>Ga0181352_1001039_pt1 | contig 11195 bp, 25 predicted proteins | sample Fa13VDMLBSN_FD_130103 | JGI IMG/M metagenome (GOLD analysis project Ga0181352, IMG submission 130103) | Freshwater viral communities from Lake Michigan, USA - Fa13.VD.MLB.S.N | ecosystem: Environmental > Aquatic > Freshwater > Lake | place: USA: Michigan | collected 2013-09-23 | reverse complement strand
GCAGCGCCGCCGCCTCGGCCTCGGCCTGCTCGGCGCGGGCAAACGCAACGCGCGTCAGGCGGTTCGTGTCGAAACCTTCCGGCCCGCTCCCGGCCTGAAAGTCAGAGGCGCACCACGGACGACCGAGCCGCTTCTCGAAGCACGGCGAGCAGATGAACGTGTGAAGCCCCTGCGCCGCGCGCGCCTTGTCCTCGGGCACGCACGCGGCCCACACGGCGTCGTCGAGCCAGTAGTCGTCGCCGATGACGCCGCAGTCGATGCAGCGGAGCATGTCCTCAATCAACTCGAGGTCGCTCGTCATCGCCCCGCCAGTTCCGCCTCGATGGCGGCAAGCAACGCTCGCTCCTTGTCGTGCCACCGCGCCTTACTCTCGTCGGCGAGCGAGCGGCGGCACCCGTTGGCGTAGAACTCCAGGTCCTGCACGGACGCACCCGCCACGGGCATGCCCTTGCTGCGGCCGTAGTTGGGGAACACCGCGCCGGGCGCGCTCGACGCGACGGGCGTCGCGCCGCCCACGGCCAACACGTAGCCGTTCGCCACGGCCCACGCCTTCGCCGCGTTGCTCAGTCGTGCCGCCGTGTCGCGGTCGAAGTCATGCACGTTCGCGACGTGCGACGCGTCACACAGCTCTCTCCATGCCTCTTTTCGCTGCTCGCTCATGTCCTGCCTCGTTGTCCCGATGGAAGAAAACTCTCGCCGCGCACGCTCGGGGGAAGACGGCGCGACGAGTCGCCCGGACTGGCGCGGATTCAGTGCGGCACCCACTCCGTGAAACGCGGCCCGCGCGTCACGGCGAAACGCTGCTCGACGACGCGCATGAAGAGCGCGAACTCCTCGGGCGCGGCGTCGGGCGACAGACACGCGCGCGCCGTCTCGAAGAACTCGACCCAGCCCCTGAGCGACCAGTTCGCCTTAAGCGCGGCCTTCTTGCACGCGGCAAGCACGGCGGCGGGGTTGCCGTTGTCGAGCGTGACGGGCGGTCGCGCGTCGGGGAGCGGGAGGGTGTCTTGCTCGGTCATCGCTCGACCTCGCACGACGTCGTCGCGCCCGCCAGCGCGCCCTCAATGCACGACCGCAGCGCGCCGAGTCGCTGGACGTCGACCGGCCCGGCCGTGATGTTCAGCCGCCCCAGCGCGCGGAGGATGGCGTCGGCCTCTTCGGCCTTCATGGTGAGCTCGATCGACGGGCGACCAATGGGCACAGCCTTCATGCCGCACCCCGCAGTGCCATCTTGCGCGCCTTGAAGTCGACCGTGAGTTCCGCCACGTCGACGGTCGGAAGCGCCTTCACGCGCGTCCACAGCGCATCGAGCGCGGTCACGTTCGACGCGGCGGCGAACGCAGCGCGGAGGGCGGCCTTCTCGCGCTCCAGGTCGTCGGGCGCCGGCGACGGGGCGGCGGCCTTCGGGGGCGTGGCCTTCGGCTTCGCGCTCGACGTGCCCGCCATGACCGGCGACTGCTCTTCCGTGTCGCGGTCCGCTTCGTAGGTCGGAATCATGTACGTCTCGACCAGCGCGTATTTCAGGGCCGCGCTCATTGCCTTGTTCGATGCCTTGTCGCCCGAGTCCATCGCCTCGCCCAGCGTCGTGCACACCACCGACGAGCCATCCTTCGCGTAGAAATGGTGGTCGATGACGAGCCGCACGGACGCCATGGTTCCGCCTGACTTCGTGGGCACCATCTCGCGCTCGCGCTCGACGACGCGCGGCACGCAGATGACGCCGTGCTGCGCCTGCAGCGCCTGAACGTGCGCCATCACGTCGTCGATGCCGCGAAACTTGTAGCCCTGCTGGGGGTTCTGTCGCGTCTTGCCGACGACGCCGACTTCACCCTGAATCGCTGCCAGTGCTGCGTAGATGTCTCCGCTCATTTCTCCGCCTTTCGTGCTGCCTCGATTGCTGCGTTCCGTTTCGCTTCCATTTCCTTCAAGGACGTGAAGCGCATCCCGTTGCGCTCCATCACCGCTTCGAGCTCGAGCTGCGCCGCACGCATCGCGGCCCACACCTCGGCCTCCGTCACAGCTTCGCCCTCCGGCGCGTGGCCCAGCGCCACTCGGCGCAGGCCTGCTTCTCGTCGTCGAGGCCCAGCGCGTCGGCCACCTCGCGCATGGTGCGACCCGCCATCACCAGCCGCACCACCTCGGCCGCCGTGCGCATCCGCTCCTCTTCCGCCGCGCGCTGCTCCTCGCGGGCGGCCTCGCGGCGCATGCGGTGAACCTCGACGCGCGCCTCGCGCGACGACAACTCGGGGCGCGTGGCCCGCAGTGCACGGACCTGCGCCGTGATTTCGTCCTGCAGCTCCTTGCGGCGAGCGGCAGCGCGGGCTGCCATCTCGCCGGGAGACAGCGTCGCCGGGTCGATGCGCTTGGGCGTCAGCGCGGCCATGTATTCCTCGCGCTCCACGAGCAGTCGCGCCTGCACCTGTCGAAGAAAGGCGTTCATGCCGCACCCCGCGCGCCCGGAAGTCCGTGCTTCGTGACGACGTCGTCCACCTCGCGGCGCGTCAGCACGCGGCCACCGAGACCAGGCGCCTCCGTCAACGGCACCCACTGTGCCGTCAGCGGGTCTTGCAGCCACCCGCGACCGTCGTGAATCCAGACCAACACGTCGCGCAGCGACGAGACGCGCACGGCGACCACGAGCGGGGCGGTCACGGCGTCACCTTCAGTCCACTGCGCTCCAGCGACAGCGCATCCATGGCCACCTCGAAAGCGCTGCGGTCGGCGGCGAGCGACACGTCAGCCTCCGCCACGCCCGCGAGCTGACGGGCGATGCGCTCGCGCACTTCGAGCTTGCCGACCTCGAGCGCGATGGCCTGCAGCGTCACACGCGCGGCGAGGTCGTCCGGGGCGCGGATGTGTTCGCGCACGAGCGCGATGATTCGGGCCGTGGCGGTCATGCACACCTCCCGCACCAGCAAGGCTCACCGACGTCACGCGAGCCCGCGCACTCCCATGACTCGCGCTGCTCGTCCGCCGCCACCTCGTCGGCCTCGGACAGCTCCACTTCGACGTCGCGCGGCATTGCAGCAGGGCGCGCCGACTGCTCGGCAAACTGCCGCTGAATCCGCTCCCAGTTGAGCGCTTGCTGACGCTTCGTGTGCGCGAGGTCGCGGGCTGCCTGCTCCGCGCTGCGCCGACTCCAGACGTCGTCCATGTGTCACCCCGATTCACTGCGCGTTGCCGACTTCGGTCCGCTCTCGCTTCCCGACTCGCCACCGACCCACCCGACGCCCGCCGTGCGGCCCGGCTTCGACCGTGAGGCATTGATAATACGCTGCGCATTGCGCGTCAAGGCTTGCGCGCATTGCGTATGGTCGATATATGGCAATGCATGGCGGTCGTTTTGACCGACCTGAATGGGCGTTCCCGTTTCAGGCAGTGGGAGGGTGTGCAATGAACTCAGTTCTCGACATGGCCAGCGTGTTCTCGGTGCCAGACCTCAAGAAGACGACCAGCCTCCGAATGCCGGAGTCGCTGCGTCAGCGCCTTGAGGCGGTGCGAGACATCTGGATTGAGCTGGCGAAGGCCAAGGGCGCGTCGGCCCCGGCCGTCAAGCTCATCGACAACACCCACGTCATCGTGGCGCTGCTCGAGCGCCAGGTTGATGAGGAACTCGCCCAGTTCGGTGGCTACGCCGACACGGACGAGAAGCGCGCGGCGCAGCTGAAGGCTGTCCGCGAGTCCGTCAAGAAGTCGAAGTAAGCGCGCGAGAGCCACCACATGCGCGCAAACGCCCGATTTGCGGGCCCCGCCACGTCACGTGTCGGACCCGTCTGCTATCTACTTGAGCACGGTGCCCAAAGCGCCGTTGCTGCCGAGGCGGTGTGCCTCGGTATTCCGAACGAGTCGAAACATGAGCGTGGGGGAAGTGCAGTCGCGGTTGGAGGCGTTGTTGGAGGACATCAGGACCCGCATCGAGCGGCTCGAGGAGAGGCTCCAGCCTCGACCCACCGTGATGTCGTATCCCGCTGCGGCGAAGCTGCTCGGCGTGAGCCCGACGAAGGTGAAGCGGATGGTGCGGAGCGGCGAGTTGCGGACCGCTCTCGTGGGCAAGACGAAGATGGTCCCGCTCTCGGAAATCGAGCGCGTCTCGACGCCGACAGCGCCCGCTCCGCGCGGCGCCGTGCGACAGGCGCGGGCCCAGCCGAATCAGGACCCGAGAGGTCTCGACGCGCTGCTGAAGCGCCGCCGCTAGTTCAGGGTCTTCGCGTCGGGCTCGGCCTCAAGGCTGAGCACGTGCGTTCTGATGGGTGGTTTCGGCACCATTATGTCAGCGTAGAAACGCTGCGTGGTGCGCTTGTCGGCGTGGTCGAGGTGGTTGGCGGCTGCCTCTACTGTGCTGCCGAGCTCAATGCCCCACGTCGCGACGCTGTGGCGCATGACGCCGAAGGTGAAGCGGGGCACGCGGGCCGCCTTGGCTGCCTCCTTGATGGCGTCATTCAGCTTGCGCGGCACGGTGCCGCCAGCCTTCAGCCGTCGCGCCGCGTCGACGTGGTGTTGGTGCACGAGGCTGGTGCGCGTCCACTTCTTCGTCTTGTGCCACGTGCGCAGCACGGCGAGTACCAGGCGGCCCTGCTCGTCGCGCGTCTCGATGCCCGGCTCCTCGATGGTGCATGTCGGGTTGCGCACGAAGCGCTCAACCTCGGTGATGTGCCAGCCGGTCGCGGTGAAGAGGTCGAGCACGTCACGCACTCGCGGCGTGAGGTGTCGGTAGACCTTGAGCACCACATCGAAGGGCACCACCTTGCGGCGCACGTGCTTCTCGGGGCTCGCTTGCGGCACGGGCAGGTCGAGCGTCGGGTCTTCGTGGTGACGCAGCAAGCCCCGCTCGCGACGCAGCCACGTGCAGAAGCTCTTGAGCGCGATGATGCGCGCGGGGCGGGACGTCTTCCAGCGCGCGAGCTGTGGCTTCAGGTCTTGGTGGAGCGACAGCTTGCGGAGGTCGCGCACCCCGAGCGCCAGCATCCAGTCGCGCAGCTTGCGCACGCACTCCTTCGCGTAGTGGCGCGTGTTGCCCTTGTTGAGCTGGTAGTCGAAGAACTCCGCAATCAGTTCGTTCGTGAGCACCAATTTCGCCTCGGGCTCGACGCCAACGGGCGAGTAGCCTGCGGGGTTCGCCTCGAATCGCACCAGCTGCTCGAGCGCGCTTCGCTCGTCGTGGCACCTGGTCGAGACGTGAAAGCGCCGGCCTGCGACCTGTCTCTCGATGATGAACAACTCAAGCCCGTCGGCCTCGTGGTGCACGTAGCCGCCGCGCCACTTGCGACCGCGCCCGGTCTTCTTCGCGCGCTTCACCGCGCCCCCTCTTCACTCGCTGCCCACAACAAGCCCACAATGGAGGAAGTCGCCATGTCTGCTAACCACCTTGATCCCGGTGCGAATCGAACGCACGACCTTCGGTTTAGGAACAGAACTCCCGCCGCACAGTCGGTCGATTCTACAGGAGCAGGTGGGGGCACGGAAGGTCACTCAGGAGCACCCAGCCCACAACAGGCCCACAACGAACTGACGCCCGCGCAGCTTGAGCGCTTCTGGGCAAAGGTCGACAAGTCCGGCGCCTGCCACCTGTGGACCGCTCACGTTCAGTCGCGCGGCTACGGTGAGTTGACCATCGCGCGCCGCAATCGACTCGCCCACCGCGTCGCGTGGGAACTCGAACGCGGCCCCATCCCTGACGGCCTCACGGTCGACCACCTCTGCCGCAACAAGCGGTGCGTGCGGGTCGAGCACATGGAGCTGGTGACGGCCGCCGAGAACACGCGCCGCGCCCGTCGTTTCGAGCGGGTGGCGTCATGACCTACGCCCTCGCCCTCCGCGCCATCAAGGCCGCCATCACCACGGTCGAGCACGTCCCCGGCCGCCGTGACTCCCTCGACCTGCGCAACTGCCTCGGCGCGCTCGACGACGCACAGGCCGCGCTCATCGCCGCCCGTAACGCCGCCCGCGTCGCCGAGACGGCGCGACGCCACACGGCGCAGTGCTGGAACGCGCTGACGGACCCCGGCGCAACGTGCATCTGCCGACCGCCCGCGACGCGCGAGCCGGAGGCGACGCCATGACCCCGCTCGACGTCATCGAAGGCCGCGCGCGGTGGTGTGTCGTGGAGGGCGACAACCGCGAGGTGTTGCCGACGTTGCCTGTGGTTGCGGCGGTGGTGACCGACCCGCCCTATGGCATTGGCGAGGCGGCGGGGCGCAACAAGTCGCGCGGCAATCTCGCCGTTGCGCGGGACTACGGCACGGAGCAGTGGGACGACTCTCCGCCGTCGCCAGAACTGATTGAGTTGGTCCGGTCGCGCGGCATTCATCAGGTTTTGTTCGGTGGCAACTACTTCGCGCTGCCGCCCGCTCGGTGCTGGCTCGTCTGGGACAAGCTCAACGGAGCCAACGACTTCGCAGACTGCGAACTTGCTTGGACCAACCTCGACCGCGCGGTGCGGCGTCTGGCTTATCGCTGGAACGGCATGCTCCGCGAAAACAACGAGGAGCGAGGCCAGCACCCCACCCAAAAGCCCGTTGGCGTCATGCAGTGGGCTCTTGAACTCGCCACCGACCCCGACGACGTGGTGCTCGACCCCTTCTGCGGCTCGGGCACCACCGGCGTCGCGTGCCTGCGTCTCGGCCGGCGCTTTATCGGCATCGAGAAGGCACCCCACTACGCCGCCGTCGCACGCGAGCGACTTCAGGCTGAGTCACAGGGACTGACGCTTCGCGACGCGCGGGCTGGGCAGTTGTCGCTGCTGGGAGGTACGCCATGAGCGGCTTCGCCACCCACCTCGACAAGCCACACACGCCCCGCGACGACCGCGCCGCCGTCGTGCGTTACCGCGTCGTGCGCCACGACGGCGTCACGCTGGGCGGCTCGAGCTCGCTCGCTGTCGCAGAGCGCCTGGCGCAAGTCATCCGCGCCGGGCAGCGCGCGGACTACGCGGTGGTGATGGTGCGCGGGGGCGGCCAGTGACGCCGCTCCACCACCTGCATGCAGAGCCCGCCAAGGGCACCAAGGGCCGCGCCGCCGTGTCGCTCGACATCGGCCTCGGACTCCGCGTCCGGCTCGATGGCGGAGACGACGAGCAGAAGACAGAGACCATCCGTCGCATGGCCCAGCTCTGGAACATGCACGAGGGCATCCCCACAGCGGTCCTCGAGTCCGGCGCCATCCGCAACTTCTATGACGCCGTGCAGGCTCTTCTCGACCGCACAGAATCGCAGCCCATCGACTTCGCCGCGCTCCTCGCAGCCGCACAGGAGGTGGCCGCGAAGTGGTCGGCCATCACCATCGAGGCCACGCCCGAAGGCCGGCGTGCTGAGTGCCGTTGCTCGGAGGCCGCATGAGCTACATCGCCTTCGACCTCGACGCGCTCAACCGCGCCCCGGCCGCAGCGCGAGCCGCTGGCGTGCGCGAAGAGGACATCATCGCGGGCCTCGTGCGCCTGTGGGCATGGTGCTTCCGCGAAAAGGTGGCGCGCGTCGACGCCGACCAGGTGCGCGGCCACTTCGGCGCCGACGTGTCGCGGGCGCTGACGGCGTTCGGCTTCCTTGAGCCTGACCCCGCCGGCGGCTGGCGGGTCAAGGGCGCCGACCGGTACCTGCGCATCGCTGACGGACGCTCAAAAGGCGGCAAGGCGGCCAGCGGAAATCTCATCCCCGGAGGCCCGAAACGACCGCCAAAGAGCGGAGCCCCAGCCGAAGTTCAGCCGAGGGGGGATGCCGAGACCCAGCCGAGCGTCAGCCGAGCGTCAGCCGAGAACAAGCCTCGGCTTGACCTCGGCCTTTCACCGACGACCGACGACCTAGCACCGACTACCGAATCTAAAAGCATTGCGCCCGCTCCGCGTTCGCCGCGCGATTCGGACCTGCTGTGCGCGGACTTCCTCGCCGTCACCGGAAGCCCCTACGGCTGGAATGGCGCGAAGGATGGCGCGGCACTGGCGTGGCTCGTCAAGCAGGCGCCGCTCGAGGAGGTGCGGGCACGGTGGCGACGCGGTCTTGCGGCCAGCGGATGGCTCTTGGTGCGCAACGTCGCCCAGCTCCGCGCGAAATGGAACGACCTCGCTCCCGGCAACACCGGACCGCGCGTGGTCCGAAACGCTGACTTCACGGACTCAATCTCGGAGACTTTTTGATGCGCACCCTCACTGAAATCAACGCAGACCTTCGCCGCCTCGCGCGGCCCACCCACCCCGGCTGCGCTGGGGCGCTCGACCCGGTGGCCATCGCGAAGTGGCGAGCGGAGCGCGACGCATGGCGCGCCGCCAACCCCGAGGGCGAGGCCCGGTATGAGCTTCTGCTCGAGGAATGGGAGGCCACGGAGTTCGCCATGGTGCGCGCTCGCAAGTCCGCACCCATCAAGGGCATCCCTCCCGAGGAGTCGGCGGCGCTCGCGGGCATGTTCGCCACCACGGCCACGAAGGGTGTCGATGCGTGGCTCAAGGGCAGCAAGCGGTGGCTCGTCATCGGCGGCGGCACTGGCGTCGGCAAGTCCGTCGCGGCGGCCTACGCGCTGGCGACGGCGCCCGGCACCGGGACCTGGCTCTCGGCCTCGCGCTTCGTGTCGATGCTGGGCGGCTTCGACGGACAGGCAAAGTGCGAGCGCGTGAAGCATCTCGATGTCGTTGTGGTCGACGACTTCGGCACGGAGCACATGAGCGACTTCGCGGCTTCGGTGTTCCACGAGGTGCTCGCGGCCCGTCACCAAAACATGAACCGCACCATCATCACGCACAACCTAAAGAAGCCCGATTTGCGCGCGCGTCTGGGCTCGCGTCTCGCTGACCGCGTGGTGAGCGACTGCGTCTACGTCGAGTGTGCCGGCGAGTCGTTGCGGAGGTCGTCATGAGCGCCCGCCCCGACTGTGCTGTGTGCGGCCACCGCGCGTGGATGGCCTTCACCGACAGAAACGTCCCGCTCTGCGACGCGCACTACACCGAGTGGCTGCGCGAACCGACGTGCAAGTTCGATGCGATTTTCAAGGCGATGGGCTGGGAGGGCGACTTGACCAGCTCGACGGCGGCGCGCGTGAAGGCGTTTCAGGTCGAGCTCGCGAAGCGCACCGAGGCATGGGCGACGGCGCAGCGGGAAGCGAGGGCGGCATGATTGTCATGCCCTCCAATTCCTCGGGCTGGTTTTGGCACGCGCTCGCTCGCGAAACCGGCCGCCTCGGGCATCTCTTCTCGCCCGGTGGTCAGCGCGGTCCGTGGCCGTGGTTCCCCTATGCGCTCGACAACGGCGCCTTTGCGGCGTGGGACCAGAAGAGCAACACCATCAACGAGGCCACGCTCGCGGCGACGCGCGCCGAGTGGCAACGACTCGTCGTGTGGAGCCAGACAACGGGCGTAGCGCCACTGTGGGCCATCGTGCCTGATGTGCCCGGAGACGCGGCACGCACCCTTTCTGACTGGAGCCGCTACGCGCCTGACGTCACGAGGTGCCCTCGGGCTCTCGCCGTACAGGATGGCATGACGCCCGCGTCCGTTCGCGCGCTGGCGATTCAGCCCGACGTCATCGCAGTCGGCGGCTCTACCGAGTGGAAGTGGAAGACGGTCGCTGATTGGGCGGCTGCGTTCCCTCGCGTTCATCTACTGCGCTGCAATTCGCCGACAAGGCTCTACGAGCTTGAGGAAATGGGCGTCGAGAGTTGCGACGGCACGGGTTGGTCACGCGGCGACCGACGCCAGACGGCAGGGCTCGAGGGCTGGGCTCGCTCCCGCGCCCAGCCCGTCGACCACCCACTCTGGCCCTTCACCTGCCGAGCCAACCGCACCCCGAATCAGGAGTCCTTCGCATGACGCGTATCTGCAAGTCGTTCAAGTTCGCGGCGGCGCATCGTCTGCTGACGTTGCCTGAGTCGCACAAGTGCCACCGCCTGCACGGCCACTCATATCGCGTCGACGTCGAACTGGTCGGCGACGTCGGTGCTCAAGGCTTTGTTGTCGACTTCGCCGAGATTGAAGCGGCATGGGCGCCGCTGTTCGCGATGCTTGACCACCGCTTCCTGAATGAGGTGGAGGGTCTTGAGGTGCCGACCTCGGAGAATCTGGCCGCGTGGGTTTTCGACGGCCTCATTGACGCTCTGCCGCTGCTTGACCGCGTGCGCGTCTGGGAGTCGGACGCCTCGTGGGCAGAAGTCGAGCGAGGTGCACCGTGACCCTCCAACGACACGCGAAGAAGCACGACGAGAATCACCTCACCATCGTCAACGCGCTGCGGCTGATGGGCTGCACCGTCGAGACCGTCACCGGCACCGAGGGGTGTCCTGACCTCATCGTCGGCGCGTTCGGCATCGACCAGCTGGCGGAGGTCAAGCCGAACGCACGCGAGAAGGCGCGACGCGAACTGCGCCCGTCGCAGGTCGAGTGGCACGCGAAGTGGCGAGGACGGAAGCCGGTCGTGCTGCGCACCGTGACGGACTGCGAGGCGCTGGTGGCGTCCATGCGTGGCGCGATGACGTCGAGTGAGGTGTCGCGATGACGGCCGCCATCCTCATCGGCCTCGGTCTGCTGGCGCTGGCGGCGCACCTGCTGCTGCGCGGGTCGCGTGACGCGGAGCAGGAGCGGCTCGAGCGCTCGTGGCGACGTGCGCGGGACCAGGAGCGACCGTGACGCTCGACGCGGAGACATACGCCGTGCTGGTGCCGTCGTTCGCGTGGTTTGACTACGCCTCGGCCTACGCGCTCGTCACCGAGACGGAGCGCGAGCGGAAGCGGAAGTGGGCGGCCGACAACCGCGCGCACCGACAGACGCCGAACGCACCGTGCGAGGGGTGCGGTCGCGTCTTCACGAATCGCCGCAAGGGGTGGATTCGCAAATTCTGCACGGACGACTGCCGGGCGAAGCATCACGACAGGCTGCGCAAGGCGGCGCGTCGGAAGCCTGTGCCGGCGACGTGTGCGTGCGGTGCGGCGCTGCGGCATGGTGAAGGGCATAAGCCGCGCAAGTGGTGCAGCGAGAAGTGCAGGAAGCGTGGCGTAAAGTCGCGTGTGGCGGCCGGAAACGGCCCGCCATTGCACGAAGTGGAGGTGACTCGTGGGTGACAGCGGAAAGAAGCCGAAACCTGAGCTGAGGCCGTCTGAGGCCCGCACGCCACAAGGTACGTTTCAGAAGGGCGTGAGTGGCAATCCGGGTGGACAGTCGAAGGAGAAGCGCGCGTTTCTGGAGCGGCTCAAGTCGGACGACGCGGAGGAGGTCTACGAGGCGT
>Ga0181352_1001036_pt1 | contig 11198 bp, 20 predicted proteins | sample Fa13VDMLBSN_FD_130103 | JGI IMG/M metagenome (GOLD analysis project Ga0181352, IMG submission 130103) | Freshwater viral communities from Lake Michigan, USA - Fa13.VD.MLB.S.N | ecosystem: Environmental > Aquatic > Freshwater > Lake | place: USA: Michigan | collected 2013-09-23 | reverse complement strand
CGAGGCCCAGGCGTTCCGGCAGGCATACCAGTGGATGGACGCCAGCGATGAGAGCGCCCGCGCGACACGGTTCAGTGTGTACCATGCCATTTACATGGCGGTCGCAGAGGAGCTTTGGGGGCCGGTATGAGTGCTCCGGGGGCCAAAGAGCTGCCGACCTATGATCTTCATGCAGGGTGTGGACTGGGAGGTGGTAGAGTGATCATCGCCCCCGTCGCCATCATCACCGATGTCCTTCGGCAACACTTCACATCAAAGAGGGCATAAACATGCTTCAGTGGCTCAAAGACCTGTTCTCCGGCTGGTACCGGGAGACATCCTCTACGATTGAGACTTCCCTGTCCCCGCGTACCGAGCTTGAGCGGTACATCGACAAGCGGGTGGAGGAACTTCTGGAGCCGGAGCACTGGGAGCGGCGACAACCCCGGAACCGAGTTTTTACATATCGGACGATAGTGTTTGCGTCAGGCTGTGTGGCCTGGCGCTGTGGGTAAGGTCCGAGAATGCAAAGTATAAAGCAGGGGATGTTTCTGTATATACAGACACCTCTGTCAGCCTTCGCCCTGACCTTCAACAACGCTTCCGGGAAGCATTCAAGCGGACATGGCCCAACAAGCTGCCGGTCTACCTGGATGACATCGCCAAACTGGAACGTGACCGCATCGCCGCCGGATGCCCTGGACACGAAAAACCTTCACTGACGGAGAACAAATGAGCAAGATTTTTGTGGTGAGCAGTCTGATGGTGGCGGTCGGCACCTTGTTGGTTTTTGTCCTGATCTGCGGCAGCGGCGCGTGGCGCGCCACGACCACGATGAACGGGGCACAGCAGCAGGACGCGACCGCCCAGGCAATCACCTATGGGCGCACCCTCTACGGCGAATCGGCCACCGCGATGTGCGTCCGCTCCGACAGCGACGGCGATGGATATGTTTCCTGCACCCTGGTCTATGACAGCGCCAACGGCAAGGTGAATCAGGCCATCGAATGCGCCGCCGGGTTCACCTTGAACGAAGGATGCCGCACCCCCAAGATGCTCGTGCCGGTTGCCCATTGATCGCGCGGAAGGATTCGCCTCCACCCCTTGACGCCCCGCCCCCGGTGGAGTAAGCAGACCAGAGGCAGGGCTGGCGTGGGAATGAATCTCCATGCTGAGCCCGAAGTATGCCTCACGCGCAGCCGCCCTTTCGCAGCGCATCCAGAACTCAAGGCTCCCTCTGGTAAGGCAGGCGCTCACGCTGGAGTTGGAAGGGCTACACAATGCCAGCCGGGAAGAGCGTTTCGGTGCTCCCCCTGTGGCCCGTATGCCCAACCGCTCCTCGATGTTCACCCGCCCGTCGCCGGTCACCATGCAGGTACAGCCTGGCATATCCAGCGGGTTCACTTCGGCGAAGATCACACCGGCCCAGCGTTCCGGCCTGTCTGCCGGCGCCGTGCAGGCCATCATCACCCCGGAGATGTACCAGTCCAATCAGGTCACCCGTGGGTACATCCGGGCCGCTGACCAGCGCCTGAGCAACAAAGCCGCCGCCGGTTCCCGCGCGAACGTGCTGGACGCCCTTCAGAAGCGCCTGGACCAGCTTGAGCAGCAACGCCGTCAGCTCGGCACCTTTCCCATGATGTACCGCGCCGCTGAGAATCAGGCGTTGGAGCAGAAGCTGGCCGACATCCGCTCGCGCATGATCCGTGTCCGTAGCGGTCAGATCCGCGACCTGATGACCGAGTACCGCATCATCGAACAGGCCCTTCTGTCTGCGTCCAGCAGCGTCGGTGGCCTTCGCCGGATCTACGATGCGCACCGTGGCGGACGCGGGATGCTGACCAACAAAGGCGTCCTCCTGCCCGATATTCCGCCCTCCTCCGGCACCGCGCCTGAGATGATCGAGCTGACCGATGCACAGCCCGAGACGGAAGAGACGACCGACGTGGCCCCGGTCGAAGAAAGCTGGCTTTCCCGAAACCGCACCCCGCTGCTGATTGGCGGCGCGGCTGCGCTGGCGATTGGAGTCTATGCGCTCCGTCGTCGTAAGTGACCAAACCACCCATCGCAAGGTAACCTCCCATGCTTCTCATTGATTTCGGTTCAAAAGCCTCCGCTGCCATCAACGCCGCCAAGAAAGCGTACATCGACATTGTGCATGCCCATCGCCGCCGCCCCTCCCTGGAGGAGCTGGAAGCCGCCGTACAGGCTGCCGTGGGGAGCTGGAACCCGGTCCAGAAGGGGAAAACCATCCTGACCGACGCCGCCCGCAAAAAGCTGGCCGCCGCGCTGGCACACCTCGCCTTCAACCTTGCCGCCGCTGAGGGCGACAGCACCCATCCGGTGATCTGAATGATCCCTTTCCAGTACGCGCGCATGATCGAGATCGGGCATCGCGGAAACGCCAACATCGTACACCGCCCCCATGCCCCGGAGGTGCCGTTGAACTCGTTCGGCGCACCGGAAGGGGACAATGTGGCTCAGGTGATCGGCGTGCTCCGCGATCAGGGTGTTGCCGCCGGACTGCGGGAGGCGAAGCGCCTGGGGCGACCCTGGTTCGATGCCGCCCGCGTCTACGTGGACGCCCGCGCATGGACTGAGGAGCGCCTGGCTACCGAGGTGGCCCGGATCCGTGCCGCTGTGACCCGTGGCGCACAGTCGCAGGAGTTGACCCTGAATTTTCTGGAGCGCCGGCTTCAGGAGGTGCGCGACGCCCGATCCAAGGCGTCCACCCCTCCCCAGGCCGTCGCCGATCTGCCCGAAGTCCCCCGTCACGGCCCGCCCGATTGGCTCCCCTACGCGGGGCTCGCCATCGCTGCGCTGGGCCTTGCTCTCTCTCTGCGTCGGAGCTGAAATGCCTGCAACCTCCGGCGGTCTTGTGTATCGGGATGTCCAGGGAAAAAGCGGCTACGTCTACCGTCAATTCGAGGACGGGGGCGTGCTGATCCTGAAGTCCCCGCGTGGTGGGGCCGGTACGCTCGTCAACGAGAATACCAAAGAGTTTATTGCGATCTCCAAAGAGATTGGACCCTTCCCGACTGCCGTGAATCCGTACACGAACAAGAAGTGGACGCAGGGCGAATGGGCGATGGTGCTGAACTCCGGCTCTGCGGCCATCAAGAGCGCGTTGTCCGCCGGAAAGAAGAAGATGCGGAAGGTGGACATGACCGCCCCGCCGGTCCCGCTGGAAACAGCCCCCACAAGCCCCTCCTCCTCTGTTCCTGCCTGGGTTTTCCCGGTCGCAGGCGCTGCCGGTGTCTCCCTCCTCCTCTACCTGATGGTGCGCAAATGATGGCGTTCGGCCGACCCATGGGGGCCATTGACCCCAACCTGATCACGGCGATCATCAACGCCGGTGGCCAGACCGTTTCTGCCGTCGCAACCGGTATCGCTGCCGGGAAGCAGGCGGAAACGGAAGCGTTGCGCGCCCGTCGCAACAAGAGGGTGACCACGGCATCGGTCCAGGTGCCCTACACCCCACCTGCGCCTGTTGCCCAGCAGACCTCCACCGTGCCCTGGGTTCCCATCTTGCTGGCAGGCTCGGCGCTGGGCGTTCTTTACCTTGCGACGCGCCGCGCCAAGCCTCGCCAGTCTGTTTAGGAGTTTCCATGTACGACTTCGGCCGCCTCTTCGACTTCGCCCGCTCCTTCACCGTGAAAATGCGCACGGTGAGCGGGAAGGTCTACACCTTCAAGCAGTACAAAAACGGCGCCATCGAGGTGATCCAGGCCGGAAGCACGCTTCTGAAGCCACGCCGGTACTATGCCGCCAACTCCAAGGATGCGTTGGCGGTCCTGCTGCGCACGTCGAAACCCGGCGCCGCATCTGGAAAATCCGCCGGTGGCCATGGCGGAAAAGCCGGGGGCCGCAAGGGCAATCCCGGTATCCTCCCCTCCTCTGAAGTCACGACCGATCAGGCCGTGACCGATGTCACCACCGCTTCCGGCGGTACCGACATCACCGTCGAGCCCATGAGTCCCTGGTGGTACGCCGCCGGAGCTGCGGTCGGCACCGGGCTTCTCTACGTCGGCTATCAGGCCATGAGTCGCAAGCGGAAAGAATGAACACCTATGCAGGCGATATGACCGCAAAGCAGCTCTGGCGCACGGACCCGTCCATGCGCCCCGTGAGTGTGCTCGGCATTGTCGCCGGTACCGCAGGTGGGGATGATCTGGTGGTCGCCCTCGCCGGTGGTGCCCGCTCGTCCGTCTTCATCCGCCCCCTGGAAGACCGCGCCACCATCGCCGGGGGCCTCCAGGCCCTGAAGGCTGCAGGTCGCTACCAGGGCACGTCCACCTTCCCCGTGAAGCTGGTCCAGGGAGACGGCGACGACGAGAAGCTGGTCCGCGCCGCCAAGGGCAAGAACCTGAAAGACGCCGCCCTGAAGATCCGCGACGCCGTGGCCAAAGCCGGATTGGAGCGCGCCGCCTTCGCAGCGCGTGGACTCCTGATTCTCCAGAACCTGACCGGCTTCCAGAAGGTGCGCGGCATCGCTGCCGGGATAACCGCCGTGATCGGCCCCATCGGCGCTGCCATCGCCGCCGCCATGGGCGCACACGGGGCCATCACCGCCGCCGTGGCCCGCAACCTCCTGTCGCGCTTCGAGCAGGACTGGAAGACCGGAATCCCGAAGGCCCCCGCCGCCCCGGCCGCCGCAGCGGTCCCCGTGTCCATGCCTGCCCCGGTCGCCCCTGCCCCTACCGTCTCCCCCTGGGTACCCGTGCTGATCGGCACCGGCCTTGTGGGTGCCGCTATCCTCTATCGGGAGTCCCGATGAAATCGTTTGGCCTGCCCGTTCGTACATTCGGCGCAACCGACGCCGAAAAGAAGTCCACCCCGGTACAGGATGCGCTCCCCGCGATCCTGAAGACCGCTCAGGGTGTGCTCGCCTCTGATGACGCCTATGAGTCGGTGGAGCTGATCCAGGCAAAGATCACCAACCTGAAAAGCATGAAGCTCCGGGTACCCGCGCTGGCCTGGTTTTACGACAACGAGATCGCCAAGCTGAAGGCCCGCCTGACCGCAGCCAAGCGCAACGTCGGTATCCAGATGGAAGGCGAAAGCGCGACCCGCGAATGGCGCTTCATCGGCTACGCGGTCGGTGCCGCCGCCGTCCTGGTGGGAATTTCCGCAGCCGCCCGGCTGCTTCGGAGGGACTGATGATCTACTTCAACGATGCAGGTGGAGCCGGATCCGGAAGCCGCCTTGCCGCCGGATACTGGGTGGGGCCGGGAAACTGGGTCTACTACGTCTCGGCCGATCAGTCGGTCCAGGCGGTCTATTCCGGCAAGAGTCGCACCTTCCTCTACAAGCCGCTTGATTCCCCGACGGCGGGCGCGGTACGCAACGAGCTGATGCAACGCGGCAAGCACTACGGATCCTCCTCCAAAGAAGCATACAAGGCCGTGGGCGCGTCCCTGTCCGGCGGCACCACCGCGACAACCAGCAGCTCCAGCTACACAGCCCCGGCCGTGTCGCTGCCGGAATCTGTAACCGTCAAAACCGACTACGCAGCCTATGCCCCCTACGCGATCCTGGGGGCTGGCATCCTCGTAGCAGGCGGCATTCTTCTGCTTGGGAGGCGGAAATGAAGTTCCGTACCGTTCTCTATGGTGGCCTCGGTGTGGCCGTTCTCTATGGCGCCTACCGTCTCGGTCACCGCCAACAGGCGCAGCTCGGTCTGACGCTGCCCTTCACCCCGGAAGCCGCGAAACTGAACGCGCTCTCCCGTGCAGCAGGTGTGCAGGTGGGCAAGGCCCTTCAGGGGATCCTGCTTGCCGACTACCGCAGCGCGGAGGACATCGGCCTGTTCTGGAGTGCAGCCACAACCGCAGAGGAAGCCTACTTCAAAGGTGCGTACTGGCTTGCCCTTGCCTCCCGCGCAACGGGTGCCCGCCAGCTTGCCGCAGAGGCGACCGGCATGATCGGCAAGGGCTCCGCCCTGATGGCGACCCCCGGCAGCAGCTTGATTGGATCCGACCCGCGCGCCATCTACGCCGAAGTGGCCCGCCAACTGACCCCTTACACGACCAACGTGCAGGTGAAGGCGATCCTGGCCCTGCTCGGCCATGCGACCAAAGAGGGCGTTTCGACGCAGCAGAAGGTTGTGGACGATACCCGAGTCGTTTCGGGCGCCATCGCCAAGACCGGGCAGGACGGCGCCGACATCCTTGCCTACCTCAAAGGCATGGTATCCGGCGACAAGCCCCCCGGCGCTGACCCCTGGAAGTTCTGGGCGGTCAAGTGGGGCGGCCGTGTCCTGGTGGGTGTGGCGGCCCTGCTCGCCCTGCGTGCCGTTGCCGCCCCCTACCTGACCGCTGCCAAGGCCACCGTCGCCCGTGTGACCGGTGGCGCTGCCTCTGCGGGGCAGCTCCTCCAGAACGGGTCCAAAGCCGTCCAGAAGCTCATCGGAGTCGGGAAATGAGCGGGTATGCGGTCTACTCCGCCCTTACCAAAGAGGCAGAGAAGAACCCTGCAATGCGAGCGTGGCTACAGCGTGGACTTGGCTACACAAAAGTGGAACGCATGGTGGTCTTGGTGGTCAACGAAGCATCAAAGGCCCCGGTGACAATCTCCGGCAACACGTTTCCCGTGAAAGACCAGCTTCGGGCAATGGGCGGCAAGTGGGATCCGGCCTTCAAAACATGGTCGGTTCCCCATGACCGAGCGGAGGAGGCCCGTAGACTTGTAGCATCGGCAGCTTCGCCCCGTCCGAGCGGTGGCAGCCACCTGGGTCGGTATTACAGCGACATAGCAGCGAAGGATAGCCGAAGCCCTGGCCGCCGTGGCTGGAAGCCCTGTGGTTATCCCGGATGCAGCCCGCGTTATTGTGATGAATGTGATGGTGCTGGACTTTACGGACGCTGAGAGGAACGCATGAACCGCCCCAACCTGCAACTCGCCACCGGCTCCAAGGCCACCCGCGCCCTGGACTACGCCATCCGCCGCTACAAGTCCTCCCATTGGGGCAACGAGCACCGGAAGGTGATCCACATCAACGATCCGGTACTCCCGCCCGCGTTGACCGAGCTGGGCAAGCTCAAGAACCTCTACATCCAGGTCCCCGGCATGGGTCCATGCGAGCTGAGCTTCCGTCCAGGTTGCTCGCTGAGCTTCGATCCGGAGCACAAGCACCAGCGCCTGTACCTGGTCCTGTGCGACGCCGAACGCGAGTCGATGCGACAGGCCATGAAGGTGGTCAACGTCGATCTGGCCCCCCTCGACCAGATCGCCCGTACCGCAGGCGGGAAGCAGTCGAAAATCTCCCTCCCCGGCAACATCTCGGCGTTCCCCGTGGGCAAGGTGACGCATGTGATCTACTTCACCAACAAGCTCGGCGACGGTCCCTCCAACTACATCCACGAGTTCGGAGAGGAGAACAAAAAGGACATCCGCCCGATCCTTGCGGTGGATCCGAGCGGTCGCCTGTGGCTCTGTGGCGGTAACTACACGGTCCCCGACGCCGGGATTACGGATTGACCATGGCAAAGCCTGTTGAGATCAACCTGTCAAGCCTGGAAAATCTGCCTGTCGGGTCCATCTTTGCGGTAGCGGGTGGCGGCAGACGCGGCGTGGCTACCATCGTTACGCCGGGATGGCTGGTGACCCGCCCCGGTGATCCCAACCGGCGCGATGTGCTGCTGTTGCTCCGGGAGCTTCAGGCGGCAGGATCCCGACTCTTCCTCATATCGAAGGGAGACGGGGAGCCGGTAGGGAAAGCCGCGTTCACCATCAGAACAAAGGATTTGAGCTGGCTTCCGCCTGCGGGATCTCCACCCGAAAGAGAAGCGATGGCCCCCCTGAGTGCTGGCGAGGTCCAACGCACGCTTCTGGCCATGCTCCCGGACAGGTTGCGGGCCAACGTATCGTCCCGTGCGCGCCATCTTGTGGAAAGAGCGTGGTATGACTACCTCCGAAACGGTGCGGTTGCCTGGAAAATGAGCAGACCCGAATGGGTGAAACACGCAGCAAAGAGACTTTCGCCAACCATCAATATTGACGAATACGTTGACATAGATGATGCGGTTCGTCTCTATTCGCACAAAATGAAAAATGGAGATACACTTCGCACAAATGAGGCTTTGTACCGCAAGCAGCCTGGAGGGTTAGAGTCGATATTCGATCCGTTCATGGTTCATTATCAGGCCGCCGAAGTCTCCAGGGCACAGGCACCCCTTGGGCTGCCTGTGGAGCCCCGCGTGCTTTCAAGCTACGGATTGAAAACCCTGGACGAGCAGGATCGCTTTCAAACAATGCTGCAAGAACAGAAGCAGCAACGCGATGTACTGAAAGACATACTGTCCTCACTGACTGGTGGACCCCAAAAAAGCCTTGAATCCGCCCAACGTGGCTGGCTGGCTGTAGTAAAAACCAAAGATGGGATTGTGTTTGGCCCAGTCCGCCATTCAGGTCGAGGCCAGTGGCGGATCGGGGACCACTTTGTGGGCGCCAGCAGCAGCTACAGGGTGCCGGTGGTCACAGTTGACGAGTTCATAGAGGCCATGAAGGCGTATATCTGGGATCCAAAGACCATCCCGGATCCGTTCATTCGGGAGTATTATCGTGGGCTCCTTGAATCTGCCCACAAGGCCCGTTGATGCCCGCCGTCCGCCGCCTCATCGCCCCCGACGGCACCGCCTACATCGGCGCTTCCGAAAACCTGGAGGCTGCGATCCAGGTCGCCCGCGCAGGTACAGCTCTGGTAGTGGCCCCACTTCTGTGGAAGGCCGCCGGAAACATGAAGCCTACGGATCGGGCACTGGTGCGCGGGCTGGCTGTGACAATGGCCGCGTGGAACGGATGGGCGTGGTGGAAAGTGCGGAACGCCACCCGTACTTAGCTTGCGCTAACCTTGCTGTCGTGGTAAGGGGCAAAAATGAGCCTCCTTTCAAACCTCTGGGATCTCCTCACTGGCCGCCTCCACACGCGGATCTCCGAAGGCTTCTGGCGCACCGATGAGCTTGCCGAACAGGCCCGTATCGCCCAGCGACAGGTGGACCGGCTGGAGAAGCTGATGGTGACGATCCAGGCATACGGCGCGGGCGGGACGTGGAGGCCCGTCAGCAACCTGCCGCCGTTGGATATGCCTGTGGTTGCGGTGTGGACCAGCAAAGAGGTTGATGGAACCTACCACACAGAGTTCGGCATTGCGCGCTGCCATGCGGTCGGAAGCAGCGAGCCCTTTCATTATGGTCAGCACTGGCAGAACCTGAACCCGGACGGATCGTGGTCGCTTGCTGGACCGCCAAAGATGTGGACGGATACGCCGATGTATCTGTTGAAGGGGCTGGTTGTGCTGCCGGAATGACAACACAAAATCCTCTTGACAGCATACGCTAACCTGTTACGGTAAGTGTACTCAAGAGGTGAGTATGTCAGAGCAAATCAGAAAGCGCGGTCGCACTTCGGTATTGGACCAGTTCCGCAACGAGATCGGGATTCTTTCCCATGAAGAGATCGCTAAAAAGGCGGGGTGTAGTCCCGCCAACGTCTACATGTACGGGCGCCGTCATGGCCTTTTGAAGTCCGAACAGGTCGTGAAGGAACGGGAGTCTGTCCGGCGCACCTCGGTTCTGGATGATGTGGCCTGGATGGTGGGCCGATTTACGGACGCCTTCGTCGCCCGAGCCGTTGGCTGTACCGCCGCCAACGTCAGCATCTACCGCAAGAAGTACGGCATCCCCTGCGCGAGCCCCGAGGTTCTGGCAGCAACGAAAGCAGCAGTGCAGGGTATTGCCCTCGCCGCTTGACGGGCACCCCCTCGCCCGATAGCCTGCGGGTATGCCCGCCCTGGCCCTGATCGGCGACTCCCACGCCGAAGTCCTATTCCCGCTGCTGAAGCCCATCGCCGAAGCAGCGGGCTACCGTGTCGTTTTCTCCTCCGCCAAGCGCGGGTGGAGCGAGGCCAGCTACAACCGGGATGCGTCCTTCGCGTCCAGCCTCGCCGCCGCCCGTCCTGATGTCGCCCTGGTCCACCTCGGCGGCAACAACCAGGCCATGAGCACCGCCGCCTACAGCCGCGACGTGCAGACCCTCCTCGGCACCCTGGAGCGCGCCGGGGTCAAGCGCGTGCTCTGGATCGGCCCCTACGTTGCGACCAGCGATACCGCCAACACCCGCGTCCGCCACGAGACGACTGCCGACATTCAGGCGACCGTTCTCCCGCAATTCGGCGTGCGCTGGCTGGATACGCGCCCCTTCTCGCGCTCCGGTCACACGGACGGGATCCACTTCAGCCGCACCGCCTACGCCGACTTTGCACGGCGAATCGGGAGCTTCCTGGGGAGCGGAGCTGGACCCGTCGCGGCTTCATCCCGCGTCTGGATCTGGGCGGCTACGGCTGTGTCGCTGGTTGGGATTGCTGTGGCGGTTGTGCGGCGAAGAGGATAGCACTCGCGCGCAGGTTGTTCACAGACTTGTCGTGTTACGGAAATAACGAAGTGGAAGCACAGCCATCCAAACAATGGCCCCAGACCACAAGCCTGCACCTCCGATGAGCTGCATTTCGGTCCCTCCAATTCGCCTGTGCTGCATTCCGCCCGAACATCCGAACATGCGCCCATGAACGCCACAAAGCCATGACCCGGACACGCTCGCCAATGGCACGGTACCATGATCTGCTCCCACGGCATACCGCGCACCGCCCGGAAAAAGTAGGTTTCGACCACGGATGTTCGCCCACCACAGGTGATCCACACGTCCCCGAACGGCTCCAGGTTCAGCGGGTAGTCGGCACAGTCGATCATCGGGCTGCGAGCTGCCGTGTCAGCTCGGCTACACGTTGCTCCAGCAGCTCGATGCGCTCCCGGTCGGTGAGTTCCTTCATGCCTTCGGGCGATGGTGCCTGCGGGGTACGCCGCCGAAGAAGACCGTCGATCTTGAACAGCAGCTCGATGGTCACGGTGTCTTCCAACGCCAGCTTCAACCCGTTCCGAAACTCGGGCCTCGCCATCGTTGCTTCAAACCATCCCGGCCGAAACGGTGTCTGAGTAGGGATAAGGCAAGCAAGCCCGCTTTCATCCTGCGCATCGAAATTTGCCGGGTGCAGAAACCATACCTCCATCATGGCTCTACTGTTCAAGCCTGGCTTCAACTGCCTCACGCACAGCAGGTCATCCCGCTGGTAGAAGCCCTCTTTTGTAGGCAGCTCGACCCATCCGGGCGGAAGCGTCATATCAACCTCCGCATCCACTCCGGCACCGGTGCCCGCTCCTCGTTGG
>Ga0181352_1001035_pt1 | contig 11206 bp, 7 predicted proteins | sample Fa13VDMLBSN_FD_130103 | JGI IMG/M metagenome (GOLD analysis project Ga0181352, IMG submission 130103) | Freshwater viral communities from Lake Michigan, USA - Fa13.VD.MLB.S.N | ecosystem: Environmental > Aquatic > Freshwater > Lake | place: USA: Michigan | collected 2013-09-23 | reverse complement strand
TCATAAATTTGTTGGTTTGGTACTAATTGTATATAATCTTTTTTTAATACCCATTCACCACCAGCTTGTAAACCAACTATTTTTGAATAGGCATAAGTGTATCTTGTTTCATAATCTAAACTTCTTGTTGTAAAAGCTTTAGTTAATGATTGTGTATCTAAATTTAGATTATTAAGTGCCGTCCATTGAGATTCGATTAACCAATCTTGAACATACTGTGAGTATTCATCAATTGAAAATTCAAGTAATGTATCCATTTGTTCATCCTCCAATTCGATAGATCTTAATGGTGCTCCAAGTAAATGTCTTACTTTTGTGTATAATTTACTTCTTTCTGGTTCGTCAATAATTGCCATATAGTTTTTTATTATAAATATCAAGATTTTGAGATTACTAATCTTCTAAGGTCAAATTTAAATCTTTCATTTTTTGATAAATCTCTAATAATATCTTGTGGTATGTTATCACCAAGTCTTGGTACACCATATCTTTCACCTAACGAATTAAATAAACCAACAACCTCTTTAGTTTTTTCATTACCAACTAAAAATTCTTTATATTGGTCCATTGTAACATTTGGAAATTTGATTGCACCGACCATCGTTTTATCCATTTTCAATACTTTTGTTGATAGTGATATTGTTTGTGCCTCTCTAGTTCTTCCAGATTTTAATAAGTTTGGTGTTTTAATAAGTTCAATAATTCTATTTTTATCATAATAATATAAATCAACACTCATATTTTGTTGGTTTGGTACACCAACAAGTAAACCTGTAATATCTGTTAGTAAAAAGTTTAATAAATCTTCAGCTTGATTTTTTAAATCTTGATTCTCACTTTTAAGTAATAATTCAAGAAAATTTGGGTACTGACTTAACTCAATTAATTTATTTTTATTTTCTTGAGAACCATTATATCTTGACACAAATTCACCAACAGATTTTCTAATACTTTTAAGTGAAATCCTTTCACCAGTATTTCTAATAATCTTACAAGAAAGTTTATCACCATTTTTTGTTAATACGTCAAATGGCGAAGACAAACTAGTTGCCAAAGTACCATCAAGAAAACCAGTAACCATACCCTCAAAATCAAAACCCCTTGTTTTACTTTTAACAAATCTTTGGAAATAATTATTAAATCTATACCTTGATCTTTCCGAAACATTATTTAAGTCAAGTGACATTAACTCTTGTAAAGTCCTATTAAAATTTATGGTACCTCTCTCGATTTCAGCACTTATAATATTATTTATAGCTTCAGCCGCGGCTTCAGCATCTAAAGGAATAAGACGAATTTTTTGTAATTCTCTAGACATAATTTTTTTAATGTCCGAATCAAGTTCCTCATTCTCAACAATCAATCTTGCTATTGATTCTGATAATTTTTTTCTAGATTTTGAAACAAACAAATCATTTACAAAATCCCAATTAATATGATTCCAAAAATTTTTAATATATTCGTCTCTTTTATTTCTGTATCTTAAATAATAAGCATGTTCCCACAAATCAAGACCAAGTAATGGATAGCCACCATCTTTAATAATATTCATTAATGGGTTATCTTGATTTGGTGTTGACATTATTTTTAATCTATTTGTTTTTGTTAACACTAACCAAACCCAACCAGACCCAAACCTTTCTTTGGCAACCTCATTAAATTCGTCTTTCATTTTTTTAATGTTGCCATATTGTTTTGTAATCTTCTCAAAAATTTCACCTTTTGGTATTTGTTTTTTTGGTGATAACATTTTCCAAAATAAAGCATGATTAAAGGCCCCACCGGCATTATTTCTAACACTTGTGTCAAACTTACTTATTGATTTAATAATATCTTCAAGGTCTTCGTATTTTAAAGTTGTATTACTTAGTGCCTTGTTTAATTTTTTAACATATCCTTTATAATGTTTGTTATAATGAATATTCATAGTTTCAGTACCAACAAATTTGTTTAGTGCTGAATATGCGTATGGAAGTTTTTCAATACCAATTTTTTTCATTTCAAGAAGTAGGTTGTTTTTAATCTCTTCTTTTTCTGTTAATAATATTTGTTCGTTTAATAATTTAATTTTTTTATTAAAACTTTCATACATCATCTCTTCTTTATCTGGATTGTCTTTTTCAAATTGTTTAATTAAAGAACCAGCTTTTGCATTTGCTTCATCTTCTAGTGGTCCACCAATATCTTGTCCTGGTTTTTTTCCTTGTAAATTTATTTGTTTTTCGTGAATCCATTCGTGAGCTAATGTTCTGGCAATATCACGATTCATTCTTCCCTTTGTAAGAATTTTAAGTTCTGAATCTTTTGTTCTACTTCCAGATGACATTGTACCATATCTTTCACCGGTAAAAATAATTGTGATATCATCTTTTAAGGGATGTTTTTTTTGTAAGAACTTAATAAAATTATTCATAAGTTCCCTGTCTTTTTTAGACATATCACATTTAATGTGTTTAACTTTTATTTTCATTATTTATAAATACTTATTAAAATAAAAAACCCCACTTTAGGTGAGGTTTAGATTATTTTCTTTTATTAATTAAGTTAAGTATTTCTTCTACAACATCAACTGATTCAGAAACCTCATCACCCATAACGGTTCCAATGATTTTCTTTTTTGTATTTAATATGTCATAGATAACCCCCTCGATTGTATTTTCAAAAATTGGGTAATAAACAAGAACGTTATTTTTTTGACCATAACGGTAAGCTCTATCTTCTGCTTGTGCGTGTTCTGCAGGAACAAAAGATAAATCGTTCATTATTACAACTTCGGCCGATGTTAAAGTAAGACCAACACCGGCAGCTTTTAAGTTACCAACGAAAACTTTTATTTTCTCGTTATCCTGGAATTGGTCAACAGCGTGTTGTCTTTGAACTTTATTACAACTACCATCTAAATAAACAGATTGTTTTCCAAAATGATTGTGAATAAGTTGTAATGTGTCAGTAAAATTTGTAAAAATAATAACTTTCTTTCCTTGTTCAATAATATTTTCAGCAAATTCAATTGTTTGTTTTACTTTTTCATTTGCAATCACTTTTCTTACTTTCATAAGTTTTGAGAACTGAACGGTAAGTGATGATGATTCTTCTTTTTTATTTTCTAACCATTCATAATATTCACCCATCAAATCTTTATATTCTTTTGATGATGTCCTTAAATAAACTGGTGTGATAATTTTATCTGGTAAATCTAAAACATCTTCTTTTAATCTACGAAGAATTTGACCGGATGTTCGGTCCCGCAATTCCTCCAAATTTGACGCTCCGGTAACATTCCAAACTTTCCTATTTCCAGCTCTAAATTGATAACCTTGACAATAACGAATTGCGTAAGCCATCCAATTTTGTGCCACCGGACTTTCAATTATGTTTAAAAGATTATAATAATTCATTGGACGAGATGTCATTGGTGTTCCGGTTAACAACCAAACTCTTTTAATATCTTTTACAAAATTATTTATAATTTTTGTTCTTTGAGCTTGGGCATTTGAAATCATATGAGCCTCATCCAATATTACCAACTCAAATCCGGATTTTACAAGTAATGAATTTTCTTTATCCTTTGGGTCGTGGAAATTTTTTAATATGTCGTAATTTACAATAACAAAATCGTGTTCAGTTGAAAATTTCTTACCTTCTGCAATATATACGGTTCTATCTGAATAATTTGCAATTTCTCGTTCCCAATTTATTTTAAGTGATGCCGGACAAATAATTAAAATCTTTTTTGCCCCGGTCTCAAGTGCTGCAATAATTGTGGAGGTTGTTTTACCAAGTCCCATATCATCAGCTAAAATATATCTTTTAGACCCAACAAGTTTTTCAATTGCTTCTTTTTGATGTGATAGTGGTGGTCGATGATTGTATTTAGAATAATCAATATCAACCTTATCAATGGTGTGTGTTTTAATTAAAGATGATTTTGGTACCCAAAATTCGGATAAATTATCCTTTTCAAAAAACTTACCCCATATATGATATGATTTATCTTTCTCAACTAATAACTTCTCAATATAAATTTTTTCTGGTGTCTCAAACAAATATCTTTCTTGTGCAAACTTTTTAGCAAAGTATGTATCAAGATTAACCCACTTACGAGCAACCTTTGGTGTTGTATTATGATAGTTTATAATGTAATCGGCTTGAGTTCTTGTTGGAAAAAATTTTTTATTTTTTTCCATTTTAGATTTCATATAAAGAATATAGTTGTTAGCACCACTATATGAGTCTAACAATTCAAGGGCTTTGTGTTCTATTAGTTGTTTTTGAATTTCCAAAATAATTTTTAAAAAAATGTTGATGCTCTAACCCAAATAACCGCAATATATTTTACACCACTTTTAACTGGTAAACCAGCATGTAAACTATCGTAATCAACAGTACCGTCATCATTTGTATTATTCCAAATTATTAATTTACCTTTTTTTGGTTTTATTTTTATTCCAAGGTTTGGAAATTCTGTTTCACCACCTTCAAAATCATCGTTTAAATAGACTAGAAGTGTTAAAATTCTTTGACCACCTCTATTTATTTCTTCTAAATAATAGTCTTCAGATTCATGAAAAAAATCATAATGTTCTTTATATTCACCACCAACTTCGTATTTAATAATACTCATTGATTCCATATTTTCTATTGGTACCTCAATATAGTAAGCAAGTGCGTCCCTTATCCTATGTACAATAGGAATATCATTATCTAAAAAACAATCCATTGCGAATCTATAACCCTCAATTGGTTCACCTAAAACAGTAGACGGTGTAAAATGTTTTAAACCCTCTTCAATTAAAGTATCACAAATATCATTAGAAATAAAATTTTTAAATTCATTAACCATAATTAAATTATATAATAAAAATAATAAAAAAAAGAATATTTATCAATAAATAACTATTATGGATAATAGAGTTCCAATAACAAGACTTGGTAAATTTTTTGGCGATAGCGACTTTAATCTTGAAATTGAGATGGGTCAGGAGTGGTTAATTGGTGATATGAACTTTACTTGTGTTTTATATAAGGTTGATAAAACTAAAACAAAAACTGATGATGTTTATGGTGAAACTGTTTCGGATGGTATTAAATTTTTACCTCCGGTTGAGTTTAACGCATTTGTCCAAATTGCAACCCCAGAAAATAAAAATGTTGGGTCAACAAAAAATGCGCAAATAGAACCTGGAAATATTACAATTTCTGTTTATTTAAAAACATTGGAAGAATTAGATATTGATATTGATTACGGTGATTATGTTGGTTATTACGATACCGAAAATTTTGTAAGATATTATACTGTTGTAAATGATGGTAGAGTCTTATCTGATTTTAAACATACATATAAAGGATATCGTCCTTTTTATAAAACAATAATTGCGGCTCCGGTTGGGCCAAATGAATTTAGAGCATTATAATAATGGGTTTACCAAAAAAAATTAAAAAATATATTCCACTTACGGAATCAAAGACACTTCTACCAAGAAGAAGGGAACTTCGTGATATGATAGAAGCTGATGGTACGTTTTTACCAAAAAGTTTATTACACGCTGATCTTGACCGTGGATTTTTAGATTTTGTAAGAGACGAATTAAAATGCGTTGTTGAGGGTAAAACAATACCTATGATTGATATTTTAATTACAACACAGAATTGGGCACAATTTGTCGAAACCTGGGATTTTCAAAATATTGATAAAAATACCGAACCACCTTTTATTACGGTAATTAGAACACCCGAAGTAAAATATGGTAACAACCCATCAATAGTTTATAATATACCAAATAGAAGATTATATTTTTACGCCAAGGTACCAACTTGGGACGGTAATAAAAATGGTTATGATATTTACAAAATACCTCAACCAGTTCCGGTTGATATTACGTATACTGTTGCAATTATTTGTAATAGAATGAGAGAAGTTAATAAATTTAATCAAATCGTAATTGAAAAATTTGCATCGTTGCAAGCGTATCAAACAATTAAAGGTCATTATATTCCGATTAAACTGAATAGTATTACTGACGAATCTGTTATGGATTTAGAAAAAAGAAAATACTACATACAAAAATATGAATTCACAATGATGGGATTTTTAATTGACGAAGATCAATTTGAGGTAAGTCCGGCAATAACAAGGTCATTTCAAATATTTGAAACTGAAACACCATACAGAAAAAGAAGACAAAAAAGATCTGTACCACCAGAACCTGCAACTTATGATTTAGTTTTCCCAACTACAAGTGACCAAGTTGAGGAATTATTTAATTATACCTTAACACTTAATTTAAGTAATTCGGATAACGTTAGCTCGTTTCAAGTTTTTATAAACGGCGATTATTACGGTAATGATTTACAATCAATACAAGTTAATACCAATGATACAATTTTATTTGAGATTGTTAGACTTGACGCAACAAAAGTAGCCAGTTTAGAATATATTCAAGGACTTAGTTAATTCTCACCATATATATCTTTTTTCTCCGTACATTTTTCAATTATAAGACCTTCTAGGAACTTATACATTTTAAGTCCTCGTTTATCGCAATACTTTTTTAAGATGTCGTGAACATCCTTATCAATCTTTAAATTTTTAATCTTTTTAGGTTCCTTATCCATAGGTAGAAAAAAGGTAGAAAAAAATCTTACCAAAATATAAATAGTTTATAATAAGTAAAGTTTTTACTAAAAACACTAATATTTATTATAAAAATAAATTTATAAAACATTAAAAAAACAATGGCTACTAATAGTAAAGTTTTTGTATCTCCAGGTGTTTACACATCGGAAGTTGATTTAAGTTTTGTAGCACAGAGTGTTGGTGTAACAACATTAGGTATTGTGGGTGAAACAATTAAAGGACCTGCATTTGAACCAATCTTTGTACGAAACTATGATGAATTCCAATCGTATTTTGGTGGTACTTCAGCAGAAAAATTTGTTGGAACACAAATCCCTAAATATGAATCAGCATATATTGCTAAAGCATATTTACAACAATCAAATCAATTATTTGTAACTAGAATTTTAGGATTATCTGGTTACGATGCTGGACCGTCTTGGTCTATATTAACAAAAGCAAATCTTGACCCTGCAACATTAGATTACTGGTGTTTAAGTGGTGGAACTGTTTTATGCGAACCAGCATGTGTTGTAAAAAAAGAATTACCATTTGTTGTTGATTTTAGTGCTTGTACATTAAATACCGGAGAAGTTGGGTATTTAAGTGCATTTCCTAGTGAAATACAAAGTATTTTAGATACACAATATGAAGAATTTGATGGTGACTTATCTACATTAAGAACACAAATAAATGGATTAATTTCTGATATTATAAACGATAACAATCCATTTGTTGCACAAGATCAAAATATAAAATATTTTGGTTCATTACCAAGTGTGGATTATACATTTTTAAAAAATAACGGTTACACCGCCGAAACAAATGTGTTTGCGGTTGAAAATTTATCTTTTGAAGATTTAGATAAAGCATCACCATTAAATGACTCTTGGTATTATGCTTTATTTGAAAATACTGGTGGTGGTTTATATTCTGGTTATTCATTTTTTACGACTGTAACCGGACTTACATTAACAAATACTTACACATTGTCTAATTTTACCCCATTGTTAAATCCAATAACAACAACTACAACAACAAATAATTTTCAAGGTCAAATTACATTCACAATAACAGTAGCACCAGGTTCAATCGTCGTTAGATTCTGTTTAGACTCAACAGTACCAGTACCAAACGATGTAACATTATCATTTGATTCAACATTAAATGTAACTAGTGGTTTCCCAATTGTAATAAGTGATGATGTAACAATTGAGACTGGAGATTTGAGTGGTTGTACAACTGTTGTATTAAGTAATGAGGATTACCAAAGATTAGATGGTACTGTAACATTAAGTAACTTAGTTTCAAGTGACCCATCAATTCTAGATCCAAATGATATTACAATTAATATTGAGTTTGTATGTGACCCTATCTTACCAACAACAACTACTACAACAATACCACCAACACCTAATTTATGTTATACAGGTACTGTTGTCGGTATGCTTTACTACTATACTGGTACTTCATTTACACAATATGATGATTTAGTAGTAACAACATTAAGATCAAGAGGTTTATCGTCATACTCTGATGAGATTAATCCAGATTATGAAGTTACAAACTTATCAAATGTTGTATTAGATATGACAGGTCAATATGTTGGTGTTAAAAAGAATCCATTCTTACCATTTAATATTGCTGTGACTAACGATAACGGTAAGGATTTTGATTTTGAAGTTTCATTATCTAATAACGATTCAAAAAACATTAATAAAGTATTTGGTAGAGGAAACTTTGATAAACCAAGAACTGATGTTCCATTAATGGTTGAAGAATCTTACTTAAACTTATTAAACTATGCTTGGAGTAAAGGTTACATTAGAGGTTTAAGTTCGGAACTTGTTGTTACTGAAGGTGCCCAAAGCAATGACCCAAATAGTATTGGTTACTACTTAGAAAGATTCCAATCACCAAGCACACCTTGGGTTGTATCCGAATTAAGAGGTTCAAAAGTTTATAACCTATTTAAATTATATACAATTTCTGATGGTAATAGTGCTAACACAGAAGTTAAAATTTCATTTAGTGATTTATCATTTAATAATGAAACATTTACTGTTTTAATTAGAGATTATTTTGATAGTGATGCTAACCCAGTTGTGTTAGAAAAATTCACAAACTGTTCTATGGACCCATCACAAAATAACTTTATTGCTAAAAAAATTGGTACATTAGATGGTGAATACGAATTAAAGTCTAGATATGTACTTGTTGAGATGAATGAGGACGCACCAACAGATGCAATCCCTTGTGGTTTTGAAGGTTATGTATTTAGAGAGTATCCGGGTGGAACATCACCATTCCCAGTTTACAAAACAAAATATTTTACACCTGGTGAATTAGTATTTAACCCACCTTTTGGACTTACTAGTGGTGGTGACGATGCGTTTACAAGTCCTGGAGATGTTGTTAAGAGAACATATTTAGGTTTAGGTTCATACTGGGGTGTTGATACCGATTTCTTCCAATATAAAGGAAAAAGAAAACCATTTAATCTTTGTACTGGTGAACCATTTGATTGGGATTACAAAACAAAAGGTTTCCATATGGACCAATTTGCTAGTGGTATTACAATCTCAAGTTCATTTGCATCAAGTGGTACTACAGCGTTTGAAGTTGGTGCTGCACCATTTTCTTCTGAACCAGAAAATCCTGAAGACCCGTATTACAAACTTAATGCTAGAAAATTCACAGTTATGGTTTATGGTGGATTTGATGGTTGGGATATCTACAGAGATTATAGAACAAATGGTGATAAATATACATTAGGTAGAACAGGATTCTTAAATGGTGCTTGTAGCTCAACAAGATTCCCTAAAGGTAAAGGTAATGGATTATTTAAACAAATTGCAATAGGTGATGGAAGTGTTGAGTATGGAAATACTGATTACTACGCATATCTATTGGGTATTAGAACTTTTGCAAACCCTGAAGCGGTTAATATTAACTTGTTTGTAACACCAGGTATTGATATCCAAAATAATTCAGACCTTATTGAAAGAACAATCGATATGGTGGAAACAGAAAGAGCAGATTCATTATATATCGCAACTTTACCGGATTACCAAATGTTTGTTCCAACAACAACTGATGCTGATAATTTAATCTACCCAACTGAAGCTGTTGATATATTAGAGGAAAGTGGTATTGATTCAAACTATACCGCAACATATTATCCTTGGGTATTAACAAGAGATAGTGTAAACAATACACAAATCTATATTCCAGCAACTGCTGAAGTTGTAAGAAATATGGCGTTAACCGATAATATTGCATTCCCTTGGTTTGCGGCAGCAGGTTATACTCGTGGTATTGTTAATGCTGTTAAAGCTCGTAAGAAGTTAACACAAGAAGATAGAGATACTCTATACCTTGGAAGAATTAACCCAATCGCAACCTTCTCTGATGTTGGTACCGTAATCTGGGGTAATAAAACTCTTCAAGTTAGAGAATCTGCTCTTGATAGAATTAACGTTAGAAGATTGTTGCTACAAGCTAGAAAATTAATTTCTGCTGTTTCTGTAAGATTGTTGTTTGACCAAAACGACCAACAAGTAAGACAAGACTTCTTGAATGCAGTTAATCCAATATTAGATTCAATTAGAAGAGATAGAGGTTTATATGATTTCCGTGTAACAGTTTCAAATGATACTGAAGACTTGGATAAAAACCAAATGGTTGGTAAAATCTATATCAAACCAACAAAATCTCTTGAATTTATTGACATTACATTCTACATTACACCAACAGGTGCGTCGTTTGATGATGTATAATAAAATAAAAGAAAATAAGAGGGGAGCAATAGTTCCCCTTTTTTTATTTTAACAAGTATTTATTAATATGAATTACAAAGTTTTAGTTAGACAAATCATTAATGAAATAATTGATGAAAAACATACACCGGTGATGAAATACTATTCATTTGACTGGGATGATAATCTTATGTTTATGCCAACAAAAATTTATTTAAAAGATAATAATGGAAAATCTGTTGGTATGTCAACGGAAGATTTTGCGGAATATAGGACACAAATTGGTAAAGACGATTTTGAATATGAGGGACATACAATCGTTGGTTTTGACGAAAATCCTTTTAGGGACTTTAGTGTTGCTGGAGATAAGAAATTCTTAACAGATGCTATGAAAGCACCAACCGGACCTGCCTGGCCTGATTTTGTTGAGGCAATTAATAACGGATCAATATTTTCAATCATCACAGCAAGAGGACATACACCATCAATTTTAAAACAAGGTGTGTACAATCTAATTAAAAAAAATATGCACGGAATCGATTCAAACCAATTAGCAAAAAATTTACTTAAATATAGGAATCTTGCTGATGAAGATAAATTAACAAAAGATCAATTAATTAGAGCTTATCTTGATATGTGTAGATTTTACCCGGTTTCATTTGGTGAAGGTTCGGCAACAAATCCGGAACAAGGAAAAATAATTGCTATGGAAGAGTTTGTTAATTATGTAAAACAAATGTCATATCAATTACAAACAAAAGCTTTAATGAAAAATAAAATAAGTAATTATTTTACACCATTTATTGGTTTTTCAGATGATGATGTAAGAAAT
>Ga0181352_1001034_pt1 | contig 11209 bp, 25 predicted proteins | sample Fa13VDMLBSN_FD_130103 | JGI IMG/M metagenome (GOLD analysis project Ga0181352, IMG submission 130103) | Freshwater viral communities from Lake Michigan, USA - Fa13.VD.MLB.S.N | ecosystem: Environmental > Aquatic > Freshwater > Lake | place: USA: Michigan | collected 2013-09-23 | reverse complement strand
TCTCGCTCATGCTGACCTCCGCACGGCCCCGTCATAGCCCGCCTCATACCCCGCGCTGTAGCCCTTCCGATAGGCTTCCTGCACGCGATTGCCGATCCATGCCTTCCGCACCGCCCGGCCCAACTTGAACGCCTCTACGGGGCTGAGATTGGCAATAGCGGCCCAATCGGTCGGGGTCTTCACCTTCGCCAGTCCCCCCTTGCGCCCCGCCGCCACGCGAGACGCCCGAGGCCGCGCCTTCGCCGCACACGCACGGCTGCAAAACTTCCGCTCAGGACGGGCGGGGCGGAAGATCACGCCGCAGTAGGCGCAGGGCTTGCCGACTAAGCGGGGAAAGCTCATGACTGGCGGCCCCCTGCTTTGGCAATGGCGGCGGCGAGTTGGCGAATCACTGAGTTGCCGTAGCCCATCGTCGCCCCCTTGGCTTCCAATTGCGGCACGTAGTCAAGCAGGGCGTTTAGCGCCTCCTTGGACACATGTAACAGGTCGGGCGCGGCGGCAATTAGGCGGGCATTGGCGTCTGACTCACGTATCCCGCCAAACACAATCGCCGGGCTAATGCAGTCGGCACCTACAATCCGCCTGTCGCCAAGCGGTGAAAACGTCTCGTCGTGCTGATGCGTCCACGGCCCCGGTGTGTGCTTCTGTTCGCTCATGACGCCCTCCGCTCTGCCCCGCCAAACAACTTCACCCGCAACCGTTCCATCGCCGCCGCGATCTCGGTCACTTCCCCCGGCTTGCGCGGCTTGGCCTGCAAGCCCTCCGGCATCGGCGGATGATTCCACTCCCCCGCTTTGAACTGCTGATACTCGGCCTGTGACAGCGGCATCAGGTGGTCGTGCCGGTTGTTCATCGTCGGCGCTGGCACCCCGCAATCGGGGCAACGGCTCATGAACTCATACACGCGGCCATCACGGGACTTCATCGGCCATGCTTCAATCCAGGTGGAGCCGTGGCACGTCGCGCACTTGCCGGGGGTCTTCTCCATCCCCGCCATGCGCCCGCGAATCGCTTCCAGCAGCTTGCCGAGCGGGGGCCAGAATCGATCCGTGGCGTTTCGGATCAGGTCGGTGACTCCGCGCTCGAGGGCATCGACGTGGTAGTGCTCCACCGCCTTGAGCCAGTCCAGCGCCACCTGATCCCGATCCGCGTCATTTGGCAGATGGAAGTGATTCGTGAGCCGATTGAACTGCGTGTCGAACTCGGCGGGGATCATGACCGTGCCGCCTTTCTCGCCGCTTCGCGGTCAAGGGCGTCTTGCACAGAAAAGGGTTTCTTTGTCTCGGACAGCTTCAGCACCGATGGCCCACGGCCAATCGACTTCAGCCACACCTGAAAGTTCTTTTCAATCCAGGCAAAGTCGCCAATGGCGTCGTTGGGACCAAGGCTCTTCTCGAGCACCTCGAGAAACCCCACCAGGGCCACTTCCGCCGCCTTCGGGTTGTCGTGGTTGTATTGCTTCAGCAGCGCGTTCTTCTGCCACGGCAGCGTCAGGCAGACCTTCCACGACGGGCCGCACAACGCATGGCGCATGTGATCCTTCGGGAGACTCCCCGGCTCCGAGGCTCCGCGACCCTGAACCGCCGTCCCGATCTGGGAAGGAATGGAAGTGGAAGGAACAGGAAGGAAGGAAGGAGCGTCACTAACGCGTAGGGACGCGTCAGTGACGCGTGGCGTTGTGTCCTCTTTTGGATCTGGAAGTTTGGATTTCGACTCCCTCGGATTGACGATCTGGTGCTCGAGAAACGTCGGGATGTAGCTTAGTCCGTCGCCATAGAGCACGATCAATCCGCGCTGGATCAACTCGGTTGCCAACGCGTGAATATCGCAATCGTCGGCGGGCAGATACCGGACTTTCAGGGTGTTGGGCTTCCACGCCAAACGCCCCTCCCGGTCGGCATCCAGCCAGGTGCCGATGTAGAGCAGCCGCGCCAGAGGCGACAGCGCCATGATGTCCTCCGAGGTGAAGAAGTCGGGCTTGATCGTCCGAATGCGGGCCACGGCTACTTGCCCTCCCGCTTGTTGCGAACGACCGCCATGACGTACCGCCAATCCTTAGTAGCGCCAGCCGCGATGGCCGAATACATGGACTCTTTGATCACTGTGGCCGGAACGTGCTCGAGGACATTGACCAGCCATTGAAACTGGCGCTTCGGCACAGACTCGCGGAACGCCTCCTCGCACCAAAAATTCAGCAGGTCTTGCGCCAAGTCGCGCCGACGCTCGAGAATGCCCGCCAGCACCACGTCGTATTCGCGTAACTGACGTTCCCGCTCGAGCATGAGCACAGCCCGTTCGGTGGGGTCTTCGCCGGTGATGATGTTCTGTAGCGGGTTTCCGGCCTTACCACGGTTGCATTCCCAGCAGGCCGTGGTCAGGTTGATAGGGTCGTTTGATCCGCCTTCGCAGCGCGGGATGATGTGATCGACCTCGAGCACGACTTCGGGCGTTGTGCGCCCGCAGTAGCGGCAGGTGAATTCGTCCCGCTTGAAAACCTCAAAGCGAGTACGCGGAGATAGGCTAGAATCTTGATCGGGCAACGCTGACTCCCTCCACGGAGTTGGTGGGAACGGATCAGCCGCGCAAACGGCCCCGTTCTGCCCACTATTCTCCACCAGCTCAGCCCGAAAATCAATCACTTTCGCCTCATTTCCCATAGATAAAAGCGAAACACTCGGCAGGACGCGGTTGTCTTCGCCCTTCCCCTACGGCCAGGCATCCCCAGCCCGTGTCAGTCGGCGTCCACGCCCTGCCGAATACGCTTTCGGGGCCACCAGCCCACACTCCGCAGGTAGGAGCGCCCCACGGTCCCCGGCGACCAGTGGCCCCGAACCCCTACGCCGTGGGGCGCAACTCCACTTCAACGGTGACGGGAGCAAACAACGACGCCTGAGCGCGCTCACCATCGACATACCGCCGCGCCTGAGCCTCGACCGCCGCCACGCGCATCGCCATCCCGCTCGGCATAACCGGCGCGTTGTCGTCGCCTTCCGAGTACGACTCCTCGGGCAGATGGGGGGTGTTGATCACCAGGGGCGCGTTGGACGACTTCAGCGTCTTGAGCGCGGTCACGCACACGCCAAGAATGCCGTTGGTGTGGGTCAGCGTGACGCCGCGCACCTTGAGCTTGTCCACGTCGGACGGGTTCAACTCGCAGATCGTCACCACGTCGGCGGCCAGCGCCTGCAGCGCCTCATCGAACTCCGGCAACGGCTTGTCGGCCGAGTGCAGCGTGTATTCGTCCGGGTCGCCGTCCTTGCGCGTCACCTCGTACTCGATCCGAACCTTGCTGCCGTCGAACTTGATCTTGGTGTAGTTGGTTTCCATCTCTCTCCTCAGCGGCCCAGCCGCATTTCTTCTGACAAACTCCTGCCAAAGTTCCGGCACGTCCGCACCATCTCCAAACACTGTTCGTGGTGCATCGCCGCCAGCCGATACGTGCCATACGCGGGTTGCGCTTCTGCCACCACCTTGGCCTCCGCAATCGACTTCGCCCCCACACGGCTGGCCGCAATCACGCGCTTAAATTCGATCTCCGCCAACGTCGCGTCCTTCGCCAACTGGCCGAGGAGTCCGCATAGGGCCATTTCAAAGTCGCGCACCTGGGAAGGCGACGGGTGTTCGTCGTTCGCCATCTCCACCTGAATGGCGGCGATACGATCAAGGGCGGTCATCGGTCGCACCACTTCACCCAGCCGTAGTTCCGGGTCAGCCGCTCCACCGTCAGGCCGCACGGCATCCCCCAGGCGCTGCGCTTCTCGGCATCGCCGTAAATCTTCAACTTCTTGCCGCCGACGCGGACGTGCAGCAGGTCATGGCACTCGTCGCAGACCCCGCACACGTCCTCGACCGTGGTGTATTTCCGCCCCCGCAGATGGTGGCGCTCGGTCGTTGCCGCCATGTGGCACCCGCGACAAATCGGGTCGCGTTGGGTGACGTGCTCGTAGACCGCCCGCTCGGCCTTGGCCGACGACTTGGGGCGCTTCTCGACCTGCAACGCGCCGGGGGCCAGCTCCGCGTTCGCCATCTACCGGAGCCTCTTGTCGAGCGTGTAGGCCGCGTCCATCTGCTCTGACAGGCTCACGCCGTTCAGGTCGGGTTCCCGCTCCACCGGCTCGGTCGGATAGCTGGAGCACAGCGGGCAGGTATCAACCTCGCGGCACTCGCAGGCCGACCGCTCCCGGCCGTGCTCGTCTTCGCCCTGCACGAACGTGTCGCAGGGGTAATCGCTATCGCACCACTTACAGGTATGCGTGACAGTGCTCATGGGAACCTCAGAAAATGACCGCGTGAACGTCTTCGGGCTGTTCGACGGTGGCGGGAATCACGCCCATGCGTTCCGCCAGTGCGCGAGTCAGGTCCAGGTCGAACAGACAATGGTTCGCCACCTTGTCCCACTCGCCGGCCTTCACCGCCGCCGCCACGTCCTTGCCACTGATGTCGTCGTAAATCGGGATACCGAACCGCTTGGCGTAGAACCGCAGGCTCTTGACATCCTTCCGCGCCCCGCCGAGCGTCAGCCGCTCCCACAGGTCCACATGGTGCGACTTCCACGCGGGCGCAATCTGCATCTCAGGAGCCTTGACGCCGAGATACAGGCTCCGCATCAGCAGCACCACGAGGTCGAACCGGGCGCTGTTGAAGCCGATAATCCGCGTGAACTTCTGCCGGTAGCTGGTCCAGTAGGCATCCAGCGCCCGCCGCTCATCGGCCTCAGTCGGGCAGATGGAGACGGTCGAGTCCCCCTCCCCGATGTCCCAGTAACCCAGCGCCACGATGCGGCACAGGTCCGGGTCGAGCGCGAATCGCTCCAGGCGCTTCGCCGTCGCCTCCGCGATGTAGGCGGCGATCTTGTCGGGGTCTTTGTAGTTGGACGGAGCCGAGATCGGCTCATCCTCCAGCCACGTTTCGGCCCCTTCAATGCCCACGGTTTCCAAATCGGTCAGACGGTTCCGCATGGCGTCACCTAGAACGGGATGTCGTCGTCGGTCAGGTGCGACGGCCCGCCGCCCTCGTCATCGGAGCCGCGCTGCTCATCCGGCTCCGGTTCGCGCTCGGCCTGCCGCACGTAATCGGCCACTTCGATCTTCGGGAGGCCCTTCATCAGCGGGGCGAGGCTGGCGACGTTCGCCCACACCTTGCCATCCGACCCGTCGTTGTGGATGACGTTCACCATCGCATTCACGCCGAGCAGCACTTCCAGATCGAACGCCCGCAGCTCGGGGCCGGTGAACTTGCGCCCGCGCCACGACTCCAGGTCGTGCCGGAGCTTGGCCTTCTCGTTCAGGCTCCGCGTGTATTGCTGCTGCACCGTCAGCCGGTGGCCCTTCTCGCTGGTTTCCTGTGACTGCCAGCGGATGGTGATCTTCTGCTTCGGTCCCCACTGGGTTTCCTTGACGCCGTTGTCGATCACGTCGCAGCACACCATCTGAAACAGGCCGGTGGGGTGCGGGGTGAAGTTGCCGCCGCCGTTATCGCTCACTACAATCGCCATTTAGGCCGCTCCCTTGTGTTCGTGTTGATACCGTTCGGCCCAGGCATCCCGAGCCGCCATGTCCTCGCGCTGATCCAGATAGGTCTGGACAATCCGCCCCGCCTGCACACACACCAGCGTCCACGCCAGCACCAGCAGCAGGTAGAGGGCGATCACTTGGTGGCCTCCGCTTGGGCAATGGCGCGAATGGCGAACATCGGAAGCACCTGCGTTTCGCCCATGCGATGCAACGCCGTCAACAGCGCCTCCCTGTCCTGCGCCAATCGCAGCACCAGCTCATCGGTCGTGTCGGCCTTGGCGAGAATGGCCTCGGCCTGCTGTTGGGGACTCATCGCTTCTTCTCCATGACCCTGGCAATGTTCGTCAGGCCGTGATCGACACAGATGCCCAACCAAACCAGACCGGCAAGGATCGCAAGGGCCATTACTTGCCGATCCTTTCCGCGTTCCTGGCGTCCTGCTCCCGCCCTTCCACCACCAGCGGGTGATGGTTCGCCATCACGCAATCCGCCGCATACCACGCCCGCCCAATGCGGATGTTCGCGGGGTCATCGTCGTGACCGATGCACGCCGGATCACCACAGGCACAGGCAAACGTCGTGTCGTCCAGTTCCGAGTTGTCCGGGTCGTTGATGGGATCGAGGATCACTGCCGCGCCTGCTTTCCGTCGATCTGCCCGATGACCATCGGCAGGCCAAGCGACCGGGCAATCTTGCTGCCCGCCATCCGCCGCGCTTCCTGCTCGCAGCGGGGCGTGAAGTTCTCGCGCTCGGCATCGGCCCACCAAGAACAGGTCGGGATACCGGGGGCCGGATCGAGTTCAAACGCTTGACTTGTGCTCATTGGATGCTCCATGCGAAAACACCAAACACCACCGCCACGAGCAGGAAGAACACCGCCCCATGCAGGTGCTTCTGCTCGGGCGCATCGGGAATCCCCGCTCCTGAAATCCACGCCGACACAATCGCGCCGAGGATCAGACACGCCTTCACCGGCCCATCACCCGCACGTATGCCGCGCACGTCGCCAACAGGTCGGCCAGCGCGTGCCGCTCGGCATCCGGACCCGCCACCGCCAACCCGGTCTGCTCACACAGCACCAGCGCGATCTCCCGCGCCAGCGTCATCGGCAGCGGCTGCTTCATCGGGCGATTGCGATCCAGCCGTTGCGGCGAGAACGCCGCCGAGAAGTCCGGGGCCGAGAAGCCGAACACATCCGCCAGTTCCTTGTGCTGCAACCCCAGCCGATCCCCCGCCCTGAGCACCACCGAACAGAAGTCGATGCCAACAGAGTTGGCAGGAGTTGGCGTCACGGTGCCAACTTTGTTAACTGCCATTGGCGGGATGAAAAGCTGTCTACTGGTTGCCATGACGAACCAACCCCTTTTGTTTCAACAGGCCGAACACGAAGCGGACCACCCGCGCCACGCCCGCGAACTCGCCGCCCTGGTGCAGCGGGTCCACGCCGACCGCCTGCGACTCCAGCGGAGCGTCGAGCGATTGAAGGAGGCGCTGAGAGTGGAAGACGAAAGTGGGGAGTGACGCGGGAAGGGTGGTAGACTCTAAGTCCCCACCCATCAGCCCTTTGCGGTCAGGCTGGTTGATAACCGCGTGAGAACCACGCACGTTATCAGTCCATGTAATATCAGACTTTGTGTGTTTTCCGCACATAAGGCTATGCCAGTTCTAAACGTGTGTTCAAACCGTGAGTGCTACGCGGCGTCTTGGTCGGCCAGCACTTCAATCGGCACGTTCAGGGCGCGGCTGATGCGGAGCGGCGTCCGCAGGGCCTTGAGTTTCATGCCCCGGCGCAAACGGGTGATCCAGGTGCGGTCACACCCCGCAGCGCGGGCGGCTTTTTCGTCGGTGTAGCCAAGGGCCAGCATCGCCTCGGCCACGCTCTTGTATTGCGACTTGCGGTGAGTCTTGCGCGTCATGAGTGGAGTATGGGGTGCGCCATACTCACCTGTCAAGCACTTTTTGTGAGTTTTTTAGACGGTGACGAAATGGCACGATTTCGCGCCTAGAATTGAGCCAGACGCATGCCGAAACCGCCACTACAGGAACGCGTGCGCGACCGATTCCGCCGCCTCGTCGAGGCGGGCGGCGTCTCTCATGAAGTCTTGGGCAAGTTTCTCGGGCTGTCCCGCTCGGGCGTGTCTCGCCTACTCAATGACGAAGGCAGCGGCTTTGCCCTGCATCACATCGAGCGCCTGTGCGAGTTCTTCCAGGTATCGCCAGCGGAAGTCTGCGCCGACCCGGAGGCCGTGATCCAGCCGATTAAGCCCCTAGAGGCTCAACTGCTGAATCACTTCCGCCGGATGACGGAGCTGGAGCGGCACGGCCTACTGACCGTGTTAGACCGCCCCGGCACCGCCACAGAGAAGCGCCGAGCGCCCCGGATGGGACACCCGGAGCTTACGACCGAGCAGCAGCTTGTAATCGATCTCTACGCTCGATCCGGGCCACAGGAGCGCGAGGGCGTCTTAAAGATTTTGAAGGGGACGGCGCGGAAGCCCGCTTCCGAGCGACCTTCTCGCGGCGATACGACCGGATGACCAGGAGTAGCCCCTCGACCACATCGGGCGGGACATCCTCCACCCACGTCTGATGATCCGCGTATTGCTCCGGCGTAAAAAACACCCACGGCATGGCAACGACTCCAGACAAATAGTTTTTCCCGCAGCGGTAAAAAGGGATTGGGGGGGCAACCGCCTTTGACTCGGCTACCTTAGCCGCCGAGCTAAGACACTTGCAACCAAAAAGTGACAGGCCGTGACAGTGTATTCTAGAGCCGTGCTAGGACGCCTTACCCTCCTTCTCGCCCTGTTCGCCGCCGGCTGCTCCGGCAGCCCCACCGCGCCGAGTGTGACCCCGCCGGTCGCCGTTGCGCCGCCGGTCTACCTCCACGACCTCCGCTGGGATCTCCTCGCGGGGCCGCCCTGTATCCTGGCCCGCCCGGTGCCGATGCTCAATGACCGGCTGCCCGACTTCCGCACCGAATCCGCCACCAGCGTTCGCGCCCTGTGGCTGATGTCCACCAGCGGCCGACGCTCGACCTATATCGAGGGCGTCTTTAGCCGCGTGGGATCAAACTGGGCGATCTGTTCGTGGGACACCGTGATCCGCGAGGTCCAGAGCTAACCGCTCTGCCACGGCCCACTGCTCCGGGGTGTTCAGGTCGAAGCCCTCTAAGGCATCGGTCAGGAACGGAGCCACCAACGTGCCACTAATCGTCTGTGTCTCCCCGATGATCCACGTCTGGCCCATCTCCAAGCTGGCATTCTGCTTGTAGACCGGCGGCAGGGATTGCGTCGGGCTGGAATGGAAGGGCGTGCCGTCTGGATGCTTCTCGGGCATCAGCGGGCGCATCAGCCGCCCGTCCAGCATCCACATCTTCCCCGGATGCTCCGTCGCCGGCTCCACCGCCCGAATGGAATGGGCGCGAGAGCCTAACAAGGTGGCGTACCCGCGCCGGATCGTCCCCGCCGTGCGGAAGGGTGAGGTGGGGCGGCAGATGGCGAAATAGGGCGTTGCAATGCGAATGTCGGACACCCACATGAAGTCTGGCGCGGTGTCCGTGGCGTGCGCGGCCTTACGGGGATGTAGCTCACACCCAGCCTCATGCGCCAGGTGCGCGGCGTGATCGTCATCCGTCGAGACGATGATGCGGGCGACATTCGCCGCCTTGGCCGCGTCAATCGTCCACTGGATCAAGGGCTTCCCGCCCAGCAGCTTCGTGTTCTTGCCGGGGATGCGCTTGCTGCCGGCGCGGGCCGGGATCAGGATCGTGAGATCCCGATCAGGCCGTAGTGGGGAGGCCACCTGTCTCCGGTTCCCCATAGTCGGCTTCCACCCGCACGCGGTCATCAAAGACGGGCGTGGACCCTTCGATGAACGTGCAATCGGTGATCGCCGTCACCCGATGGGGCGCACCCGCTGGCACATGCACCGTCATCCCCGGCGACATCGGCAGGCGCGACAGCTTCCCATCGCCCGCGTCGTAATCCACGAAGGCTTGCCCTTCTTGCAGGAAGAACGATTCGATCTTGCGGGTGTGATACTGCAACCCGCCCGCCTGCCCCGCCTTCATCAGCAACAGCTTGACCAGATAGTGCTCGGTCTGGGCAATGATGATCTCGCGGCCCCAGGTGCGGGGGTGCAACTCACGCGGCGGGAATAGTTCGATGGTCGGTCGGGACATAAGTTTCTGTACTCTCTGCTTATCCGGCAATGAAGATAGGCGTATGGAAGAATGGAAACCAGCACGCGGCTACGAAGGGTGGTATGAAGTGTCGAACCTTGGGCGCGTGCGCCGTGTTCGCGCAGGCAAAGGCACGCGAGTTGGTCAGATCATCAAACAAACACTGAGCACTCGCGGCCGGTGGCAGGTGTCGCTGTCTCGCCACGGGGAACACCACACGTTTCCGGTGCATGTTCTTGTCGCGCACGCATTCATCGGTCCGAGGCCGGACGGCAAAGAGATCAATCACATCGATTACAACTGCCTGAACAACACACCGGACAACCTGGAATACGTCACGCCCATCGAGAACATTAAACACGCGTACGCTCACGGTCAGGCCGAAAGAACCACACAACGTGGCTCGAAACAAGGAAGCGCCAAGCTGACAGAGGCAGACGTGGTTGCCATCAGGGCCAGCGCCATTCCGAGAGACAAGATCGCCGCCGCGTACGGTGTCTCAGCTTGCACGATTAAGTTCATCCGAAACGGGCGTAGCTGGAAGCACGTCGCCTAACGCGCCTGTGATCCGAAGCCCTTGCGGCGTCTCGACTCTCCGCATCTTCGCAATGGCCCCTCGTTCGCTTTCGTAGACGCGCTTCACCCCGTCCCCCATCGCCATGTGAGCGCGAGACAAGTCCCGCACCATCTTTTTCAGCCCAGCCGGTTCCAGCGAAAACGAGTTATCTGTGCCTTTCGCTGAGCGGTCGAGCGTAAAATGCTTTTCGATGATGCGTGCGCCCAACGTGTAGGCCGCCACCGCCATCGCAATGCCATTGTCGTGGCCGCTCCACCCGATCACCAGATCCGGGTATCGCTCTCGAAGCGTGGTGATGCAGCGCAGGTTGTGCTGTGACCAATCGCGCACTGGATAGGCCGCACAGCAGTGCAACACCGCCAGCTTGTGTGTGTAGGCCGTGACGACGTTGACCGCCGCGTCGATGTCCTGCATCGTCCCGCCACCCGTCGAGAGGATGATCGGCAACCCCGTCAGCGCCACATGCCGCAGCAAGGGCTTGTCCGTCAGGCCCCCGCTGGCAATCTTGATCGCGGGCATCCCGAGTTTCACGATCCGATCCGCGCTGGCCTCGTCAAACGCTGTCGAGAAGCACAGCACCTTGGACTGCTCGGCGGTAAAGGCACAGGTCGCCAGTCCCGCGTCGGACAGTTCCAGCGCCTTCCGGTGCTCCCCGTAGGTCTTGCCGTAGCTGTTTTCGTTCTCGTACGCCGCATTGAGCAGGGCATCGGAATACAGCGTCTCGTTGGTCCGGCACTGAAACTTGACCGCATCGGCACCACAGGCCGCGGCCACGCGCACCATGTCGCAGGCCGTCGAAACCGACCCGCCGTGGTTGTGTCCGACCTCTGCTATGACGAAGCAGGGATCGCGGTCACTGATGACCCGCTGGCCGATGGTGAGCGTTCGCATAAGACCTCCACAAACAAATCCCAATCCGCGTACAGGTCACGCACG
>Ga0181352_1001032_pt1 | contig 11227 bp, 8 predicted proteins | sample Fa13VDMLBSN_FD_130103 | JGI IMG/M metagenome (GOLD analysis project Ga0181352, IMG submission 130103) | Freshwater viral communities from Lake Michigan, USA - Fa13.VD.MLB.S.N | ecosystem: Environmental > Aquatic > Freshwater > Lake | place: USA: Michigan | collected 2013-09-23 | reverse complement strand
GGGTTAATCCAACTACTACTTGCTAAAAAAGCAATAGTTGTAGAAGCTGCATATGTTGTTGAAATCCAAATTGAACTTGATGGGAAATTAAAAGGAGAATAATTAAAAATAGATGCAAGCTGATAATTAGCGATGTTTTCTATTTCTCTTTTATTTGGTAATCTCCAACCACTTGTATAACCAACAACAGAAAGTTGTGCTGCCGCATCAATAGCCGTGTTCCAAGTTACATCACTCGCACTAACTACTCGGTAATATCCAAGCACATGAGCTCCGTCATATGTTGACCAATCAATTACTATATTGTTGGTGTATGTTTGACCTCCTAATTCATCTGTAAATCTGTTAGTATTTCCAAATGGATTATTATTTTCAAGAACACTAAATGATGTAGCTCTACCTGCTTCTATATCTCCATCATCACCTGTACGGTAAGATGTAGTTTGACCTGTCTTTAGTAGAGTAGCTCCTACAGGAGCAGCAGCAGTTGCTTTTATATCTATTCTTGTACTCATTAGTATGTCTTACTTAATGTGAATATTTCTGAATATATTGAATCACTAGTACTAGCAGTCCCCCACTGAGCAGTAATAACAAGTGTATTACTCACTGTAGTATCGAATCCTGTTGTTGTCTCTGTAGAGAAATTAGTGCCTTCAAATGTATTATTTGCATCTTTAGTATAAAAGAATGTTCCACCAGTAACTATACTCGCAACACCCGACCCTCCTAATGCTCTTATAGTAAAGTAAACCTCAAGTCTCCAATGTTTATTGGTGGCTCCAGACATTGTTATAAGTCCAGTGTCAGAAAGAACATTGCCGTCAGACTTAATTCTTATTCTAAGCGTGTGATTGTTTGCTGATGATATATGACCAGTAGCTACAGCAGTAAAGCTATCACCAACTTGAAAACCATTAGCAGGAACAGTAAGGGTGCCTAGTCCACCATCCAACAATGACAACTCTGAGGTAGTATTTGTTATAGGTGTACTAGAATTTGTTTGAGTATATAGTCTACTCAAAAAACCACTAGTGTCTAACTTATCTAAAAATATTGATGTAGGCATTATTAATCAGCTACATAAATAATTAAAAGCTCACTACCCGAAACAGACCAACTAAGTGTGGCTACGTCAAAATAATTATTCAATCCTCCAGCATCAAAATTAATAGTTTCGCCCGGCTCTAATTGAGAACCTTGAACAGTTACGTTAGCCGCACCAACATTAGAAAATGATATGCTATATACTATTTGAGTATTACCTCCAGAAGCAGTTGTTCTCTCTACGTAAGCATTTCTTACATACTGACCTGTATTATTAGCCACACCTTGCAATGTAGCTTCAGTAGCTAGTAATCCATTTGTTGAAGCATTTGCCCATTTAGATATATCACCTACGGCTTCATTAACATCTACCCATACAGGAGAATCAATCTCAACAAATGGGAGCCTTAAAGATGAATCACGATTCTCATTAATGAAGTTAATGATTATTGCATCTCCAGATGGCCCATAGTATGGTGTTACCGACTTAAAATCCTCAAACAGATAATAATGTACAACCCCTGACTTGGTTACTTTTAATTGATTATTTACGTTTTCTAATTGTATCATAATTATATTTTTATAGCTTTATATTGTCATTGTGTTTACCATATAGCTGATAATCACTCTTACTAGACCATCACCGCCAGTTGGGTTATCACCATTTGTACTAGCCATAGTTAACCCTGCATTTAATACATCTCTATTTGTTATTACCTTAACGCTACCAGAACCACTGCCAATAGTAATAGTGTTTCGTAAATTACCACTTAAAACACATACAGAGTCTGCAGAAGTTGTAAGTATTGCTCTATCAACATATGAATCAAAGCATCCATCTAAATAAAATGTAGGGGATGAACTAAATGAGTATGATGTTGTCTTGAATTTGTACTCAATACAAATCTTATCAATCACATAGTATTTTCCAGAACCCGGAGCAGGCAATAATTCAATAGGAGTTGAACCCATCGCAAGTATCTGAGCCGCAGAAATATCAACAACTGTCTCAGTATAAACAGGGATTGCGCTAACAGCAGTATTAAGAGCATCTACTTCTTGACCTAGATTATGTAAATCAATGTCAATTAATTGTTCTTTGTTAGAACGAGTAGGAATTTTTTCAGATTGTAAAATCATATCTTTTTTATTTAAATTATAGCTTTATAAATACTCCACCTTCTACACCCCAAAAGCCTATACTTGTGAAGTTTACGTTAGTAGTTGTTACATATATCAATGTACCATCAGTAGTCACTAATAAAGAAGCATCAGCAGCAGTGTAACGAGGGACAACAAATGTACCCGACACAACATTTAATCCAGCATCTGAATTAGCCTCCGGAGTACCAGTAGTGTTTATCTCTACACCCTTGTATACATTTATAAATGCAGCATCCTCTTCCATTGAAGAAGAACTGAAATCACCACCAACAGAGATAGGAATAAAACCTGCAGTTCCAGTATTTAAGTTAGCAGAGTTAACAAATCCTCCCGAACCAGAATCATACTTTATAATGTCCCCATCAGAAAGACCACTTAAAGATATATAAGAATCTGCTGAAGTCATCTGACCTTTATCATTGTATGTGACGCTCAATATAGAAGGGTCACCAACAGTAGCAGCAGTTGTAACATCGGCTAATTTAGCTGTAGTAACTTGGTCATCAGCAATCATCGCTGTAACTATATAGTCATTAGGAATACTGAACGAAGGCGCATTGAATGGGCTTGGCTCAAATTCCTCAGAGTAGCTAACTACACCAGAACCATCAGTAACAATCTTATATAAGTAAGCAACACCAGCCATAGAAGGAGCTGGAGAACCTATTGTTTGTGTGATTTTATTTATACCTCCGTCTTGCTTTAAACTAAAGTAAATGTCTTTAGAAGGTGTCAATGAGAATATCTCTGAATCTGGGCGGTAAACAGGATTGTTATTTACAACAGCCTTCATCGGATTAACAGTGATATTCAATAATGTAGGGCTAGTTACAACAGTAGTATGGTCATAAACATAAATACTGTTATCAACCATTCCACTAATCACATCAGCCAAAATAGACAATGGAGTATATTTAGCGATGTCAACATAACTGTAAGGCGCAGCATATGGAATAAACTGTGCAGATTGAGCACATATCTCCTCTAGGATAGCATTAAATAAGTCTGTTGATGTAACCCCCTCAAATGTATGAAAACAATCTGGTAGAGTTATATCAGTTAATGATACATCATTGGTAGTTATAGATGTTGGCAAACCATCAGCCAATGAGCATAACTCATTAATTATAGCTGTTAGTATTTGGCTATATCCATAAGTACCGGCCTCAAGACCTAAACAGTTTCCTCCTGCTAGTACGTAGTTTAAATTTAAATCATTAATGCTCGTTACAATGTACGATTCCATTAATAGTAGAACATCATTAAGGCTAGAACCAGCAGGAACCTCTACATATGATAAATTACCATCAAACAATGTAATGTCCGAAGTCTTATTTGGACAGTTATCTGTACATCCACAGCTAGTTATGCTATTGCTTCCACAAGTTGAACAGCTCATATTTTAACAATTATTTGTAGTCAAATGACTTATTAAACATCTTTCTTCTTCTTCAGTATAATAATCTAAAGGAGCACATTTTAATGCGTGTGCCGCTAAGTATTGCTTGAATATATCAGCCCAGTCAGCTTTACAACTTTCAAGTTCAAGAATTTCAGCAGTTTTTATATGCGAAATATTCTTTGACATATTTGCTTTCCCTTTGATTATTGCGTTTTTATGCTGACAAGGGTAATAAGAAGTCCAGTCAACAGTATCTGGAATTGGTTCAGAATATCCATCATTTCCTTCACAGTTAATAGAGTAAATCATTAAACTTGAAACTGAAAGAACCCAATCATCAATCTGTTCCCAAGATTCTATACCAGATACAGGACATTCACAATCAACCCCAGAAGACTGAAAGGAAACAACTCCATTAATATCATCAGCAATAAACCAAGCTCCAGAATCACAATTATCAAGATATAAACGATACAGAATATCTTCTACAGTAAATGTATAATAGTTTAAAACATCCCCTACATAAACAGGAGTTGTGGCTACATTTAAAGGATAATTAGGCTCCCCATTTACATCAAACAATATGTTTACGCAACAATTAGCCATCGCAACAACAAATAGATTTAAGAATATCAACTTGGTCTTTTACTAAATCCCATCTCTCTTCACAAGCACTAAACTCAACAGCATCTAATGTAACCTTGAATTTCATCGCATCCATTAAAGATTCATTACCGCTTATGTCTTTAGCACAAGGACTAGCATCTAATCCGCAAATAGCATTGAGAACCAATTTCTTATAGCATTTAAGGACTGATATACATAGCACGACAATGTTTTCTTCAGTGCAGTATCTAGTTTTCGAACAGTCCCCGTCACAAGTATACTCAACCCAATAATTAGCACCAGCAGTAGACGAAGGGTCAATATTGGTATTAGTATTAGTAATTTTATAAAGTTTGCCATTTCTAAGTACTATTGTATTCAAAAAGCTTTGGTATAACACATCAGCTTGCCAGTCTGGATATGTACATAATTCAATGTTGTATATTCCATCCTCATCCGTAGATGTAAAATTATAAACAAATGTGTTGTTTGAATTATAATGAGGTTGTATAACTTCGTCTGCACCAGCTACATCAGCAGTGGCCATTATATACTTAGAGCCATCAGGCTTAGTAATAGTAATTGTTCTGCTTGTGAAGAATTCTGGGTTATGACCCGGCAACCAAGTGCTGTAATTTGAATTATCTGAAAAAGAAATCTTTGTGCAATCACAATCAGTAGTTATTGATGGACATCCATCTTTTCTTAAAGATGCATTAAATGGTTGAGGTAGAGGGCAATCAGTAATCTCTACAATTGTATCATAATCATAATCATAAGAGAAGAATGAATATGAATCATTATACTGAGGGCCTTCACCCGGATTTGTAATTGTTATGTCTTGACCGTCTTGTTCATGCAAAGCAGTCTCTCCGTTAAACACATATCTATCAACTACATCAAACTCTTCATCATTTGATAAGTCTATTATTGTAGTCTGAATTGTTACTTCAAAATCATCATCGTAATACTTCTCGAATGTAAGGTTATCAAGTCGTACATACTCTTCATCTGCCCACCAAAGAGCCGGAGTTCTTGTTATGTTTACACGTATTCCGTAAAGATTAATCAATCCTTCAATGAAGAAGTAAACATTGTTGAAATTGTTACTAGGAACAACAGGCGCAGTTGATGAACCAACAACAACAGCGTTAGATATATTATTTGTGTATCCATACTCATTACCAGTGGTATAGTTTGGATAAGTAGTGTAAATTAAATCACCATAATTAATGGTAATCTCTGGCTGGCCAACAACATATTCTACACCGTTAAACTTCATAGAAGTAACTTTGTGAACACTTCTAGTTCCATCTGGATATCCTAATGACGGAATCTCAGCTATAGCTGGATGGTAAAAACGACATTGAACATTCTTTCTTACTCTGTATGACTTCTCATCATTATTGTCAAACTTTACTAGAAGACCATTGTACGGGTATACTCCAGATTCGTTTACACTAGGTAAAACAGGTAGCAACCCATTACAATTTATTAAATCGTGTGTTTTAACTGTAGCCATTTCTTTATTGTTGTTACAAATTTACCTTTTTATTCAATACATATTTTTTGGTTTAGTTAAAGCTTCCACCTCCGAAACTTCCACCTCCAAACCTATTACCTCCAAAACTTCCTCCCCCGAAACTTCCGCCTCCGAAACCTCCTCTTGCTCTACTTCTTCTTTTTCTTCCAGTTTTAAAGTTGTCTTCATATACAGATGCGTTAACAATGCCCAAGAAATTTCCATATGAATATGCTGAACCTGAGAAATAATTAACAGTTTCTTTCTCATTAAATATGTCATTTGTAGTAGTTACAGTCATAGGTGTAAAGTACTCATAAATAGGAGTTTCTTCTTGTTTCATATTGAAAATATGCATAGTAGCGACTCTTGGGACTGTACTCATTTTATTTAAATAGAATTTAGTATACAAATCACCATATGATTTACCAAAGAAATCATCATCATCATTTATTTTTTCTTCTATACCATCTACTATTCTTGTACTTGTAATTAATTGTGAAGCAAGCCTGTCTACTTGACCAAACCCAAGGTTCATGTCAAGCCCTATATTACCAACTTGAAGAACTAATGATTTTGTACCTCTTGGGTCTATTTCAAATTTAATATTATCATCATCATCCATATTTGCTAGTATATAAAATAATCCAACAAGACCAGCTCTATAAGCTTGAAGACCTAATATTCTTTTACCAGCTAATTTTCTTATTTCTTTTGGCATCATTAAAAATCTTCCCCAAGCAAATGGATTTAATACCGCAAAATCAAGTCTTGATTTAATAAACCTAGTTGATATAAAAGGTATATTTAAATATCTAACTGCGCTTTCCATAAATCTACCAAACGTAGTTGCTTTATTCCATTCACCTCTTCCAGAAAATGAATTGTGGAATCTTGCTAATGCTTTGTATGTTTCTGGTGAATTTGCAAATGTAATTCCTGATGCCATTAATTTCTTTGCATCATTCATAAACAATGCTATCTTCAATTCATTAATCGAAGAAAACGAGCGTTCAGACCTAGAGTAGATTCCAGCTCCGGGTATTCTTATTGATTTACCTCTTATCTTTATTACAGAACTATCTCCAATGATAGGCATATGCTTCATCCATCTTGATAAGAACATATCATCTGGGTATTGGTCAGTTCCCATTAAATATAATCCTGATTCTTTCATTAATTCATATTCCTCTGAATTTTTAATATCAGCAATCATATTTTCATAAGCTTGTTTACCTTTGTCTTCAATTAAAATATTTTTAAATAAATCTTTTATAAATTGCTTTGGGTCTTTAAATGGACTCACGTTTGGAGTTAAACCAGCATATTTATGAGCATTAATAATAAACTTTTTTACTTCCGAAGGTGATTTAGCAATCATATTTATCATTAATGGCAATGCTTGCCTCATAACTGAAATATCAGCACTAAGCACTAAGCTAACGCCTAATCTTGTAGCCTCTAGTAATCCATCAAATAATTTTGTCCACCATCTTCTATCTTTACGTTCATTTTCCATTTGTATCTTATCTATCTCACTTTTGATAGATTGGATTTGACGTAATATTTTTTTGTCTTCTTTATTTAATTCAAGCTCTTTTGCTTTTATTTTTTTAGGGAAGACACCTCCATTTGAATTAAGCTCTTTCTTCTTCTCATTTAATAAGAATAAATTTCTTCTTTGTCTTTTTCTATATTGTTCTATTCTATTAGCTTCTGTCTCGGCTTCTTCTTCAACTGACATTGGCAAAGAATTCAATGCATCAGATATCATTTTTCTTAATGCTAATTTTCTTTGCTCTTGAACATCCATTTTTGCCTTTGGAGATTTTACACCAAATTTTTTAGAAAATTTCTCAAGCAAAGAATTGTCACCTTTTTTAGATGCCTCTAATGCTTTTTGATATTCTTTTTGTTTGAGCTCAATTTCTTCAAGATTTGAAATCATTTTACCAACTTCCTTCATTGAACGTATAGCATCAGAAACTTCGTCAACATTCATTGAAGATACCATTCCGTATCCAGTAATAGCATCTCTTACTTGTCTTTCTGTAAGTTTTAATTTTGGATTTAATTTACTCAATCTTTTCATCACTTCAGAGGTTAATTCCTCTATAGTAGATACTCCTGATTGAACTATCTCCCTTATCATTTCTTTTGGTATTTTTATTTTACCATCGGGCGATATAGTTAACTCCGTATCTTTTTCTTGTTTTTTCTTTTTACTTTGTTTAGAATCTTCTTTTATTGATTCAACAATTTGTTTATCAATTTCTTTCTCCCTTTCAGATTCAATTTCTCTTAATTTTGCTTTATATTCATTAATCTTTTTAGTTAACTCTTCTAATTTAGCTCTTACATCATCTGGTATTTGATTGTCATTATATGTTGCATTAGTTTCATAAATAGCTATTTGCCTAACAATATTGTAGTCATCATCAATCATTGCTTTATTTAGGCTAAGACTCAAACCTTTATGATAATTAGTAGCAGCTAATACATATCCAAAATTTATCTTTTTATTTTCTAATATAGAAAGCTCTCCCTTTATAGATAATGATTCAGCGCCTCGTTCTTTCATTTCGTTGCTTTGCTTGACCATTAAATCATTTATTTTATCATCAAGCTGTTTAGCATAATTATGAAGCACTGTTTGTTCTAAAATATTCAAAGGATTAATATCTATGTTTCTTCTTCCATCAAGAATATCATTTATCAAGGCTTCAGCATCAATAATGCCTTCTTCTAATGCTTTTTTACCTAGATTAATCCATTCTTCTTGAGTTAATTTAGCATTTGTTCTTTCAAATAAATCTTGAGCAGCTTTAGACACATACTCTTTTTTAACTCCTGATAATTCAGAAGGAGTTGCTGCAGCTAAAAGTTCAGCTCTAAATAATTGAGCCTCTTCTATTGTCATTCTGCCATTAATAATTTCTTCCCCAAGAATACTATCTCCAGCAGTTTTAATTGCTAAACTAGGCTCTACTCCATTAGAATATAAATTAGAAGCTTCACTTATAATATCATTATATAGTTGCTTTCTATTTTTTATATTATTAATTTGATTTCCAACTCCAGAATCATTTATTTTAATTTCTACTTCTTTCTTAAATTGCTCTGTAGTTTTTACTTCTTTTGTTATTTTTTCAGCATCTTCCTTACTTATTCGGCCGCTAATAACTTCATCAGCCATAACACTTCCTATAGCTTCACTTATAGCAGACATTAAATCAACTCCTTTTTTAATTAAGTCAGCTGCTGTATCTATTATTTTATTTCTTACTGAGTCAGGAATTAAATCAAATGGATTTAAAGTAGTTTTTAAAACTCCGGGTTGTCTTTTTAAAGACTCAGCTATTTCATCAATTTTAGCTTTTACCCTATCTTTTGTGCTGCTGTCCTCTGGTTCAGACGTTGGTTTAGCCTTAGCCTTAGCATCAAAGAATGCCTTTTTCTTTTCTTCTAATGCATTCTCTAGAATAGTGGCTTCCTTAGATGTTATATCTCCTTTGTCAACAGCATCTCGTATAACTGCCATCATAGGTTTTTCCTTAACCTCTTTTCTACCAGTGGCTTTATCGAATACCTCTATGGTATCTACTAATCCAACATCTTTAGGTGATTCCTCACCAGTAAATTCATTAGGAGAGAACTTTAATTTCTCAGCAATCTCTATAGCTCTTTTAGAGCTTTTATTATCTATGCCAGCAATAGGCTTTCTTCTTATTTTCTTTTCCTCTGTAGCAGCCTCAGTCTTAGTTTCTGCTTTAGTACTCTTCTTAGTTGTACTCTCTACTTGACTAGGAATAGTTATAGTCGAACCATTTGGCCCTACAACATATTTAGCTCCAGAAGGTAAAGTATTGACTTTTAAGTTCTTAGCCTCTTTACCACTAGGCATTTTAACGTCAGCAGTTTTACCGCCTTCATTTAACTTAACAGAGTACCCATCTATATTAACACCTCTTACTGTTGCTTTAGCTGGTGTGTACTTGTTCAAGTTACCAGAGGAAGCAGCCTTTTCCTCTTTGGCCACTACCTCGGTACTTGGCGCAGTCTGCTCAACTGCACGGGGAGCAGATTCTTCTTTCCAGTTATTTATCTTATCTACTTTTCCTAATAAGAGTCCACCAGAAGATTTTGTTCTAAATGTATCAATAGTTTTATCGCCTACTTTTTTTGTATATTCATTCTCAACTAATGCCCCAGTACCACTAGATTCTGGCATCTCGCTAACTTGATTTCCAACATGAAGTACTTCTACATCCATGTTCATATCACCAAGAGCTCTCATACCTTTGGTCGGTAAATATGGTTTACTTAATACTTTAAATACGTATCTAGTTCCATTTATAACTCTAGAATATATATCACCAACTTTAAGGTCTTGACCATTAACCTTTTCAGTTTTATATTCTTTTAAATCTATATTTTTACCAGCTCTTGATTTAGCTATTTTTGAAGATAAAGTTTTTAATGCCTCAGTTTTATTTGATTTACGCTTAGATACTTTACCTCCATCTTCGGTTGTATATGAAACAAAATAATCATCTCCAACTCTTTCTATATCAACTCCTTGTTCTGATATCTTATCACCATCATTCATTGAGTTGATAAGATTGTTACCTCTTTCAAGAGCAGATTCTTTTGTTGTCGCAGTTTGCGACTTCATACTCATTGGCTCGAAACCTTTTATCTTGATGTTGTTGTTAGTCATCAAGTTGTCTAATAGACCTTGAGATAACCTAACTTTGAAATCACTTTCGTTAAGCCATTCTTCAGTTCCTTTAACTTTGTATTTACAAGCCATATTATTTTCCTAATTCTTGGTCAATTAAAATAGGTTCTTGGGTCAATTCTAATCGTGCTATCAAATCTCCATATTCACCTACGCTTTCTGTTTGAATACGTAAAAAGTCATATATCAATGGTTTAACTTTAGCACTTACCTCAGAATGAGCTTGCTCGTATCCGTCAAGTAAGTCAGCCTCCATTTCATATGCCATTTCAAAAGCATCCATTAAAGAGTTTACATCAATATTCTGAGCGGGTACAGCAGGGACAGCCAATGCCTCTCCCATATCATTCATAAATGATACCCATTTAGAATAATGCTCACGTTCTGAATTTGATTCTGCCATAAAGAATTTCTCAGCTCCGAATAAGCCTAGGTTCTTCATCATTATAGATAAATGAAGATATGCTTGGCTTGCTTCTAATTCTTTTGAACCAAGATTATTAATTATTTCAATTTCTTCGTTTGTCAGTAACTGTTTCATTTTAACATTCTTTTGTTATTACATTGCTATCTTCTAGCTTATTAATTATTTCATCAAAGTTAGCATCTATTTTTGAAACTCTTTTATAAGAGCCCTCTCCGTGTTTAGCATCAAAATCAGCTATTGCTTTCTTACGTTTAGGTGAACGAGATGGAAGACTGTTTATACTTGATAGGTCTTCAAATGGATTCGCTTCAGTTTTAG
>Ga0181352_1001031_pt1 | contig 11234 bp, 4 predicted proteins | sample Fa13VDMLBSN_FD_130103 | JGI IMG/M metagenome (GOLD analysis project Ga0181352, IMG submission 130103) | Freshwater viral communities from Lake Michigan, USA - Fa13.VD.MLB.S.N | ecosystem: Environmental > Aquatic > Freshwater > Lake | place: USA: Michigan | collected 2013-09-23 | reverse complement strand
TCCGTCTGGCAGTGTTTGGTCAGACGGCGGCATCTTGAAGATCGTGAGCTAATATGTATTTCAACGGAATTCCACCAGCGTTTGGGCAGGCCCAATACAACAATCCGCAGGACCTTATGAATAAGCCCGTTCTCGGGTATAATCAGGGTATTAGCGGTCTTCAGCCCAATCAGCCCAATCAGCCAAGGCAACGTCAACCTGCGCCGCAGCTTGGGGGCTTTTCGTCTCAGGAGGAAAACTCAAGGCGAGAACTGATTGGCCAGACCGGGTATAACAACACGGCGTCCACTACGGGTGGTGGCGGAAAGTCTCTCACCCCTCTTCAGCCTTATAACAAGCCAATGGCCGGGCAGGCAATGGCTCGCGGCGGGGTTGTACAGCATACCCTCGAAAAGGGTGGCGTGGTTGCTGGCGGAATTTCGGCCCTTCGTGGGCAGCATCCCAATCCGCGTCAGGCGCTTGATCGCTATGATCGCATGTTCGGCAGGGATGCCACAGCAGAGCTTATCCGCGCCTACGCAGATGGCGGCGTTGTATCCGGCCCCGGAAGCGGGGTTGCAGATTTGGTTCCCGGTTCGATTGATGGCCGAGAGGATGTCCGGATTGCGAGCGGCGAGTATGTTATTCCGGCGTGGGCTGTTGCCACACTTGGCGATGGTTCGACAGAGGCCGGTGCAAAGGTTCTGGACGCCATGGTCGCGCGTCTGAGAGAAGAGGGATCCGAGCTTATCAAGGGATCCGAGCCCATTAACCCCAGCGAATTTCTTCCGGCGTAAAAAATGGCAAAGACAGAAACAGGTAAATCGGTAGCCAACTACGTACAAGACGTACTAGATCAGGCTCAGAAGGGCGGAAGCGCGGCCATTGAGGCTGGCTATCCGGACTTGTCTAAATACACGATGGCGTACTTGCGTGGCCTCCCGGGGCTAGGCCAGTATGGCGATGCCGAGCAGCGTGAAGCACTTCGTCGCATGGGCGATATGTATCGCCAGTATGGTCAGGCTGGCCAGTACGACATGACGAATTTTGCCGACATCGGCAGGAAGTACGAGCGTGCCGGTGATTACGACGCCGCAGAATATGGCGATGTCGAGAGAATGTATCGTCAGGCCGGGCAGTACAATCCAGAAGAATTTTCTGGGATACAGCGCCAGTTCGACCGTGCGGGTCAGTATGACCCAACGTCCTACCGTGACATTGAACGCAAAACACTGTCGTCCAGCCGGTACAACCCAACAGAATTTGAGCAAGCCGACTACACCACCAAAAACATCAAGCAGCGCATGTCTCCCTATGAGGAGCTTGTCGCAAAGCGGGCAACAGACCGCCTTCAAAAGCAGTACGATGAGGCGGCATCAAGCCGCGCTCTTGAGGCTGCTCGTGCGGGTTCCTTTGGTGGATCTGGTTCGGCAGTTGCCCAAGAGGTAGCCCGCCGCAATATGCAGGAGCAGATGGCGGATGTAAACGCTCAAAGCCTCCAGAACGCATACGAATCTGCCGTTGGTCTCTACGGCAAGGAGTTTGCCGACAACATGGCGGCACAACAGGCTGAAGAGCAGTCGCGTCAGTTTGGTGAGCAGCTTGGGCTTTCCGGTCTTCAACAGGCCATGTCCGCCCGCCAACTTGGCGAGGCATCAAAACAGTTTGGATCTCAGCAACAGCTTCAGGCGTTACAGCAAAAGTTTGCCGCACAGCAGGCCGCTGAAGCATCTCGTCAGTTTGGCACTCAAGCTGGCTTTCAGGGTCTTGAGGGGCTCATGGCCGCACGGAATGCCGAAGAGGCTTCACGTCAGTTTGGTTCTCAGGCTCAGTTTCAAGGGCTTCAGGGCCTTATGGGCGCACGTCAGGCCGAGGCTGGTCAGGTTGCCGCCGCAAAGGAAGCGGAACTTGCCGCCCTTCAGGGTCGCGCATCTTCTGCCCGTGAGCAGGCGCTTCTTGCGGAGCAGAAGAAGAACATGCAGCTTGCGAACCTCGCGGCCCTTCAGGCTGGAGGAGATTTACAAGAGAAGTACAACTTGGCGCAGCGGTATTATCCGCTTCAGGTTTCGCAGATGCAGGCTGGCGTCTTGGGCGGCATGTCAGGCGGCTATCAGCCCGTGAACTCAATGGGCAATGATAAGCCATCTTGGCTCCAAAATGCCATCGGCATCGGATCCGCCGTTGGTGGAATTCTTCAGGGCTTTGGTGGCCTCCGCAAGGGTGGCGTCGTCTATCGCGGTGGTGGCCTCGCCGATCTTGAACCAGAATACTACGATCAGTACGAGCGCTAAAAAATGCCCAACATCATTGAACAGCAGGATCTCCTCAAGGGCCTTCCAGACGCTAGGCTCTCGATGCTCATGCAGAACCCGACGGGTGACATCCCGCCGTTCCTTGTCGCGGCAGAAGCACAGCGCCGTCAGTCCATTCGTGAGCAGTTCTCCGGTGGTCCGCAGGAGTCGGTTGTCGATACACTAACTAAGCAGCTTGCGAGTGTGCCGCAGAATATTGAAGCCCCGATGCAGACGCCGCCCCGGATGCCGCCGCCTCAAATGCAGGCTGGCATTAACGCTCTTCAGCAGGGCATGCGGCGCGGTGGTTTTGTGCAGCGGTATCAAGCCGCAGGTCTTGTTGCCCCGCTACAAACGAGGGTTCAGGCAATTGCTGATCAGTTCGGCATGACAGTTGAGCAGGCCGCAGCTATGTTGCGGAACGACCCATCTTTGGGCGCTGGTGGCGCAGAAGCCGACTACGGTAGAACACCTGTAATACCAGACTCCGCTCCGGCTGGAACATCGGATGCAAATGAAATGACGATTGGCGGATACACTCTCGGCCAGTTGTACGACACTGCGGAAGACTTGCTCCCCGGCAACCTGAAGTTCTCCGACGTTGGGCGCATCGGATATGGACTGATGAACCCACTCATTGCCCATGGGACGGGAACCAGCGCAACTCAGGTTGTCACCAATAGGGATAAAATGACGCGGGATGAGGCCATAGCGGCGGCAACACCTCGCCCCGGATCTGCCGCAGGTATGGCGTTTACACCAAGCATCCCTAAGCCGCGAGACCCTGACGCCAGTAAGAACGAAACATCCATCGAAAACAAAATGGCCCCGGAGACAGACGAGCTTCGAGAACAACTCGCGGACCTTATGAAAGCTCAAGAGCCGTCCAATTGGGACAAGGCGCAGAAATGGTTTGCCGCCGCACAGGCTGCCATCAAGCCGGGACAGAGCAATTGGGAGGCTACCATAAATGCTCTTGCTGCGTTTGGTGGTGGATCGGCAGAGGAGAGGGCGGCGCAACGTGCTGCCGTTCTTGCGGAGAAGAAGGCGCTTCTTGAATATGACATTGATGCGCGAGACAGAGAGGCTGCCGCACAGCAGAAGGAACGCGAGCGGACAACGATCTCCGCAAACCAGCAAGCAGACATCTTTGTCCAAGTTTTGAAGAACTTGGAAGAAAGAGACAGCGACATTCGCAAGCAGATTTCCGACATTGAGAACGCGGGTTTCGCTACCCCAGAAGCCGAATCCAGAAAGAAGGTGCTTCTTGACGAGCAGGAGAAGATCCAGCGTAACATCGAGAATTATTCCGGGGCCCTCTCGGCGCTTGGCGAAATGGCTTACGGTCCGATAAACTACGAGACGTACAATCTCGGCAAAGGCTTATCTCGATAATCAAGGCGCGACATGGCAAGAGTTGTTTACGTTCCGGAGCTTGGACGGTCGTTCTCATTCAGGGACACCGCCTCGGATCAGGAGATATCCGCTTATCTTGAGGGGAACTTTAATTCCCCGGCACCCGCTGAAAAAGCTGCTGCCCCTGATGAGACCAAGGAACCGGAAAGCGATGAGTCTGGCATTCTGGGGCGTTTTGGCGTCGGATTGGTAAGGTCGCTTACGGATCTCCCCGGGGGTCTGTCCGCAGTGATGTATCCGGCAAAACAGGCCGAAGCAACGCCGTTCGGTCAGTTCACGAAATTTGCGGCAGAAACCTCCGAAGGGATTGCCGGTATAGACCGCACGAAACAGCCAACGACAGCGCAAGAAACTGCGGAAATGGTCGGCGGTCTTGCTGGTCTATTTATCCCCGGAACAGCAGCCGCAAAAGCAGGTACGGTGGCGAAGCTCGGCCCCGCAGCGATCCGGCGCATTGCCGGTTCCACTGCTGCAACTCAGGGTGCCCTTTTAAACGCGGAGCAGAGGGCCGAGACAATCCGGCAACAGTTGGATGCCGGGATGCAGATCTCTCCGGAAAAGCAGTTAAGAGCCCAGAGGCTTGACGCTATTGTCGGCCTCTCCGAGGCTCTCCCGATTGAGCGTTTCTGGCGTCCGATAAGCACGATACTTAGCAAGGTCCCCGCCTCAAAGATCGGCATGGTTGAAAAGATCCTTGAGAGCAGGCTTGGCAACATCGCCAAGGCTGCGACCGGAGAAGGTCTGCAAGAGGTTGGGGCGAATGTTGCCAGCGACCTTGTCGAGCTTAACGTATATAACCCGAATGTAGAGGTTGGCCAAGACATTCTCAGCAATGCCGCTATGGGTGCCTTCGGTGGCTCTCTGGTTGAGGCTTTGGTACAGGTAGCCGCTGGCCGAAAGATGCGGGGATACAGGCAGCTTCAGGCCGACCTCAGAACAGAAGAGGGGCAGAACCTCGCAGACTACAGGCGGGGCTCCGTGGCGAATGCCGCAGAGCGTCTGCGGCAGTTCAACGTGGAGGGGCCCGTAGAGATTTCGCAAGAAGAAATCGACAATGTGCCGACCTTCACCATCAGGACGAAGGGTGGCAATGTCCTCGGAAGCCTCCCGGATATTGATTCGGCAAATCAAGCAATTGAGCTTTATCGTAAAAATACGGGTGCCGACATACAGGTGGTCGAGCCCCCGAAGCCAATTGACGTGTTTCCCGTCAAGATTGGCAAGAAGAAGTTCGACAGCCTCGATGCCGTCAGGACGGAGCGCGACAACCTGATCTCTCGTATTCAGGCTGCCAAGGTCCTCGCCACAGATCCGATCCGCATCAAGGAGGGTGCCAGCAAGATTGGCGTCTCCGAGCCGTTATATCAGAAGAAGGCAAAAGCCAATCTCGATAAGCTTGTCCGTGAGGTCGAGCCCCTTGAGGCATTTGTATTTGATGCCCAACCAACCCCGCCATCGGAGCCGGTCGGCGACGAGCTTGACCCGGATCGCATCAAGGCGCTTCGGGGCCTTAGCCCGATTCCGTTTGAAAGGCCCGTATATGACGAGGCAACCAAATCAAAATCAAGGCAGTCGGGACAGTCTCCGGTAGTAGACTACGGCGGCAGAAAAATTGTCATAAAGGATGTAAACGGGGTCAAGGTCCCGTTTTACCTAAGCTCCGGTCTTGCTGGCAAGAAAAATGTTGCAGCCGGTAAATGGTATCCGTTCTTCGGGATCGGCGGCGACGGCTGGATCAATAAGGGCTCACAAGATCAAATCAACAACTTCTACGACAGCGATGAGCTTAGGGCTGCCGCAGAAGAACTCGACGGCACAATCGGCGACATCCGAAATGACGACTCCGTTCCGAAGGTCGGTCTTTCTGGTTCGCACATTGACGCAATCAACGATGGGCTTTCCCCGTCCAGCAATGGTGAGCCGGACACGGGGATTCGCGTATCCGAAAACATTCAATCGATTATCAATCGGATAAGATCCCCTCAGACCACCGTAGAAGCCGTTTCTGCCGTGGAGCCATCCCAGCCCATCGGGGTCTCGGAACCCGCTCCAGAAGCTCCAGAGGCCGGAATTTCGGCCATCCCAGAAGCGGATGTGGGAGCCAGACCTTTTGAAGAGCCACTAGCCTCAAAGACAGGCCCGACACCCGTCCCAACTGAGGAAGACACCGGAGGGCAGATGGCCGCTGGTCGCCTTCCCGGCACATTCGTGAGGCCAAAGACGGTGGCAGAAGCAGAGGCCGTCGTTACCGCGCCCAGAGAATACACACCGGAGCGGAAAGCTTACAACGACAAATTGTACAACGAACTTTCTTCAAGGTTGCAGAATATCGCCACCCCGGAGATAAAGCTTGAGCTTCGCTCGATGATCGACACCGCCCCGGGCTTTCTGGTCCGTGGGCACGTCACATCCAAGGGAACGCCAAACGGCGTCGAGGTGCTTGTCGAGATATCGAGAGACATCATCGACCCGAGCAAGCCAATCGACGACAACGTCAACGCCCTCCTCGATGTGCTTAACCACGAAATCATCCACGTCGTCAGGCGTCAGCTTAGGCCGATTGAATGGCAGGTTCTCTCGAAGGCCGTCGCCAATACCAATGTGCCGGGAAAGAAGTACACATACCTCGATAAGGCCGAGGCCGTTTACATGAGGGACGGCGTTCCGATGACGCCAGAATATGCGGATCCCGAGGCGGTAATTGAAGAAGCCGTTGCTGAGATGTACAAGGATTGGGTCAGGAACAAGAGAGCCCCCGCCCAGACTCGTGGTCCGTTCAATCGCATAACAGAATTCTTCCGCAGCATTTTCCGCGCCCTGAAGTCGAATGCGCAGGAGGGCGTATTCAAAAGTATTGAGTCCGGCGAGGTCGGCAAGAGAGAGGCTGCTCCAGTTGAGATTGGCGGGCGCTTCTCTGCGGCACCCCTGCCGAGCAAGGATGATTGGGCGACGAGTGGATCACCGCCCCCCGGAAAGTCAAGCCTTGACAAAAACGGCAGCAGCCCGTTCCGCATATCACAGAGAAGGCCGACATCCGTTGGCAATATCGGGCAGTCGGTGCGAGAGAATTTGCTTGTCAATGTTGCGGCCATGCGCAAGGACATCGACCAGCTTCTCCACAACATTGATATAGTAAAGTCCTATCCGGGGTTCCCGGTCGTCGCAAGAGAGACGCCCGAGGATACCCTCAAGCGCTTCAAAAAGCACATTGTCGGAAACCTTCTTTGGCTCCACGACACAATGGACCCCGAGGTCAGATTGCGGGCGAAGCTCTGGTACGACGGGGCCCGGATGATAACCAACAGGCTCTCCAAGGAGTACAACCTCCCAGACACAACGGTGGCTGCGGTTGTAGCGGGACTTTCCCCGCAAAAGGATTGGTTCCAGAACGTATCCTTGGCGGAACGGCTTATCGATATCGTCGCGGCAAAGGGCAATTTCAAGTTCAACAGCGAGATGATGCGCCACGCCAGAAAGACGGCGTCGATCAAGAAGTACAAGCTTGTGCTGGACATGATGGAGGGGAAAACCCTTAACCAAATATCCACGATGAACGTCGGCAAGATGATTGCCGATGCGCGTCTCAAGACGCTGTCAAGGAGATACACGAGCAAGCAGATCAGGGATCTTGAGCGTGGTGCCAACACACTTGCCAAGGCAATCTTCGTCCGCGTTTACGACGAAGTTTACAACCCCCGCACCTACAATATCCTGACCCCGGAAGGTGATCGGGGGCTTATTGCAAAAACTAAAAAGGGCAAGCCATCCAAGGTCGCTTGGGGGAGCTTTACGGAGATTGGTAAGGGCGTGTCGGCAATCGAGGACGGCTCGAAGGAGAGCGTTGACGAGATCCTCGGCGACAAGCATAAGATAAGAAATTTTTACAATAATATTATTTCCCCAAACTCGTCAGACGGCAGCGTAACTATTGACACGCATGCAGTTGCGGCGGGGCACCTTCGACCGCTTTCTGGCAGTTCGATAGAGGTCCACCACAACTTTGGAACGTCGCCAAAGGGCGCTCGGGCTTCCAAAAACTCGTCGATAACCGGAATTCAGGGTTTGTATGCAATTTACGCGGACGCCTACAGGGACGCGGCGAAGCAGAGGGGCATACTCCCGCGCGAAATGCAGTCTATTACTTGGGAGGCCGTAAGAGGCCTTTACAAGCCGACTTTCAAGGCGCAAGATAAGAACGTCAAGGCCGTACAGGACGTATGGACCCAATACAAGAAAGGCAAGATCAGTGTCGATAAAGTCAGAAACCAAATCCTCACAATTGCAGACCCCGGAGCGGTCGGAATCAATAGCCCGTTCTGGAAGGACACACCCGGTTCTCGCATATATGGCACTGGCAGAGATGCCGTTGACGCCGGAAAGCTGGGCGCAGATGGAGTACGGAAAGCCGCTGGGCGCACTGACGGCGGAAGAACTTCAGGAGATGCCGGACGCACTGCTGGAGTAAGGTTCTCCGCAGCCCCGCTTCCGGCATACGTTGAAGCCAAGAACGAGACCCTGTTTGCGAAACACGACAGGGTTCCGTTCTTTAAAATGGTTTCCGATTTTCTCTTCAATCCCAACGTCGGCAATAGGCTGATCAATGTTCAGGGGTACACGGAGCCAGTAACGCTCAGCAAGTGGACGCAGGCTGGCTTGGCTGCCCGCGTAGCCGTGACCGACAAAAATGCCGCCGTCACATACCTTGAAAAGCTTCTGAACCAAAAGATCAGCGGAAACTTTTCCAGAATGGTAGCCGACTTCTCGGCAACTGCGGCGCTCGCGTGGAGAAACAGGTCTTCACACCTCACGGCGGCTATGATCCGCATGGGGAAGCTTGATGTGGACTTCGCCCGTCCCGGCGACATCCAGTCCGCAACCCTGAAGGTGTCCGAAGATCCGGACAGCCTCATGAACGTTGTCAAGGTTTTGATGGAACCGGGAGCGACCGACCCAAACACCGGCATAACAAAAGACAAGCGCGACGTGTACAAATCCTACGCCGTCGCAATGAGGTCCAAGAATAAGAAGGCTGCCGGGCTTTCTGTCCCCGGCGAGGTTGACGACAATTACATCAACATCGTTATCCCGTTCACGGAGCAGAACTATCCGGAGGTGGTTGAAGCCTACAAGATGTACCAGCGCTTCAACAAAAAGCTTCTTGAGTCTGCTGTCAAGGCTGGGCTGATCAAGCAATCCGAACTCAACAACCTCACCCGCGACATGGACTATTACGGGTTTTACCACGAGGTGTACGACACCGCCATGGTTCCCGGGATGTCAACCAAGACGGCAAGCGAATTTAAACTTCGTCCGTACAGGGGCTCGGAGTTCGGCAACCTCGTGAACGATCCCGTGTTCATGATGATCCACAACGCGCAGTTCTGGGTTGACTCAATCGCCAAGAACCTCGCCACCACCAAGGCGTTTGAGGTCACTCGACTGATGAATGAGTCGCGCCTTCTCGGAACAGGAGAAGACCCGAAAGAAGAAGAAGGCGAGCAAAGGCAGGTTATGTTCTTCAAGAAGGACGGCGTCCTGAAGCGTTTTGCCGTTAAGGACCCGCTGCTCGTCACGGCGCTTGGATCGGACGACCGTATAGACATGGGCAGGTTCTTCAAGATGATGGGCCTCCCGACCCACATCCTCCGCGAAAGCGTTACCCGCGACCCCGGGTTCATGATTGCCAACCTTCTCCGTGATACGCTTTCCTCTTGGATCACGAGCGGTGAAGACATCACGCCATTTCTCGGCACCCTTAACGGGGCGAAGAAGGCACTAAAGAAGGAGACGAGCTTTACAGCCCTCATGGGCCGTGGCGTCGTTGGCTCGTACGATCTGGCAATGCTTGACCCCGCTGATCTCGCGGCCAAGATAAGCCAAATCGCAAAGCCAAGGAACGTACACACCATTCCAAACCTTGAGGCTGGTATAAACGTCGTCGGGTCTCTGTGGGGAAGGCTCGGAACACTTTCCGAGGCTTCAGATGCCGCGACTCGTATTGCCGTATATGACTCGGCGATCAAGCAGGGCATGTCAGAGGCAGAGGCTTCGTTCAGGGCCATTGAGTTGATGGACTTCAGCCGTCGTGGTGCCAGTTCACTGCTTGGGGTCATGACAAAGCTGATACCGTTCTTGAACGCTCGAATTCAGGGCCTTGATGTTCTCTATCAAGCAGGTCGCTCCGGTCTCCGTGTTCTCGGTGGTAGGACGCTGGGGGAGAGGGATGCGAACCTCGGAAAGAAGTTTTTGGTTCGAGGAGGCATGCTGGCGGCGCTTTCGATGTTCCTTGAGTGGGCCAACGACGGCGACGATGACTACGAGCAACTCGACGACTACGTTAAGAACGGCAACCTGTTGATCCCCCTGACGATGTTTGGTCTGGAAAAGCAGTTTTTGGCCATCCCAAAGCCGTTTGAAGCTGGCCTTATTTTCTCGACTGTGCCGCAGCAGTTCTACAAGAGCATGTCCGGAGAGGCATCCACGCGGGAGAATGTTCAGTTGTTCACGGCCCAACTCGCGGGCACATTTGGTGTAAACCCGATCCCGCAGGCGCTCGTGCCCCTTGCGGAGGTCTGGTGGAACGTAGATATGTACACGGGGCTGCCGCTAATTTCTGAGGGCAAGTCACGGCTCGCACCAGAGCTTCAGTACAACTCAAGCACGTCCACACTCTCCATGATGCTCGGCAAGATCCCGATCTCTTACAATCTGACAAGCGGTCGTTTCGAGGGCGTAAGCCCGATCATTATCGAAAACCTGATTGAAGGATACACCGGACCCGTTGGGTCCATGATCGTTGACATGGTTGGCATCGGCATGGATGCGGTTGACGCGGGTCCGGAGAGGCTGCCGATTGATTTTACGAAACTGCCGGTCGTCCGGCGCGTGTTCGTTGACGCGGAAAAGAAAAACCCGAAGGCCGTAACTCAGGCGTATGAGCTATTCCAATTGGTTGACGAGGTCAACAGATCCCTAAGCAGACTCAAGCAGATGGGTGACGTTGAGGCCGTCAAGGACTACGTCGAACAGAACAGGGACGTCCTCACGTACCGGAAGTACATCTTCAAGATGGTAGATGGCCTTAACAAGCTGAACGCCCGTGAGCGACAGATCGAAAGGGACACCAGCATGACTCCGGACGAAAAGAGAGAAGCCATCAGAAAGCTTCGTGAGTTCAGGATCAACCTGACATCCAAGGTATCGGAGATCAATGCAGCCCTTGGCCGCTAGACGCAGGACGTGATACTGCTCACGGCATTCTCGACCAGCTTCTTCCCGCTTGCCTGCTCCGCATAGTACGCCGCCATTCGTATGGACTTGTGTCCAAGGATGGCGGCGATCTCGTTTATGGAGCTTCCGTTCTCCGCGAGAGACGAAGCAACGCCCTTGCGGATGCCGTGGAACGTCTTCTCAATACCGATCCCATCCATCTTCCTGCGGAATGCCGCACGGAAAGCGCCGTCCGTCATGCGCTCCCTGCCAGACACGATGAAGTAGTCTTCGGGGTCGCCATTGCGAATGCCCTCCAGATAGTCGATCAGATCCTTG
>Ga0181352_1001030_pt1 | contig 11235 bp, 9 predicted proteins | sample Fa13VDMLBSN_FD_130103 | JGI IMG/M metagenome (GOLD analysis project Ga0181352, IMG submission 130103) | Freshwater viral communities from Lake Michigan, USA - Fa13.VD.MLB.S.N | ecosystem: Environmental > Aquatic > Freshwater > Lake | place: USA: Michigan | collected 2013-09-23 | reverse complement strand
TTTAGAGAATATAATCATTGGGATGGTCCAAAAAGAGAGTGGTGGGAAAGATACTATACATGCGATATTTTGTTAGCTTTTCCTGCTAAATATATACAACCAGCTATTGATTCGATATGGGATACGTTTAGAGTACCTCCAATACCTTTTGCTCACTTACACACATTATGTTCTTTTCTCGTCCCGAGAATTGGCATGGAAAATATAAACATCGTAGAAAAAGAAGAGATGATGTCCGGAAGCGGATATAACAAGTACTATTTGCTAGATAGATATAACACCGTAAAAGGTGATTTAGGACCTACTAATATAGATGACTTTTTAAGTTTAAGGCAAACAGATAAAAAATTATATCAAGGTGATGTGTTTTAATCTACAAACTTATCATGCATCATAACAGCAAATATTGATCCGCACGCTCCCCCTACAATATACGCTAAGCCTTCCGTCATACAAGTAACATGCGGTATAGTTTTTAATAGCGTCAAGTTAAGACAACCTATAAAAATAGAAGTAAGACCTATCATAGCGTACTTACTTTTGACGTTATTTCTTGTTTGAATATTAACTGCACACGAAATAAGAAAGGTGCAAACAAATATGATTATAGCTTTCATAAATTTAATAAACCGTTATCTAGCTCCCAATGGTGGTTAGGACATAGATAGGCTAAATTTGATAAGCTGTTAACTTCTCTTACTAAAGCTAATGGTTCAAACTCTGCAATAGCCTTTATGTGACAAACTTCAACATACTTATTATAACCGCAGATCTTACAAGCATAAACAATATTAGCTTCTTTCATAACTTTACGAGCATTAATACGTATGTTATGAAATTTACCCCTTGACGGGGTAGGAGGATACTTTATAGCATGCTCCTTAATAGTAAGATCTGAAATCACAGAACAATTATATATTGTTCTGAAAGATAGTCAAGTTAGTTCTCTCTTCTTTCCTCTGGCTTATAATATAGAATTCTATTATGATTGACAGGTGCAGCTAACAGACATGCTGGCTTTAAATTACCTTTCATTGTCTCTTGGAACATATGAGACATCCAAGTCTGCTCATAAGGATGGCCCCACTTTGTATCTATAAACATTTTCTTATTGCCATCTTTACTGACAATCATAGGCCAGTTAGCGTAATAAATCTCACCGGTAATGTAGCTTACTTCATCTAGTACATCGACACGATCGAACTTTGTACGAGGAGCGAAAGGATCTAAACCGGATACAGGTAGTCTATCATAGTCAGGCCATATTGTTGAACGTACTGTCTGCGGTACATTGTACCATGATACTTGTATATTGTTATCCATATACACTTCAGTATAAGATAGCTTTAAGTAGTCAAACTCTTCTCTAGCCATTATCTTATGAACCTTATTGTAAAGGTCTGGTACGTATCGTCTAAACCCATTTCTACAAAACTCTCCAGCTTTCTCAGAACCGCATAGACCCATATCATCTTCAAAGAAGAAATAAAACTCACTATCTGAATCATGGAAGTGCTCTGCAGCAAATTGTCTACCACCACAAATACCTCCGTTCTTACCTGTAATGATATGTTCAAAGCCGTACTTATCTGCTAGCAATTTATTAGAAACTCTAGCATTTTCATCAGTAGAGTTATCAATTAAAATCTTTCTCGGCTTTTCAAGCCAGTCTTTTGAATGCTTCATCCACGTGTTAATAGTGAATTCAGCTTGTGTCGGGAAGTTAAACGTCAACATGTACAGTGACGACTTGGATGTAGTCGGATTATAAACCCCTCTCGGTATATAGCCTCCACGCGTATTACTTACTTTAGCTAATTCAACTTTATCGTCTAGTAGCGCTTGTACAAACTTAACAATTAACCCATTACCGTCCAGTTCAAACCTTCTATATACATGAGGCTCTAAATGAGCCATTATACTGAATATACTTTCTTCAGTACCCATATAGCCATCCGTTAATGTATTCATTAACATTGTATAGTATGTAGCGTTAGCTTGAGCTATAAAGTCTCTATGACCGCCGAACAATCCACCTCTGCAAACATACGTTACTGGCTTTTTAGCATACCCATCAATAGCTTCTTTATTGAAGCCGTGAATTTCTGTAGTAGTTTCGTATGGATAGCTTAAAAACAGGAATGACTTTAAATGCGGTACGATCTTGTTTAAGCACTTATTATCCGTAAAGTACTTTTCATACACTGTATTAGTAATACCAGCATCAAGCCAGATAAGATATTCAGTATCAAATGGATTTAAAATTCTAGCATCATTTAACATGAACATCTTCGATTGAACGATAGGATTATACCATTCATTAGATGCTTGAGGAGATGATTTTAACCAACCGTTCGGGCCTGTCTGATCACACCAATTAGGATTAGTTCTAAGAGCTTGTGTTTTATCCCAGAAAGGGCTATAAATGTTTTTTACATCACTTAAATTGAATATTCTTACGCATGTATTTTCTGGGCTTCTTCTTTCCCAAACAAAAGCTTCAAGCTCTTGTGGAATGTGAAGATACATATAATGTTCAATTTGTAAAAACTTATCGAAATGATCTAGATAGTGATCAAAACTTCTGCCAGGTCTAGAGATATCCCAAAGACCAGATACAATTGTAAGTTGTTTGTTTAAAGCTACTGGCTTTGGCTTAGCTTCTGGGAATTGTTTTACATGCTCTTTTACTTTTTCAAGCTCCCAAAAACCTAAAACCTTTCTATTACCATTATCAAAACTATCTACCTTAAAATCTTCCTCAACGTAATAATCAGGCTCAGGCCAATTAAATGGCTTGGACATTAAGTTTACCGGAAAGAATCTACCAAAACCTTCAGCTCCTCTATTAATATGAGACTTAAAATAGTTTTTATCTTTAATGTTAAACCACGTAGTAGTTAAGATATATTTTGCTTTAGACTTTAAAATATTCTTTACCGCCTTAGTAGCTTCATCAATAGGTAAATGACCAATAACATCTCTTACTATTAAGAGATCGCATTCTGGTATATCGTCTTTAATTAAATCAAACTCCGCAAACTTAATGCAAGAGTTAGAGTATCTTCTATTATTTTCTGCTACACACTGAGGTACAATATCACCACCAAAGTAGGATTCAAAACGAAAAACTATATCTCTCATCCAGTTGAAGTCACCGCAAGGTATATCAACAACCGATTTAATTCCTTTTTCTTTAACTATCTTCTTTATTTCATTTCGAATAGTTTCGGTTTGTTCAAATGTACTACCATGACCTGAACGGCTTTCTTCACTTCCGAAACCGTATGTATCGTAAATTTTAGAAAAAATCTCTTTATAGTCACTCATATTTCTTCTTTATATATTCGTCCTCAATTACTAGTCCATCCATCTCCGTATGCTCAAATACCTGAATTGCTTCTTTACAGGTAGTTAGTATAGACATACGATTGACATTAAATGATGTATTGAGCAATACACCTATACCGGTAGCTTGATCGAATTGAGTTAGTAAATCGTATATCCATTCGTTCTGCTCTCTTGTTACTGTTTGAACTCTAGCGGTATTATCCACATGAGTAATAGCTCCGAGTTTTTCTCTCCATTCTTCTTTTACTTTAGGGCAGAAACTCATCCATCTTGACTCTCCTTCCCATTCAAAATATTTGCTTACATCTTCTAATCGTACGATAGGAGCGAAAGGTCTATACCATTCACGGTGTTTAACTTTTTGATTTAGTATATCTTTCATCTCTTTACCGAACGGATTGCAGATAATACTTCTATTACCGAGAGCTCTTGCTCCGTGCTCTGATCTACCTCTCATTACTCCAACAATCTGACCTGCAACTAAATCACCTACAAGCTTATCCATCTTAAGTTCATCCTTCCACCAATTACCATTTTGGAAGTAATAACAAAGCATATTTCCATCTAATATGCCTGTACCTGCGTACGTTATATCAATCTGCTCCTTCGGCTTAACATAGTCTAACAACATACCTACCGCAAGACCGCAATCATTAGGCGTAGGACCAACAAATACTTTTCTGTTAAACTCTTTTACTAATCTAGTGTTTAATAGAATATTAAGAGCACATCCTCCTGCCATGCAAATAGGCAAGTCTGGATATTTTTGAAAATAAGGACGAGCTACATCTAAGAAACATTCTTCAAATGCATACTGTGAGGAGGCAGCTAAATCATATGCAACCTCTCCTGTAAGTCTATCTTGGTGATTAAGAGGAATACCGAGACGTTTACTCAATATACCAATCTTTCTCATATAGTTTGGACCTTGAGGATCACTCTTATAATAATCCATTAATGGTCTTACCCACTCTTGTCTTACTTTACCATATGAAGCAAGTCCCATAATCTTACCAGAATAAACTAAATTGCCTTCTGAAATTGCTTCAAAATTTATATCACCTAAAAAGTCGCCGAAAGACATATAAGCAAATCCTAAATCATAACCAACTTCAGTCATGATTGGATTGAATACTTGCTCTAAAAGTTCAGAGCCAGTATCTCGTTTGCATTTGTAGATGTTAAACTTACCATCATCGCCTCCACCGTCGAACGAGAATACTAAAGCTTCTTCATATGGTGATTGGTAAAATACATTACCAGCATGAGCTACATGATGGTGATAATCTCTATAGTTATCTGCTGGTATAAACTTATGCGTTTGATGTAGCTTATTATCCATCACTATATCAGAGTTCATATAAAGACAGGTATCGTATTTTTCGATACCATGCGTCTCTTTAATGTATCTCAAGATATCATCTATTACTTTTTTAATGCTTGATATGTTTTTATGTTTAAGAACTTTATACTGAGCTGTACCGCCGTTCTTATAACCAACAAATCTTTCGATTTCTACTACGCAGACAATTTTATTGTCTTGCTCAACTGCAATAGCTGCGTTATGGGATCCGTAATATGCTATATTTGCCATGTTAATAACTTTCAACGTGAGGCCATGCTTTATGGGTTTTCATCTTATCAATTAATTCTTTATTAGCCTCAAAAAATTCTTCCTGCGATAGTGCATCTTTAAAAGATGCATTAAAGCCAGCTGCATTAGGTGGAATAAAGTATCTATCCTCATACCAAATCTGCCTTTGATAGACTTTATTTGGAAAATTTTCAACCGCCATAGAATGATATACATTAGCTGCAGCAACTGGAATATAATCACATAACATATAACCACCGCACAGATTGCAATTTCTATATATTCTATTTTGATTTGTTAATCTTATATTATCATTCCATACATCAAAATACTTTTTAACTTTGTCTGTCGAATCAAAATGATAGTATCTGAAAGGACCTTCTGTTATATCTAAAGATTCTAAAATAGGTGCGTGTTCTTCGCCAGGACCATATTTTTTGTAAGCTTCTCTTACTAAAACAGAAGCTAACTGCAATCCTACTTTAGATTGGTAGTTACCCATAGCCATTGCAGTGACTAATCTAACTGTACCATCTTCGTTATTAATAAATTTAATAGTTTCTTTAACACAACCTTTCATCGTGTTTGGAGGAGTATTAAATTCAGCCCAAAACTCCTCTTCAGTAAGAGTGTAGGGGATCTCTGGAGGGCTTGGAGTTTTACCTATAAGATCATATTTTATCTTAACATCAGCATCCATGAATACAATTTTATTGTATCCTAGTTCAGCTATCTTCGGAAAAGAAAATCTGTGAAGACTGTAATTAAAATCTAATCCCATGCTCATTGCTGCTCTATATTCTTCAGCGTATTTTACTTCATCGTTATATGAAGGCGGTATAAATTCAAATTCTTTAGACCAAGGATATTGCTCTCTAATCTCATGCACGTTTACAACGGCAGCAATCTTACCTGTTAGAAGTCCTAATTCTTTAAAGTCATCTGGATAATCAGTTAAAATAACGTAATCCATTAAATTATGGTAACCTGATTTAACAGCTTCCATAATATTGAGTTTGACTCTTCTTCTATAAGAAGGACCAAACCCCCACAAGGATATAATAGGCTTGCTCATTTTAAGAGACTTAAGTCAAACTGTTTGAAAAACAAGTCTACTATCTTACTGGGTAAAACATAGTTATCAAAGTATTCAATGCTATTTTTAGATATCTGAGTTAATAGTTCTCCATTATTCATAACTCCTTCTGCAGCCGCTATAAACTCATCTGCTATTTCTTGAAACGTTGTGCAAGGATAAATTATAAAAGCGTCATCAGATGGCTGAGATGCTCTCACATAATTTACTCCAGGTATAAATGGAGCATACAAAGGTGATGATGTCTGCGATCTTAGTACCGGTATACCCATACCCATAGACTCGAAATCGCGTATGCTATACTCACCAGCTCCGTTAAATGATAATGTCATAGCATATTTTTGCATCTCTAAGTAATATGGCTCGTAACGTAAACCTGCATCCGGCCCCATAACTTTAAACATTGGATGTTTAGTTAAGATTTTAGTAAACTCATCTCTTGGATGATATAAACATCCAATAAAACATGCTTGTTTTATTTTTTCATCATATTTGTATTCAGTTCTTAAATTAGCAATACACTCATAGCTTCTTGTAAACTCTAATGGATATGCTAAAGGAGAGTATTTAAAGTTCTTTGTAGCTATCTTATTTGCTAACTCTCTTGGAACAATACCTAGACCGCCGATAAGATGAACTATATTATATTTTTCCCAACCTACTCCTGTATCAAATACTTGTAACCCTCTATCCCAAAAAGATAATACTGTCGTTTTGTAGTTATCTTTATTAATAATTTTCATTGTCGATACACCATTAGGACCACCAGGGTGCGGATTATGACCTCTCGGCAATTCTACATACTCCAAATTTTCTATCTCCGGGCACTTAAATTGTAATTGATATCTTATGTTTTCATAGACATAATGAAAACTCTGATTTGGTGTTAGATATTCTACTAATAATTTCATTTTAAAATTTCTTTGTATATATCTAGCTTAGGTTTAAAACCAAGATTAGTTATTTTACTGACGTCTAGATAAATGTCGGAAGCTTGTACTGTTTTATGAAATTCAGGAGGTGTTATGTTTGTTATAGTACTTTGCGAGTTCGTTTCTTTCACTACGAAATCTATTAGATCTTTAAACCAGGTCGGCTTACCAGAACCTATATTGTAGATGTCATTGACCGGAGCTTTATCGATAACTAGTTTAATTGCTTCACATACATCAGTAACATGCATATAATCTCTAAAGAACTTACCCTCGTTATATAGATTTATAGGCTTATTGGCTTTTAGCTCGTTAACTAGGTACTGTAAAGCATTTTTCTTTTTTGAAGTACCTTTATCATTAGGACCAAACACGTTACAGAGTCTCAGTATTCTATAATTTTTATTAAATGTTTTACAATAACTAATAATCAAATCTTCTGCGCACTTTTTAGTTATAGAATAGAATCCTGTAGGAGTGCAGTGACTACTTTCTTTAGCTGGTAAATCTACCTTACCGTAAACAAACCAAGAACTAATAAAATTAATGGTAACATCTTTATCTTTACATTCAGTTAATATTTTCATTAACTTAGTTAAATTCACATCTACATCTTTGTGTAGATCAGTAAAGACATTATAGTTATCTGTTGTACTAATAAAATAGAGAATGTTATCGGTTTTTGGGCAGTTAACTTCTCTAGGTTGCTCTATCACCTCATCCTTGTATAAACTGCAAAAATTTGATCCTATAAATCCTGTAGAGCCGTATACATTAATTTTCATAAGCACTTACGACGCTTTTTAAATGAGAGATATTTTCTTGCGATAAAGTAGGAGAGCAACCTATAAAGAATACTTTTTCTAAAATATTATTAGCTTGTGGGTAATTTTTCCAATTATCTAAATGCTTATACGCTGGATGTAAAAGAATATTACCTGCAAAATAATTACGAGTTTGTATACCGTTTTGTTCTAAGTAACTAACCAAATGCGATTTAATAGCAAATGAATCGCATATTATTGGTACGCCAAACCAAGATATGTCTGCATCTTCAAAACTAGTTGGGAATGAAATACCTTTTATAGGGCTAATAATATCTTGTATTTCTTTTTTATACTTCTTTCTTAGTAAGCAAAAATCTTTTACCTTTTTAAGCTGAGCCAAACCAATACCGCCTTGCAGATCAAGAGGTTTAAGGTTATACCCTATCTGAGTAAAAAAGTACTTATGATCTATATCATACGGTAACTCTTGTATCCATCTGCTAAATCTACAAGCACATGTGCCGTTTTTAGTTAAGTTTGCAGACCCGATACAATAACAATCTCTACCCCACCAGCTAAAGCTTCTAGCTAATTTTACTATTTCTTCTATATTAGAAGATACCATACCACCCTCACCAGTAGTAATATGGTGAGCTGGATAAAAAGAGCAAGATGAAGCTACTGCATATTCGTTTAAATGTTTGTCTTTCCATTTACTACCTAAACTATCGCATCCATCAAGTATAAATTGTAAATTGTGATTTTTACAAATATCTAACAACTTGTCTATATCAGGAGGACTACCTAAAACCGGTGATACAAAAATACCTTTAGTTTTAGATGTAATTTTTTTCTCTATTTCATCTAATGAAAAATTTAAAGTATCAAATTCAATATCTACGAATACAGGTTTAAGATTGTTTTGTATTACTGGATTTAAAGTTGTAGGGAAACCTACAACTGAAATAATAATTTCATCATCATCTACCCAGTTAAAGTATTTTTTTAAAGCAGCAATTAAAACTAAATTAGCTGAGCTACCTGAATTAACCATAACAGAATGCTTCTGGTTAATGTACTTACTAAACTCTAACTCAAACTTACGTACTTTTTCACCACTACTTAACCATTTACCGAAGAGTAAAGAATCTATAGCCTCTATTAATTCATCATCATCAAACAGAGGACCTGAATAGTAAACGCTTTTCTTATTGTTTTTTAGATTATGGCAATACTCAGGTATAAATGCTATTTTCTTAGCATCTTCTAAAAATTTACGTATTAGCTCCTGTTTGGTCATTTGATGGTAAATATTTTGCGTACTCTGGTCTAAATTTTAATCTCTCGTCTTCTATAAGCTGAGTTATAAACTGTTGGCCGTGATATCTTTCAACACCTCCGTAACCATTCTCTTTAATATGAAATCTTCCATGTCTTATTACCTCTCTATAAGCTAGTATAAATTTCTCAGGAGGGCAGCATAAATCAAATATCTTGTAGCTGGTGCATAGCATCTTAAAATTATATTCATTTTTTGGTTCTGGCCATGGTTCATACCATAATGTTTCATCCTTTTTAAAGCTCCTATGATAATGACATTTATCAGCAATACTTGAGTTATCAAGGGCATGCAGCGTCATATTAGGATTATGTTTTAATAACTCTAATAAAGACGATTTTTTCCAAATACAAGGCTGAACACTATAACCATGTCTAAAATTTTGAGGTATATAATAAAACCTATCTTTTTCTATATTGTATATGTCTTTAACTTTATAGGGCTCAAACTTGAATCTCTGAGGTTCGCTTGAAGCGAAAGAAAAGAAGTCTATCTCTTCTAGCTCCATCATAGTTAAAAGAACATTAAGTTTTTTAAATTCTATATGTTCGGTTAATATGTAGTCATCACAAAAAAAGAAAATATAATCTTCTTTAATCTCCTTCAAAGCTTTTGATAATGTAGGCCCAAAATGTGTACCAGACGGGCAATATCCTACCTGACCGTTAAAATAATTTACTGTCCATCTACTGTCATGTATAGGATGAACTGTATTGTTGGGAATATTATTAGATACGACAGTTAAATTAAATAGCCCTGGACCATTATGTTTAGTAAAATATTTTATTGCAAGGTTTACTATAGGTAAGTTTCTCTCGTTCGTATTAAAAATAACATGTAAACTCTCTTTACTGTAGTTAATATCCCCAAATTTAACTAGTTTATAGTTTATATTTTCATCGTCTATACTTTGTAATCCTTCTAATTTATAACTCTCTATCAATCCTAATTCTGGATGCAAACAACTAGTAATAATATTTTTTTGTTTTAATGTAAGGATGTTATCGTAAGTTTTACTCTGTTTATACATACTACTATAACTCCCATAACAAATCTGATCGTTCGTACCCCAACCATTTAATAGTCTGCTAGGGGTTAAACTAGAATAGATTTTATTTTCTTCAATAGGTTTAAAACCCATATTAGACTGAAACTCTATATCCGGTCTTATTCTTAGAACTACATCGTATTTTTTACCAGAAGCTTCTACTAATTTAAAACACTTCTGTATCTTATAATACATACTAACAGTGTTTATATCTCCTAGATTAGGAGAATCTTTGTATATGTCTTTTTTAGCTACAAGCTCATCTTTCTTGGCATTAAAATCTTCAAACTCCCAAGCGACAGCTTTATACCCCTCTACAAGTTTTTTTTTCCAAGTTTCAGATATTTTTTGACCTTCAACATCTATCTCCGTATCTCTATGCTCATGTACACCCCAGTGATCCCATAAACTAAAATATACGTCGCAGTCATAGAGATCAAGTAAATGATCTCTATGATTTTTAATTAACCCTGGCATTGATCGCACACAGCCAGAGAAACATACTGCGACTTTCATTACTGAATAATGTGCTCTATTCTTTCGTCCCAACCCTTTGACTTACTATACGCCCACATTACCCACTTGTGAGGCTTTCTATCAGTTAAGAAGAATCGCTCAAAGCTCACAAACTGATCTTTTCTGGTTAAGAATTCTTTGAACTGCGCTTCATTCAAGTCTTCTCTATGAATGTTAATACCGTTTTCATCATCGAATGCAACTACACAGAATTGATAGTCATTCTCTTTAAATCTATTCTTATCAAAAGTTACCAGTTGATAGAACGAAGTCATGAAAGAATTCTCCCACTCAGTTTCATCAGCAATAACCGGGTTAGGCGGGAAGTTATTCTCTAATGTATATTTCTGCACAGCTTTACGTTTGAAGTTAAACCCTGCATACTTTTCGAACTGCCTTAAAGTACGGACTTTACCGAGATCATAACCTGTTAGGTCTACATCATCGTCCTTTTGCGTTCTCAATAGATTACGAATACGCTTCCAAGCATGCTGTTGATATTGATACCAGTTTTCACCACGCTTATGCTGATCATCCCAAACTAATTTACCAGCTCTTTCTTCTCTCATAGTAGCATGCCAGATAACAATCT
>Ga0181352_1001029_pt1 | contig 11236 bp, 18 predicted proteins | sample Fa13VDMLBSN_FD_130103 | JGI IMG/M metagenome (GOLD analysis project Ga0181352, IMG submission 130103) | Freshwater viral communities from Lake Michigan, USA - Fa13.VD.MLB.S.N | ecosystem: Environmental > Aquatic > Freshwater > Lake | place: USA: Michigan | collected 2013-09-23 | reverse complement strand
GTCTTGCAGCGCGTCAAACAGTCTAGGGAAAAGGGCGACAATGTATCCGCCAAGTGTAGAGATCAGAGTTAGCATAATTGCTCCTTATTTATCGTACATCCGTTCAATCTGTATTTCCCTGCGCAGTTCCCGCATCTTCCTTACCTCATGCACCGCCGCTTGGGTCGCAAAGTACATGTCGTAGTACATAAAAGCCAAGATCGGCATCACGATAAAGAACATCAGCACCACTGCCAGCACGACAGTAATCAATGACCAAGGGACGTTCTCATAATCATGCTTCTTGTCGTCAGCCACATTATTCCCACCGCCCATATAACTACGAACACCACTGCCGAAACCCACATTGCCTTTGCCCTGATTTCCGCTATTCTTCTTTTGCGTCGCCATGATGCTATCTGAGCCAGTCTAAGTTCCTCTGCGTGGGCTATCTCCTGTTCGGCAACAATCTTCTGCCGCATCTCATCAAACTTACCCCACAGTGCGCCCAATTCTGGCGGGGCTTTGTACACCATCGTCTCTCTGACTTCTGCCCATATTGCATCCAGCCTTGAGTTAATCAGTATCCGCCGCAACGCCCGCTTACCTATACTCTCTTCACCCTTATAGACTTGCTTTGCTTCGATCTGCTCTTTCAGTAACAGCTTACTAATCTCGTCATGTGTATCCATCAAGACGCCTAACTGAGTGCCGATGTCGGTGAATACGTCGTTCGGGTCAGCCTTGGCTATCTGTTGAACGCGTTCAACCTCCGCCAGATATTGTTGCTTTTGCGTTGTTGTCGGATTGGTTAGGTTGTCATATTGCGCCTTCAAGTCCTTCAGTACGTCGCTAACATCCCCCGCTGCGCCCTTAATGTCCTTGTAGAGTTTGCATCCAGCCTTGACCGCAGCAACAGCGGCGTTAGCAGCGGCGAGTAAGGTTAGTGGATCAATTTATTCCTCCATTAGGCCCATGTGCCAACGCTAGTGTTTGCTCCAGACGCACCGATTGGGTAAATCATAAAGTAGCCGCCTGCCGCTGTAGTGTAAGCGCCCCCCGGTGCTGCTGATAATGTGTACTGCGGAATAAAAGTGCCACCAGCGTTAACGGAAACAGTGCCTTTTACAATAAATACAACGGCCCTAGTAGTTGATGTTCCCAACGCATTTGTAATAGTCGTGTTTGATGCTGTCTGCACAAAAGATGCAACAACACTTTGTGCTGTTGAAGAAAAGGCTACGCTATCAGTGTGGTATAAAACGTCGTATGAAATGTTATTTAATGTTGCAGTTCCACCAAAACCTAACCCCACGCTATGTCCAGTAGCCCCAGCCGTTTTACTAATCGGGTATATAGCCTCAAACGCATATACCGTACTAGCCGACAACGTAACGCCAACACCAAAAACGCTTTGCGCCGTGTTGACGTTAGCGCCCACTAGACCTGAATTCAAACGGAAGAACTGCGCGCCGGGAATTACTCCACGCTGCGTTCCTTGTGGCGTTGCATAAAATACTCGACCGTCGTATTCAACACCACCTGCAACTGCTGTAGACGCATTTGTACCAGCCGTCAACTCTAATGGGACAGCAGAAGTTGTACCCGCTTTTATTTCTAAGAAACCTGTACCAGTTGGGGTTAAACCAATCCCCACGTTGCCGCTGGCGTCGATACGCATACGTTCGGTAGAGTTGGTTTGAAACGTAATTGTCGTTGCTCCGCGAGAATCAAGCGTTGTACCATTTACGGAAGCCCCAACGAATCCAACAGCGGTTCCATTAACCGACATCACATATCCAGCCGCCTGCCCTGTTGCAACATTAGAAGTAACGGTGCCAGATGAATTAAGTAACGCAGAAGGCGAAGTTGTACCAATCCCCACATTGCCATTGGTGTCAATACGCATCCGCTCGGATCCAGCCGTATCAAATGCTAATGGCAATTCTGTGGCACTTCCAGCAGCTTCACTTGAAACAGTTACTCGTGATGAGCTGGCTAACAGTGAACCAACAACGTAGTTCGTAGTGCTTGATGAATTAAATACATTCAGCCTACCTGTTGTAGCCGTGCCATTTGGCAACAAACCGACAATAGTGTTCCCATTGGTTGTGCTACTTTGGAAAAATACACGGTTACCAATCGTCGCATTGCTGAAGTCGCCAGTGATGCGTGCACCAGCAGTAGGGATGCTTATATCGCCCGTCGTTCCAAGCCCGATGACATCTGTGCCGCCGACCTGTATCGCGCCGCTGCCGTCTACGTTTGCTTTAATACCGGCTGTCATTATGCTGCTCCTTTTAACAAGGCTACTTCTGCTTTAGTTGCGTCTAGCTCTGCTTTAAGTTCTTGGATGGCTTTGATGCACAGCGACACCATATTGCCGTAGGCAAGCGCGTCTGGTGACCCATCATCAGCATATTGAACAAACTCAGTTAAACCTGCGTTGTGGACTTCTTCGGCAAGCAATCCTCCAAAAGTTTTACCAGCGTCTTCTTCTGATTTTCCTTCGTATGTAACAGCGCGAAGATTTAATAAATCAGACAAACCATGTACTGCGTCTTTGACGTTTTGTTTATATTTGATTGACGAAGTTGACCTGTTAAGAACACCGCCACTATCAACAAAGACGTTAGCGGCAGATGCGGTTGTTTTGTTGTACGGAGATTGACTCGCAACACCAGTAGAGAACAAGCCGTCATTTCTGACATAATTCATATCTGTGCTAGCAGAGTTTTGCACAAGCAATGCAAAGTCCGATGAAGTAGCACTTACGCCTTTTAAATACGTTCTAGCAGTAGCTGGAGATGATGTTGACCCCACCAGCAGATTACCGCTTCCGTCGATACGCATTGATTCAGTAGGGCCTGAACCACGGGAAAAAATTAGTTCGTTAGTACCACCTGAAGTTAGTCGCGCACGTTCTGTTCCGTTCGCCAGAAAACGTAAATACGCCGATGCGTTTGAAGCAGTCGAATCTAGGTCTATTAATGCTTCACCATTGGTTCCAGTTGTTTTAACTCGCAGACCAAAAATTGCATTAGCCGCAGAATTAACAACGTCGAGCTTATAACTAGGCGAACCCGTACCAATCCCAAAGTTCCCGCTGCTATCAAACCGAGCAACCTCTGTACCGCCCTCTGAGAAAGCAATCGTGTCAGCAGCAGGGAAGAATATTCCCGTATTGGCATCTGTACCCTCGTAGGATGGGTTAGACGCAGTACCATCTACACCGCTAACCCCGTTTGTGCCGTCGATGACTACAGTCATTACTCACCTCATTTAATAATGTTCACGATTCTGCTGTTGTCTTCTAACGCAACAAACTCATGCGATTGATTAGCTGGAAAATCAATTACTGCACCTGCGCTGTATTCTGTTTCCCATCCATTGCCACGCGCCTTGATCTTCCCACGCGCTACAATCGTTATGTGTGCATCGCCTTCAGTATGTGTGTGCATCGGTAATACATCACCTGCTTTCGGGAAAGTGTAAACAGCGCCAGCAAGCCGTCCAGCAGATAACGGTTTAGTCTGCAATGACATTAGGTGCATCTTCCGGTGGCAACACAACTGGCTCCACAAACACACCGTCAACATACGACCACCCTGCGCCGGGCATTGGTTCTATTTCGCTTGGGGCGGGTAGTTCAACAAGGGTGTAGCCATCTGGGGGCGTGTAAGGCGTTACACCGTCCCACACAATCACTGTATCAACAACATTTGTTTGGTTATTTACCATTGCGTAATTATTCATAAAACACCTTAGAACGTAGTAATAATTACTCTACCTACTGCACCGTTAGTGCCGTTAGTGTTTGCCGCTGTGGAGCAACCTCCACCTCCTCCGGGTGCAGTACCATTCGTAGATGCGTTACCTCCAGCGCCACCAAATACTGACGTACCACCAGCCCCTGTTCCATAAGTGCCGCCACCACCACCCCAACCACCTTTACCGCCAGCCGCAGTAGACACACTACCGCCGCCGCCACCTGTATAGCTATAACCATCCATTGGATAGCACTGTCCAGCACCTTTACCAATATTTGTAGGGTCAGAAATTACTGTAGTGCTGAACACTAACGCCCCATAACCACCATCACCGCCAGCACCGCCGCCACCGCTAGCAACCCCACCGCTCACATATATAGTTGTACCGCTTCCTAAAGTAACGCCCGAGTTACCCCCGTTAGTGCCATTACCAGCAGAACCTGTCCTACCAGCGCCAGCAGCCCCGACTGTAACCGTAGCAGTTGCTCCCATAGAGGCAATAGGGAGTGTTGTTTCATAATATCCACCACCACTACCTGCAACGGCTGAGGTTGCTGTCGCTTGTCTACTCCCACCACTACCACCGCCCCACATTTGAATACGAACAAAGTTGCCCGTAGAAGGTTTAGTCCAAGTACCAGATGAATTGAATGTTTGTACGTCTGGAGCAGTTGCTACAGTTTGCCAACTAGGAGCCGATGAAGCCCCATTAGATACCAAGGCTTGCCCCGCCGTACCATAGTTAGCCCCGGCAACACCTAGCTGCCCTGATGTACCTATGCGGAATCGTTCAGCAGATACGCTTCCTGCAAAAAATTTCAATGCCCCCGCAGTAGTACCAACTGAAAGCCCGTTTGTCAGCCCACTGGTTGTATAAACACCAGCACCAAGCGCACCGCCGGTAATTGCCGAAGCAGTGCTTCCTGAAGAATTGGCAACAAAAATTGCGGAGCCTGTGTCAGGGCCTAACTCTAATGAAGCACTTGCTGTTGTACCCGCATTAGGGTTATCGATTGAAACTCTAGTGGTTGCGTTTTGATCTTTGTAAACAACTAATTCTTGTGACGGCGAACTTATACCAATCCCAACATTCTGCGACGCATCAATCGTAATCGCAGTAGTACCTGAACCAGTACCAGTCTTTAGTTCAAGAATGCCGGTGTTATCGCTGCTTATCGCTGCGCCATTCGTTGAATTGCCTGATGTTATTGTCGTTGCCATGTTTTACCCTTACACAACTGTCCAGCGTGAGCCATCCGGCACAGTAACTGTGACACCGTTCGCAATTGTAATTACCCCTGCCGACATAGCGTTACTGCCACTTGGGATTGAATAGCTGGTCGATACTGTTGCACCGTTGACGAATATACCGTTCGAAGCCACCACCGTCTGCGCAGTTACTGTCGTCAAACTAATACTTGTAGACCACTGCGGGGCAGAGCCGCTCGATGTCATAACGGTGTTTGCTGCACCGATGTTAAGCTTACTTAATGCTGTGCCAGCCGCATAGTAAGGCAAGTCGCCCACTGTATAGCTTGATAGCCCTGTGCCGCCGTTAGATGTAATAAGCGTACCTGACAGCGTGACCGCGCCCTGTGTAGCAGTGCTTGGAGTAAACCCGGTAGTGCCTGCTGAGAACGACGTAACCGTCACCCCTGATAGGCTAGACCATTGTGGGGCCGTACCTGTCGAAGTTAATACTTGCCCGTTAGTGCCAATACCCAGTTTAGATAGCGCCGTACCCGTTGCGTAGTAAGGCAAGTCACCTGCTGTATAGCTGCTTAAACCCGTACCGCCACTGCTGGTTAAAACTGTCGCTGACGACGCAGGGACAATGTTGGTGCCGTCAGAATAAACCGACCGGCCTGCCGGGTAGGTGACAAATACATCCTTGGTGTTGGATGTAAGGTTAAGTGGTGAGGTGTTACCTGACGAGTTCGCCAGCACCGTGTCACGAGAAAGCGTCGTACCAGAGGCGGTATACGTACCGACCCCAACTTCCCATGTATTAGCGATGTTATCAACGATGGTGTAGTACGTAGTATTACCGTTACCCACCGCTGCAAATGATTGGAAACCTACTACCGCCCCGTCTAGCGTCAAAGCGCCAGTACCGGCGGTTATCGAGGTTTCCTTTACTCGGTCTTTGACTACAAGTGGCATGTTAGTTCCTATACTGTCTCGATATTACTCCAGCCGGTTGCTGGGTCAGTCTCTAACTCAGTCCAGTCGCTGTTCGTGTTGTTTTGGATGTCTACCCATGAACCTTCCGATACCTGCCGGGTCGTACTTCCAGCAAACGGCGCTTCAGAGAATGTAAACCCACTAAATGTTGCTACCGTAGAAACCACTACCGGCGGCACTGTCGGCTGACCTGATTCTATAAGCGCCCACGATACCGGTACATCACTATTTATATGCTGCCAATCCGGTACCTGATCACCCGGTATTAGCTCCCACAGTAACCGCCCGACAAACGCATCCGCTGCGCTAATCTGTTCTTGCAGTGAAACAAAGAACGTCAGTGTCGCTAGGGATACATCCTGCGCCGTTATTGATTCACTCAGCGACGCAACAAAATCTGTCTGCGGTGCCTGCGCATCTGTGCCTGTTACTGTCTCACTTATCGCCGCAGCAAAATCAATCTGTGCTGCTTCTGTACTACTTACCCCAACCGTTTCATCTTGGTTGGAAAAGAATACCAACGAAACAATCTGATCAACCGAGCCAGATACCGTCTCACTTACTTCCGCAGCAAAATCAGTTTGCGCTGCTTCTGTATCTGAACCAACAACAGTTTCACTTATCGCACCAACAAAATCTACTTGCCCAGCAAACTCAGCAGACCCTGTCAACGACTCACTTATAGAGACGCCTAAGTCAACTGTTGCCGCTTCTACATCACTTACATTTGCTGTTTCGCTTACCGCCGCGTTGACAACAAACTGCGCTGTTACTGCATCCGAGCATGTGACTGTTTCGGCAATCTGACCATCAAATATATATGTCGCAGATTCTGTGTCACTTACCGCTATCGACTCCGAAATGGAGACCGAAAACGTATTACCGCCCAGTGTGGAAAAGGGCGCTTGCGAGAAGGTCGTGATACCAAACATGCGCCCTTAACCTCTTATCCTGCTATCAGTTGTTCCTCATCAAACCAGCGCGATTGAGTCACTTCGTCCGCATCAGTCCAAGAAATCAGATACTGCACGTTGCCGTCTTCGTCCATCTTCATAGCTTCCACCGGGCCTCGCGGGATCACCCCCTTGACCTTAACGGTATCGCCTTTCTTAAATGCCGCCATAAATCCTCCGTTACGCCGCGTCTGCGTTGAATGTATAAGTGACGTTGATGGTGTCGCCTGACGCCACGAGCTTGTCGCCGCCTGTGAAGTCGCCAGCCGAAAACAAAATGGGGCTAACACCACTAGTACCACTAGGGGAGTTAGTCAAAAACGCCCCAGCGACTGTACCGCCACCGCCAGTAATCACAAATACCGAGGGAGACGCGGTGTTACTAATCACTGATGGATCAGCGTTTGATGCCGAACCAAAAGTCACTGAACTACGCGTTCCAGAATAATCTGTATATTCCGTCCAACCGCCAGAGCCGGTTGTACCGTGTGAGGCTAAAGTTTGAGTACTAGTATAAGTCGTACCAGAACCGGGGCCGGTCACCAGACCCAGATACCAAGTAGCGGTATAGGCCGAACCTGTGAAGAATTGCGTGTTTAGATACTGAAGGCCCTGATTGACGACGAGATTGTGGAATTGATCTTCCCACTTCAGGTTGCCATCAGCATCAAAACACTGCACGTTAAACACACCGCCCAGACCAACACAAGCGTCGCCTTGCGCGGACTTGCCTACGCCAGCTTGAACAGTTTCACCCATTTGCGATTTTGCGATAGGCATGGTGACCTCTTAAGGAAAACGAATTAAAGCCGTCGTTGCCGTATTCGCTGGCATAGTGACGGTGTTGTTTGTCGAAGTAAATGTCTTATCTGAACCAAAGTCCAGTACTGCTACAGTCTTGTTACTGCGGGTGGTGTTGTAGATCAAAGCGCCACGAGCTACGAAGTTAGCGCCGGACCACGACACGTCTGCAAAATCTACATACACCGTACCAGCGTTGGGGCCTGTAGTCTGGGTGCTAATTGTCACGCCAGTCATTATCTCGCCGCCAGCCGTGTAGCCTGTGCCGGTCACTTCGTTATCTGTGGTGTACACAGTGGTCAACTGCCCGATGTCAGAGAACGCCGTGTACAACGCCATCTTCAGCGTGTCGGTCGCCAAGTTCTGCCCTGCTTGGAGCATCTCTTGTTTGAAGCTGTTTGTCAGACCTTGCTGGATCATGGGTTGACCTTAATCTTCGCCTGACCATCACGGTATGCATCACCACGCTCAAGACCTGTGCCCAGACGATTGAGTTGACTCATCGCGTCTTGGAATTTTTTCTCGTAGTAAGTCATCATGTCCTGCTCACCCTTCATGAACACGTACGCTTCTACTAACGAGCCATACAACAACACCGGGTCGTAGTTATCGCCAAGCCATGTACGGTTAGCGGTGACAATACTCTCAGGGTAGTAGTAATAGTGCAGCTCTACACCATAGGCGGAGTCCGGCGTCGGAGCCAAGATAAAACTCAACTCGTCCGTGATGATGTTATTAGCAACCGTAGGGCCAAATAGTGAGTAGTACTTGGGTAGTCCTGTTGTGCTTGCGTTTGGATACGCCGCCCGCAAAAAGTTGACATCCTTGTTTAGCAGGTACTCGTAGTTACCGCTGTCGATCACGGCTATTGAAAAGACCGATAGGAAGTCTGACGGACACGATAGATACTTGTTGCCGTTTGTTGTCACCCCCGTCACGTTTTTTCTCAGTGCAGGAATCTGCACCGTGTTGTATACACGGGTCTCCGTCTGATTTACAAACAAAGGAATGTTCGCTACGAAGTCAGCTTCATAGTTCTGGGTGTACGACGTAATTGCTTCAACAAGTTCTGTGTATGTCACAGTTCACCTCAACCCATTGGGCCTCTAGCCATCACGCCTTTAGTCGCAGCACCGGTACCGCGAATCTTGATGCCAGTCGTTTTAGGCGCTTTGTAGTTACCCTTGCTGACAATGCCACCCGCGATGTTCATCTCATTGGTGTACTCAGTGCCAGTCTTGTTTTTGACTTCGGCTTTGGTTTTTTTACCGTCCATAGTATGTGGCTCCGCGTAAACAGCAGCTTGGCCTACTTCTTTGCCGCCCTGCATTTGTGAGTATTTAGCCATTAACGGCCCCGACCAGACGACTTCTGATTCATCGCACGAGCCATGTTACGGCCCATTTTACGCATGGCTTCGCCAGTCACGCCGCCTTTAGCCATACCCTTGTGCATACGCTGTTCATGGCCTTTGACCGCCTTTTTGGCGACCTTTTCCATTATTGGCTTGTCTTTTTTAATATCTGAGTGTTTCATGTTTTGCTCCTACGAAATTGTTACGCTGCCGATCTGTGCGGGGGACGTTAAAGCATTCGGTGTCAGCCCCACATCGTTACCACTTGCCCCGCCCACTGGTGCCCAGCCCCACTGGAATATCCGGCTACCGCCTGACGGATCACCAAAGTCGGTATCCAACGTCAACTGCAGCCCTGTATAACCAGCCTGCAAATAGCTGTTATCTCGACGTGGCTCCCGTACTGCTTGTGGGTCCTGCACCGGATACATACCTAACTGCAACTGCGGCTGATCTGGTTCCCAGCATGTCGGGCACACTTTGATCGTAACCTGTTTGGTCTTGATGACCAACTTCTTCAGGTATTGCAACTTGTACCTAAACCCGCAGCGGTCACATTCCGCAATCGAGTTTTTACCGCTGGAAAACCTATTGCCCATGGTTAACCAATAAACATTTCACGCGGCACCAGACGATCCGCAGCCTTCTCGCGGTCTTCGCTTGCTGCCAACTCCCAAGCCTCGTCATACTGCATCTTGAGAATATTTAATCTGTCTAGCGACACGCCTTCCTTCTTAATCGCAATCATATATGCCAGCCCTGCCACCAAGCAGTTCTGGAAGCGGAACGGGATGTCGATCACGTTCGTACCGGTACCGGCGTCAAAAATACGCTTCAAGCGCCAGTAATAGAATACGTAGTACGGCTGCTGAGTCGTGCCTTGATCCGGCGCAGGCCACACATTGATCTGCGGGTACTTCGGTGTAGCCGCCTCGGAGCCAACCTTTTGCCCCGACTGACGGTTAATCCAGACCTGAATCGGACGCCCCTGTGCCAGCTTGTTCGGGATGGTCGAGTAAGTCGAGACCGAGATACGGGTGATGTTCAAATCCGTCTGGTTAGGACCCTGTCCGGAATCAGTGCGAATAACATGTTCAATAAGATCAACGGTATCCACAGGTAGATCATACGTAGTTACCCCTTGCGCCAAGTTAATCGAGCCCTGCTCGACAGTCCACAGGTTAATGCCACGGTTCGCCCACTCACCGATTAGGAAGTTCAGCGACCGACGTGCAGTACGGAAGTCGTAGCCGGTACGTAGCTCTAGCCCACAACGCTCAAACGCCTCTTCGAATATCTCGTTGAGGTCGGGGTTGAACGCCGTTGTGTTGGTTGTAAAAGCCATTATCTAAACCTCGCGGTCTTCTGGGCTATGCGTTTTGGTTGCGCGACGAACTGCTTGCCACTCTTCTTCCCCGCCCTCTTCGCCTTCGTTGTCGCTGCGTACTCGGCTGGGCTTAGAGCTTTGATAGCGCCTTCTGGCAGGTACCTTTCGCCAGTCTTCGACGATGGCTTGCCACTCTTTGTGCGCCATTTTTGCTCCGTCCAAGCCTTCAGGCTCTGTTGTGGGGCTTTCATCTCACTTCATTTTCTTTAGCGTCTGGGCCAGTCTTGCTCTCTGGCCTAGCTTGCCGGGTTTCTTTGCTGCCGCTGCGAGCTTCTTGGCTGGGATTGGCTTGCCTTCTTTTGCGCCAAGTTGAGCACGCAACGCGCCGGGTTTCTTGATCGCTGACTGTATCCACTTTTTTGTAGACCCGCCTTTCTTCATACCCTCAACGCCACGGCCTTTCAGCACGTCGGCTTGTGTCACTTTGCCGTCACCGGTTAGGTCAGGAAACTTACTAGCCATCTCACACCATCCTTCCACGGGTTTTACCGCGCTGGGCTACGCCGTCTGCACGGGCTGATGCTGATTTCACAGCGCCGCCTTTTTTGTACACCTTCTGTGGGTTCATCTCGCGGAGCAGACTACCAGCACCGCTTTCACCCCTACCCCCACGAGCCTGCGCCGTAGGGCGTCGCTCAACTTCGTCAACCGCAGGGTACTCCGTTACCTTAACGCCGCCAACCATCTTTGTGACTGCGCCCTTTTCCGCTTGGTCTCGGGCCGTCTTACGCTCGTCGTACAACGGGTCGGCTTTACGAGCCTTACGTTCCTCTTCCGCTGCAACCTTAGCTTTACGTTCTGCTGCAGC
>Ga0181352_1001028_pt1 | contig 11240 bp, 2 predicted proteins | sample Fa13VDMLBSN_FD_130103 | JGI IMG/M metagenome (GOLD analysis project Ga0181352, IMG submission 130103) | Freshwater viral communities from Lake Michigan, USA - Fa13.VD.MLB.S.N | ecosystem: Environmental > Aquatic > Freshwater > Lake | place: USA: Michigan | collected 2013-09-23 | reverse complement strand
CGTGACATCATCGCCAGCATGGACATCGTCAAGGAGATCGACCGACTGAACATCAACGCGAGCACGGTCAGGGCGCAGGAGGCTGCCCGCCTGCAGGCGTTCAACCTCGGCACGCAGGCGACAATGGCCGGCCTGACGGCGAGCAACCTAAGCGCGACCGCCAACACGATCATGCCGGGCTTCGGCGCTGCGACTAGCCTGCTCGGTAGTGCCGCCGACATCGGCGCAAACTGGGCGCGCAATCAGCGGTTTGAGGAGCTGCTTGAGGGCGTGTCAACGCGCAGGATCTAACCATGCCGACCGTACCCACTACCTTCGTCCCACAGGTCACCCCGTCAGGCGGCGGCGACATCGGCGACTTTGCCGCACCGCCCGTGCAGCCCATGCAGAACGCCACACCCGAACAGGTGCAGCAGTTCGGTCGCGCCATGACGCAGGCTGGCAACGTGGCGTTCAGCGCAGGCGTGGCGATTCAGGACGCCATCGACGAGGCTGAGACGAAGGCTAGTGATGTTGCGTTCCTTGAGCGCGCCAACGACATCCTGCGCGGGCAGAACGGGTTCCTCAAGACGAGCGGCAAGCAGGCTGAAACATCGTTCCAAGCCACGCAGGACGCACTGTCGCAGGCCGGCCAAGAGACGATGGACCGTCTGCAGAACCAGACGCAGCGGCGCATGTTCCAGAACGTGCTGTCGCGCAACATGATGACATTCCAGACGCAGGCGCTCGCGCACCGCGATCAGGAGGTCAAGGTCTATGCGACGAACGAGTCCAAGATCCGCGCACAGCAGTACGTGAACCTGGCGGTGCAGGATTACAAGTCTCGCAATCAGGTCGGCGAGGACGGGCTGCCGTCCGGCTCGTTCACGAGCAACATGGGCGTCGCGCTCAACGAGGCCCGCGCTGCCGGTCGCCTGATGGGGTTTGCCGAGGACAGCGCGCAGATGCGCGAACTTGAGAACGGCGTGTACACAATGGCGACCCGTGGCGTTGTCAACCGCCTGATGATGGATAGCGACTACCAGGCTGGGCTTGAGTACGTGCGCGAGCAACTTGATCGTGGCCGCATCGACGCGAGCGTTGCCGACCCGATGATTGCGTCGCTCGACGCCAACCGCAAGAAACAGATGGTTGAGGATCTGACCGTCAGCATCAAGACGCAGGGGCTTCTCGACAGCAAGGCCGGCACGGCGAACTTTGGCGAGGTCGTGCCGAACGCACGGTACGACGTCAAGGGCAAGCGACTTGATATGTCGGTCGCTCCCGGCACCCCGATCAACGCTCCCGCGGACGGCACGATCAAGTCGATCAAGGACAACACTGTCGTGGTCGAGACGGCTGACGGCACCCGCTACACGCTCGGCAACGTCGATACCTGGGGCATGCTTGAGGTCGGTGCAACCGTGCGCAAGGGCGGTCTAGTCGGCGCTGCCGGCAAAGACGGCGAGGCGGTCGATGGCCTGTATCCGGTAGGCTACAGCATCGTGCGCAACGGCGAGGCGATTGATCCGCGCAACGCGAACTCCATCATCGACCTGCCACGCGACGAGGCGCAGCCTCCGCGCAGCTTGACCGAGGCGCTGGAAGTCGCCGCCGAGATCCCCGACGCCGAGACGCGCCGGCTTGTGCAGGCCAATCTGCGCAGCGCGTACAAGCAGGAGAAGGAACTGCAGGACTACGAGTACGGGCAGCGCATTGAGAGCATTGAGCAGTATTTGGCGAAGCCCGGTTCGACCGTGGCGCAGATCCCGCCTGAGGTGTTCGGTGCGCTCAAGCCAAAGGATCAGGAGCGGTTGCTCAAGGGCCAGCGCGAGGAAGACGAACTTGACGTGATGCTGGAGATTGCCATAGATCCCGCGATTGTCACGCAGGATTGGCTTTTCGCCAATCGCAATCGCATGACGCGGCAGACGTTCATTCGGCTTATGAACGACGCCAACTCTCCAGACAATCTGAAGGGCGCATCTATTGATGCAGAACAACTCAATTCCGAATTGCTCGCTAACGGACTAGAGGAATTGGTGCGACCAAAAACAGATGAGGCAAAAAACGAATCGCTGACGTTGCGCAACATGATCAAAGACGCACTGGTCAACGAACAAAGTGGCCGCAAAGAACCACTCAGCAGGCAAGAAAAACGCCAGGTGATGGATCGTGTCATCATGCAGTACGGCGAAATGGTGTACACGCCTGACTGGTTTGCCGATTCGCGTAAACGTATTGGCGCACTGACGGATGAAGAGGCGGCCACGGCCTATGTCATGGTGGACGATGACATGGTTACGCTCACGGACATCCCGCAATCGTGGATGATGGGAACGGCTATCCCTGAGTTCCGCAAGGTTGGACTTTCCAATCCATCAATGCAACAAATCGCAGACCTTTGGCTACGGAAAGGCAAGCCAGCACGATGATTCCATTCACGCCGAATGAGCGCCGATTGCAGTTCACGCCATCTCAGAACATTGGCGTTTCGCTCGACCCAGATGCGGTTGCCGTTGCCCAAAGCACACAACAGCCGACAATGATGGCGCAGGTTGACGAGTCCGTTCAAGCAACAACTGACATCGACTCTGACGCTTTGGCAATTGCCAACAAGTCGCAGCTGCCATTGATGAGTTCGCTCATGGGTGCAGCTCGGGTGAATCCCGATCAAGCGGCAGAGGCAACCAAGCTTGGTTCGCAACTTGGCATTGGGCAAGACATCGCGCTTCGCAACCTAGAGGAAATGCGACAGCGTGCTTTCATGGCCGACGTTCAGCGGCGCGACCTTGCCAAAGTCAATCCCGTCCTGTCCAAGTTCCTAGCAAACCGTTCCTTCGCTAATCAAGCGAGCGATGACATCAGTTCGTTGTCGAGGCTAGAACGAATCGAAGAGGGCCTGTATGACTTTGTAGGTTCTTTGTCGTCCATCAGCCCGACCGCCAATGCACAAGAGCGCATCGCTGAGTTTGCTAGCGGATTCCGCACTGGTCAATTGATAGTGCGCCGGGGCAAAATCGGATCAGCGGCGCAACTGCGATCCGAACCAACGGACTTGGATTGGCAGTGGTGGGACAGGTACACGGCTGAGATGGAGGCGATTGCAGGCGATGCGGGATTCTGGCGCCAAGCCGGCGAACTCATAGGCCAAATGCCTGAAACAGCCGAGGATGTGTTGGAGGCAGCATCTACTGGCGCCGTGTATGGCGGTGCTGTCGCTGCGGCTGGTGGACAGCTTGGCCCGCAGGTATTGCTCCCGGAAGAGGTGTTGACGGTCCCCGCTGGCATGCTCATTGGTGCAAAGGCAGGCGCGATCAGCGGAATGTTCACGTCATCGGCGCGAACGATTGCCGGCAACAACTACATGGAAAACCTGCGCAGGGGCATAGATCCAACAACTGCTCGCGTGACTGCGCTCACGGTTGGCGTTGCTGGCGGCGCACTTGAAATGTATGGGGTCAAGTTCGTCGCGGCCCCATTCCGCGGGTTGTGGAATCGGTTGGCCGTACAGGCGGCTAACGATGCCGTTACACGACCTACGGTTGCCAAAGCGTTTTCTCGATTTGGCGCTGATTATCTCAAGGCGACTGGCGGCGAAATCGGCACGGAAACGGGTCAGCAGATTGTTGAAATCATCGGCAACGAAGTCGCCGGATTGGCATCCGATCCGATGTTTCAATCGCGGTTTTCGACTGCTGAAGGTTTGCGCGGCATCAGGGATGAATTGACTGACGTCATCACGCGAACTGCGATGGGTATGGCGGCAATCGGTGCGGTGGGGCCAACCGCCAACTTCTACATCGATACACGCCGTGCGGATCGCGCAAAGAAATCGCAGGTCATCATTAGCGATGTTGTTGAAGCAATCAACGAAACCAAGTTGAAAGAGCGTAATCCCGATGCGCTTGAGGAATACGGTGATGCTGCGCTCAACGAGGCGCCCGCCTATATCCGAGCATCTGTGCTGCGACGTGTGTTGCTAGACAACAAGATTCCAGATGCAGAGATTGATGCGCTCATGCCTGGCTTGTCTGCCAAATTGCGAGAGGCTGAGGTAGCGGACAACTTTGTGTCGTTCCCGCTTGCGCAGTTCGGTGTGCGTCTGGGCGGAACTCCGCTCGGCGACGCGATGATTCCCCACCTGACAATCGACCCAAAGGCAATGACTCCAACGGAGCTTGCGGCCTTCGAGGCGCAAAAACAAGAGTTTATGCTAGATGCCGAGAGGCTGTTAGAAGAGAAGACTGCGGCAGATGAACAGTTCGGTCTGGAAGCCGAAACGGTGTATGCCGGCATGCGGCAGCGCCTGATTGACGCAGGCCGCGATGCGTTGTCTGCGGAAGCAGAGGCTTCGATCTATCAAGCGATGATCGTTACGGCTGCGGCTCGTGAGGGCATGACGCCGCAGCAGTACCAAGAGCAGTACGGGCTGCGTGAGGTGCTCGGCGAGGGCCAGGCGGAGCAGGCGCAAGCGCTTGAGCAGGCAGTGCAATTCACGCCGTCAGGCGAGCGCCGCACGGACACGCCGGAGTTCAAGGCGTGGAATGAGCGACTTCAGGACGAAGGAGGAACTAACAAACTCACAACTGAATCAGGTCAACCAATGCGGTTTTACCACGGGACAACACGTGGAGGATTCAGCGCATTTGATCCGAGTTTCCTCAATACTGGGGCTGGATATTCGCGTGGCGGTTTCAGTTTCGTGAATGTGCGGGAGCGGGCGGAAGCCTACGCGCAACGCGGAAACGTAGATCGCAGGATTCTAGATGAAAAAATTGCAATGCTCAACAAACTGATTGCTGATCCAAGCGTCAATCAGCAGTTGTTCCGAGCAGGGGTAGTCGATACTGAGTTCTTCGAGTTTGAGGACGAGCCACCAGTTGTGGACCAATTCCTCTCCAATGAGGAACTGGAAGACGTCATTCGCAGCTACGTCTATGATTTACGACGGGCTGGTAACGAAGCGCTAGCAAGTCAATTCGATTCCATTCTTGACGTTTCAGAGCCGACAAGTGATTCCGAGGTGTATGAGGTATATCTCTACGCTGGACAAAACGTACGCGAAGTAGACGCAACACCAGAAACAATAGGTCAGGTGTTGGCGGGTATTGATGTTCGCAATCAACCAGGCGGAGCCATCATCGTCAACTTGCCGGATGGCGAAAAGGTTGTGTACGTTTCGGACCCAACAAACATCAAGTCCGTGGACAATCGCGGCACTTGGTCACGAGAAACAACCGACATCTACAAGCAGGCGGCGAGGCCGACGCGGTTGATGGCTGTTCACAACCTTAGTGCCGACAATCTCGCATTTGCTGAACAGATGGGCGGCTTGGCGGTTCCGAGCATCGGAGTGATTACGGAGGAACGCGGTGGCGTCGAAGGCTTTGGCGAAATCACGCTCATCGGAACGCAAGAGATGGCCGATCCGGCAACATCGCGTGTGTTCTCTAGCGATGCGTACTCAGCCAGGTTCCCGCGTGCAGAATGGCCGAAGGTAAAGCGTGCTGATACTAAGCGCATCATCGACGAAATCCGCGACATCGCTCGGGAGTTTGATGAGCGTTTACTCATTGACCAGACATACAACCTATTGGCAGAACGTCCGAATGCGCACGGACTTGTTGATGCATGGCGTAGATCGCCAGCTGTCATGGCGTTGTTTCTTCGTTCACGGGGCGTTGATGCACGACCTGTCACGTATCAACCTTATTCGTTGACTGGTTTGTCGTGGGATGCCATTGACCGATTGAACGATTTGTATGACGCTGTTGACTGGTCACAAGATTGGGAGTCGCTGAATGCCGATCCGGCATACAACGCACTAGTTACTGCCTATTCGCAAGAATGGATTAGTCAGTTGGGTGACGCAGTATCGCCTAAGTCTTTATCTCGTTTGAGTGATTTTGGTCCCGGAGATGAGTCACGACTTCGTCGTGACCTTGCTAATGTGAAGCGTTTGGAGGTTGATCGCGAAGGATCTCGCCAAGCATTTGAGGCGGCTCTGCAACCATATGCGGTGGAGTTCAAGGACTGGGTTGACAACAAGATCCTCAATGTTTTCGGCGCTCCGTTCTTGCGAGTCAATGGAAAGAAGTCTCCATACACGTTGCCGAACATCGTCAAGTACATGTCTAGTGCGCGTGTCATCAACAAAGAAAAGGGAATGACGTTTGGCCCTGGGGCTGCACGCGCTGCAACAGCCGAAGAGTTTGTTGATTTGGAACAAATGCGCGAGGCGGCGAAGAAGTCAATTGTTGACCCGTCTGCATTTGCCAAAGCAACCAAGAAGACTGAGAAGCTACTCGACGAATATCGCAGCGAGATGATTCGTTATACCGACATGCCAACATGGGACGCGCTTGATGCGTCTATGCGCGCAGTAGCTCGATATGCGAACGCTCGCAGCCAAACGGATGCAACCATGCGCTCTGTGTTGCGATCAGAGGGCTTTGAGGCTGCTATCCCAGATAACGCTATTGCATTGGCAAAGAAGGCGTCGGATGCTCTTATGGCCGCGCCCGTCCCATACTTTGAGGCAAAGCCGCAGCGGGCCGTGCGAATTGGCGAGTTTGCCGGCGCTGTGATTCCGTCGAACGCAACGCAGGAAACCCGTGACATCCTTGATCGCAACGGTGTGCGGTACATGACGTATCTTGCCGACAACGAGCAGGATCGCCAGCGCGCCGTGCGCGAGATGGCGAGGTCACCTGAAGCAGCTGGGCAAACGCTGTTCCAAGCAGCCCGCGGCCAAGCTCGCGGCGGGTTTGACCCAGGCCGCATGCGTTTGTTCCTAACGCAAAAGCAGGACGCTACTACTGCAGCGCACGAGTTCATCCACTTCGGTTTGACTTCAATGACCGAGCTGGCGCGATCTGGACGCGCATCGCCGCAGGTTCTAGCCGACCTCGATTTGCTATTCCTGTGGCGCAAGGAAGCCATTGCCGGCGATACGCCACAGGAGCGGTTGGCAACTTGGCTTGGCATGTCAATCGACCAGCAGCGCACGGCGTTGCAGGAGCCGCTGGCCTACAACGGCGAAATCTACTTCTACGAAGGCAAGGCACCAACGCAAGAGTTGCAGCCCGTCTTCGACCGTTTGCGGGCATTCATTCTGCAGGTCTACAAGTCGATCCGCGACGAAATCAACGAAATCTACCGCCGCGAGTTTGGGGAAGACCTGCCCATGCTCACCCCGGAGGTGCGTGGCGTGTTCGACCGCATGCTCGCGTCGGAGGCGCAGATCCGCCGGCAGGAAGCCATCAATGAAATGAGGCCGCAGTTCCAGACGCAGGAACAGAGCGGCATGGATGATGCGACATGGGCTGCGTACCAAGAGATGCAGGCCGAGGTTACCGAAGCATCCATTACGGATTTGACTCAAGCCAGCTTGCGTCAGATGCAATGGTTGAGCAATGCGCGGGGGCGTGTGCTGCGAGAGATGCAGCAGAAGCATGACGCTGCCCGCAAGGAGATTGCTACTGAGGTCGCGGCCACCGTGCGCGTTGAACCCGTGTACCGAGCCATCACCTTCCTACGCTACGGCAAGTTCCGGGACGAGGACGGTCAGGAGATTCCTGTGGACGGGCCGCACAAGCTCGACACGGCCACCGTGGACAAGATGTACGAACTTGATCCGCCGGCGTTGCAGCCGAAACTAGTTCGTGGCAAGTACGGCCTGCTTGAGGACAATGGCCTGAATCCAGATGTTGTTGCTGAAATGTTTGGCTACACGTCTGGCGATCAGATGATTCGTGCCATTGAGGAGGCCAAGCCCATCAAGGAGGAGATTGAAGCGCGGACGGATGCGGAAATGTTGCGGCGTTACAGCGATCTGAACACGCCGGCGGCGCAAGAGGCCGAGATACAGAAGGCATTGCACAATGAGGCTCGCGCTCGCATGGTGGCCGTCGAATTGCGCTGGGCTGCGAAATTGAAACAGCCTGTTGATGTGTTGACAAAGGCGGCACAGGCTGTTGCTGAACAGATCATCAGCGGCAAGCGCGTGCGCGATATTCGTCCTAGCGAATACGTTGCAGCAGAATCGCAGGCAGCACGCGAAGCGACGGGTTTGGTAGAGATGCGCGATCCATCTGCGGCTGCCCAGGCAGCGTCAACGCGTGCGTACAACGAGGCCGTAGCTGCTGGAAAGACGGTTGATGAGGCGACGCAAGAGGCAATGGCGGCTGGCGTAGCGGCAGCGGATCGAGCACGAACAAAGGTTGCGGAGTTCGAGTCGCGTTACCCAGGCATGACACGCGAGCAAATCATTGTTGCGGCGAAGCGTCATCAACTACTGAACAATCAACTTGCTCGTGCTGCGCTTGGTGCGCGTGAGAAGGTTGAGAAGGATGTCAAGTATTTGCGCAAGGTGTTGCGTGATGCCAACGTCAAGGCGATGGGGGCAGACGCTGCGGACCAAATCGGGCAGTTGCTTGAGCGGTTTGAGGTGGCGGCGGTCAGCCTGAAGCGGTTGGATGAGCGCAAGTCATTGGCGCAGTTCGTTGCGGACCTAGAGCAACAGGGGTTAGTACCGGCTATCGACCCACAACTGATTGCAGAAACGCGCCGCGTGAATTACCGCGACATGACGGTGGCGCAGTTCAAGGAACTTGTTGAAGCAATACGACAGATTGAATACATCGGAAAGAATGCACGCAAGGTGCAACTTGCCGCCGAGCGAGCCGCTTACGAGGAGACGCGGGACGAGATTGTCGCCCGTATCCGAGCAGTAGGCCGGCTGCGTGGCCTAGCACTAGACCCCCGCAGTCCGCTCACGAACATCGGGCGCACGGTTGCTGCCCTGCGCGGGTTCATGGCCCAGCACCTAAAGGCTGCAAGCGTTGCTTACATCCTTGACGGTGGCAAAGAGGACGGTCCCCTTTGGAACTTCCTGATCCGCACGGCGAACGCCGCCGCCGACAAGGAAACCGCGATGCGGGCGGAGGCTTCGGCGGCGCTTGCCAAGATCTTTGCCCCGGTGTTTGCGCTTGGGAACATGGGCGGCAAGGGCATGTTCTTTGCGTCTATCAACAGATCGCTGAACCGCGAGGCGCGGATTGCTATCGCTTTGAATATGGGCAACGCGGGCAACATGCAGCGCCTGCTCGACGGCGAGGGCTGGACGATGGGGCAATTGCAACCCGTCCTTGAAAGCCTGACCGAGACTGAGTGGAATGCGGTGCAACAGGTCTGGGATTACATCAACACCTACAAGCCATTGATTGCCGCCAAGGAGCGCAGGCTGTACGGCAGGGAACCTAACTGGGTAGAACCTCAGCCGTTGACGGTGCGCACTGCTGACGGCAAGACATTGACTCTGGCCGGCGGCTACTACCCCGTCAAGTACGACCCTGTCGCGTCTGACCGGGTTGCGACTATGGATGATGTTGCCGAAGCCAAACGGGCGCTTGATGGCGCATACACGGCGGCTACTACGCGGCGATCATTCACGAAGGCCCGCGCCGAAAAGGTCAAGGACAGGCCGATCCTGTACACGCTTGATGCCGCGTTCAGTGGTGTCAACGACGTGATCCATGACTTGAATTGGCACGAATGGCTTATCCAAACGCAGCGCCTGCTACGCGATCCTGTGTTTGCCAATGCCGTCCGCGAAACTCGTGGTCCGGAGTTTTTGCAGCAGCTGCGCGACTGGACCAAGGACAACGCCGCCGGAGAGGGTGGCGTCCGTGTAGCCGGCGAGGCGGTCCTGTCGTGGCTGCGCCGAGGCATCAGCGCGTCTGGCCTTGGGTTCAACGTAGTCAGCGCGGCCATGCAGATCACGGGTTTCAATCAGAGCATCGTCAAAGTTGGCGCTAAGTACGTTGGGCGCGGCATTGCGCAGTTCGCAGCGTCACCGATTGACACGGCCCGGATGGTGGCAGACGCGAGTTCGTTCATGCGCGAGCGCGGGCGCACACAGTTCCGCGAGATCAACGAGATCAAGAACCGCGTTCGTGGTCAAACAGAGGTAGCCCGCAGGGTGACGAGCGGGACGTATTTCTTGATGATGAACATGCAACGCACGGTTGACATTCCCACCTGGCTCGGCGCCTACCAGAAGGCGCTCGATGCCGGAAAGGACAATGCCACGGCGGTTGCACTCGCTGACCAGGCCGTGCGCGACACGCAGGGGAGTGGCCTGATCTCCGACCTATCGGCAATTGAACGGGGTGGACCATTGAAGAAGCTGTTTACGGTCTTCTACTCGTACATGAACACCGTGTTCAACATGACTGCAATGCAAACGATGACAGCCCGCAGCCGCGGCAAACTGGCGGCGGATTATGTCATGCTGCTTGTTGTCCCGGTCGTGCTCGGGCAGGCGATCAAGGGCTTGTTGCAACCCAATGTTGACGATGATGAACTCGACCCAGAGGCGCTCGCCCGCAAACTGGCTGCTGAGGAACTGTCTTACCTGATGGGGACGATGGTCATCGTGCGTGAGTTTGGAGGGGCGGCGCAACTCCTAACGGGCGCTGAGGGTGTGCGCATGGGATATGGCGGCCCTGCTGGCCTACGGGCTGTAGGCGAGGTCTACGGGCTTGCCACACAAGCAGGGCAAATGGACTTTGACCGCGCCTTCCGCCGCTCCGCGATCAACACGCTTGGCGCGTTTACGGGCCTGCCCTCTGCCCAGCTCAACCGCACCATCGACGGCATCGAGGCGGTGGTTGAGGGCGAGGTGGAGGGCGTGGAAGCGGTTGCTGCGCCGTTTACCGGAGTCCAACGGTAGAACAAATGTCTAGGGTGTTATGATGCATTACACGGCATGGAGACGCTATAGATGACGATTAGCAGCACTGTGAGAGTTGCGGGACCGTTCGTCGGGAACGGCACGGCCAGCGTCTTTCCGTTCGCGTTCAAGGTCTTTGCCGCGACGGACTTGGACGTCATCCGGCTGGCCTCGAGCACGGGCGTGGAAAGCACGCTCGTCCTGAACTCGGACTACAGCGTCACGCTGAACGGCGACCAGAACAGCAACCCCGGCGGCAGCATCACGCTGCTGGCCGGCGCGTTGGCGAGCGGGTTCACGCTGACGATCACCTCGGACATCGCCAACCTGCAGCCCACGGACCTGACGAATCAGGGCGGGTTCTACCCCGAGGTCATCACGGACAGCCTCGACCGTGCGACCATCCAGATCCAGCAGATCAGCGACATCGGCGACCGGACGCTCAAGATCCCGATCTCGGACGGCACGGGTATTGACATGGAGCTGCCGCCGGCGGCAGCCCGCGCTAACTCGTTCCTGTCGT
>Ga0181352_1001025_pt1 | contig 11265 bp, 3 predicted proteins | sample Fa13VDMLBSN_FD_130103 | JGI IMG/M metagenome (GOLD analysis project Ga0181352, IMG submission 130103) | Freshwater viral communities from Lake Michigan, USA - Fa13.VD.MLB.S.N | ecosystem: Environmental > Aquatic > Freshwater > Lake | place: USA: Michigan | collected 2013-09-23 | reverse complement strand
TCAAGAGCAACTTCCAGAGGTGTAAAGGCAGGCGCTACAGCCTCGATAGCCCGCACAGCGCCGGTAGCAGCTGGACGGAAGAACATGTAGAACGCACCCATCGCCTTACCAAGCTCACCAACTTGCTCAAAGTTAGCAAGGTTCTTAACATATGCAGCGGCACGAACAGTAGCAGAACGCTCAGACTCGCCCTTACCGATAGCATTCTGCTTGACAATTTTGTAGGCGGCAGACCGGCTGGCCAATTCAAACATGTCTGTCCAGATATCAACAAAGTTTTCAAGCTGCTCTTTGGTGCGCAGCACGTTAGAGCGACCAACTTCTTTCTTGAGTGATTGGAAGTTTGACTTCAAAGACATACCTTGCAGGTAGGACACCATGCCGCCGGTCTTGATGTACTCAACCATGTCCTTGATGTACGGGTCTTTGTTGGCAAGCGCTTGTAGTTCTGCTTGGCTTTTAGCATCGCCGCGCTCATACAGAGTAGCAACCTGCATCGCTTTGTACAGGCCGTTTTTAGCTATCACCATGACAGCTACTTCTTTAAGGAAGCGAGCGGCTTCGGTCGGGCCAAGTTCAGCGCCAATCGTGAACGCATTGGTCAACGCATCGCGCACGAAGTTGAGCGGCGCGAACTGATAGTTGTACCGTGTGTGGAACTGCCCAACAGTGCTGGTCAATTTATTGGCAATATCCACGACAGGCTTAGTCTGCTTGTACGTGCGGCGTATAGCATCGCGCAGCTTTTTATCTGCTACTACAAGAATGTCAATACTGCCGTCCTCGTTGTAATGGAAGATTGTGGTCTCGCCTTTGTAGGCTTTTAAATCAACTGAGTCACGGTCTTCAAATTTAATTTTTTCAGCGACTCTACCTACAAGAATTTTTTGGTCAATTGCGTTCTTGATGGCTTGCGTCACGTTGCGGCGACCAGCACGCATTGCTGCACGGGTTGCGTCCGACATGGTTTGAAGGATAGGATTGAGAGACACGCTGATACGGCCATCCATAGAGCCTTCTGAATCTTGTGCCTCACGCCCGTTCTTGGCGCTGTCAAAGTCAAGTTCTTCATCTACAGCGGTGTGATGCGGGTTACCCTTCAACGGCACATAATTCTCAAATCCATAGAACGCTACACGGTTGCTTACAGGTTGAGACCAGTAATTGGCAATCTTGTTCAAGTCAGCTGTATTAGTGTGCAAGGTACGCAACGCGGCAATCACCCTGTCAATCTCAGCTTTTTGAGGATGTGCGTTGTACTGGTCTGTAATGCGCTTAACAGCATCTAGAGTCAGACCCGTAGCGTTGTAATCAGCCGAATTTATATCAATCCGCAGCGCAGCATCTTTGGCGGGGTCAGCTGATTCAGGATTAATTGGAGAGAACGCTTTTGGGCTTTTACCGTAAGCGTCAACGTACTTTGACGGAGTCTGCTTTGCTACATCGCTAAAGACGATGTTATTGAGTTCGGCGCGCAACTGCTCGGCCTGAGCTTTGCTTAGGTTAAGCGTATCAAGCGCAGTCTTAATTTGAGCGCGGCGATCAGCAGGGCTAATAGTGCCACCATTAAGAACTTTTGCATCGCTAAGCGGCACAGTCATCAAGTATTTGACAAGCCTACGTTCTGGCGAGTGCAACGCTTCTACAATCATGTGCAGTTTATTAAGCGCTTTTTCAGTAGGTAAGTCAGCTTTACGGGCAAAGTCGCCTACGGCGTAATCCATTGCCTCAGATGCTTCTCTCACGTACTTGTTGTAAAAGTTACGCGCATCACCCGTTGCCAAGACAATCTGCTCATAGATGTTGTTGAGCTTGTCCTTGCCTTCACGGTAAATCTGCTTAGACATGTCCCGTGCGGTTTCCCACGCTTTGATGGCGTACCTGTCGTTCTGAAAAATGCTAGCGAGCCTTTTGTGCCCTGCATGGGTAGTTAAAAGCTTACGCAGTTTTTTAGTGCCAGTCGGCATTTCATTTGCCGCTGGATCGTAGTCGGAGTTGTCTGCATCAAGATCGCCGTCGCGCAACTTAACATCGGGCTTACCAGCTGCAGCGGGAGCAGCGGTAGCGTACAGTTCAGCGCCAAGACTTCCTTTACCAGCCAATTGAGCAATACCGCCCTCTGGCGCAGCCATAATCAGGCTGATCATTTCAGCAGCTTCTAGCAGTAGGTTGCCCTTATAGCCGGGCTCCCGCAAGATTTCGCGTTTGAGGTTTGTGATCCCCCGCTCGGTGGCGTATTCAGCAGTGTCAATGTTTGGAATATTAGCCTCGTTCATGTCTTGTTCAGACTCAAACAAAGCATCAATGTCAAAGGCCGCTTTTTCGTTTGCAGTTAGCTTGCGCTCTTTGTTTAAGCGCGTGATTGCACGATCAAACTTTTCCGACTCAGTTAATCCGGTTTTCTCAGACTCTACTTCGTCAATTGCTTTTCTGACTTTAACCTCAAAAGCTTTACGCTCGTCGCCTCTACGTTCATCAGCGCGAGTTTTTTCAGCCCTAAGTTTTTTGTTGAACGCAGCTATGGCGGCTTCTCTAGCTTTGCCAGTAAGCCCTGCGCCGGGGTTCTGTACTTGATTTTTAATGTTTTCGCCGGTGCGCGTTGGAACCAAAGTCAAAATACGAGTATCTTTAGCGCCCGGCGTGAACAACTTGTAGAGGTACGCTATTGTCCCTGTGTACGCACTCCATAGGGTATCTGTTAAGGCGTCGTACATTTTTACGCCGCCTTTAGACTCACGTTCCTGAGCAAGTTCAGTTTGCTCAACATCTTTATCAGTAACCGTCGCTAATTTACCGACCTGCTCCCGCGCCAAAGCCGCTTGAAAATCCATATCCGTTTGCGAGTAGGCAACAAACTCGTACAGGTTTTCAAACGCAGGAGCGTAACTAGGGTTGGAGCCAAGTCGTTTCTTAGCTAGCGCAGCAACTTTAATAAGCTGTTCAACCGCCTTACGCGCATGAGGGGATAGCTTAGAAGCGTCAGTAAAGAACTGATGAATGATCTTTACAGTTGCGGCGTGCAGCAGTTCGTGCAGAACGGTTGCTTCGTCTAGCCCGTTAGGGCCGACAAACATTGTGTTGATTTTTGCGTCGTATCGTGCAATTTGGTCATAGACCATGTTTTCGTCAAACACGACGTTGACTTTAAGTCCCTCCACATCTAGCAAGCGCGCCGCAAGACTGCGGAACACCCCCATCGAAATGGAGTCACGTATTTTGACAGCACCGCGCCGCAAAACGTACTTACCGTCGGCACCCATAACCGGAACCAAACTGTAGCCGTCTTTTAACTTAGCGCCGTTGCCGCTTTCTTTAATGTGTTTCAGTACAGCAGCAATGTCTCCAGCCAGCAGTGCTTCAAGAACGTTGTTCGGGAGGATGTCCCCTTTGCCTGCTGGTTGAGATTTACGGGCACGTTCTGCCGCAGCCAGCATCTGGCGCTTTGCATCAGTCTCAGCTTGCTGCAAATATTCTTGGGAAGCTTGTTCAGTCTTCTCTTTTTGGATTTGCCCTTTGACAGCGCGAAACGCCATGTCTAGGTTAATGGCGCTATCCGTTTTGTTAATTAGATTAAAAAGTTTTTTGCTCTCGTCTGACAGCGAAGTCCATGCAGGAAAAGAATAGGACAGCCCAGTCCTGCGACCAAAATCACTGCGTTCCGTGTTGTATGAGTTACGTGATTTAGTCTCACCAGTAAAAGTTTCGTCCTTCACTCCAGCACGAAAGTCGGCCAGTTGGCGCGCTGCTTTCATGTGCTGCGCGGTTGTGCCAGCGCCCGGACGTGGAAGCCCCTCTTGAAAATAGACACGCCTATCTTCGTCTGATAGTTCTTTATATGCTGGCAGGGGGTCATCGCCCTTTTCCAACTTGTCGTTGTAAATCTTTCGCGCCTCTTCGTACGCATCAATCTGAAGATCAGGCGGGATGTAGGGCGTTGCTTCGCGCAGAGTTTGTTTAGCCAACTCAGTTGTTGGTATCTCAGACAGCGGCTGGTCTTCACGCAGCTTCTCAAAGTCAATCGCTTCACTAATACGAGCACGGAATTGTTGCGCAGTCTCATCGGCACTGCGGCTCAAACCAAAGCCCTTTCCAATTGTGTCTAGCTTTTGATCCCGTGCAATTTCAGCGTCGGTGCGGCGCGCAGACAAAGATGATGTGTCATCATCAAAAAGAGAATTGAGTTCGTCTTTGGCAGTGTCTGCAGCGGTCTTTGTTTTTAGTGCAGCTGGCTGAACTGCTTTTCCACCTGTAGCTGGTTGAGCAACTGCCGCAGGAGAAACCACTCCACTTGGGACAGTTCCTGCGGAGGGGTCGTCTGCAGTGGCGAGTGCAGCCACATTAGCGCCTGCTCCAGCTGCGCTTGTGTCAGTTCCTGTAGTTGCGTCACTTGGCGCTCCTTGTTGTGCAAGATATTGCTTGATGAGGTCCATCTTAGCCACGTTGGATTTGATGGCCTGAGGAAATTTAACGCCTAGATTTTTTCCAAGTTCATTGATGATGTCTCGGTTTGGTTTTTCACCGGCATCAATCTTGGCAACGTAGTCCTGTGCCTTTTGGACAACTTGATCTTTAGTAAGCTGAACCTGAGCAGCTTCTTCATTGACTCTGGTCTGCACTTCAGCCGTATCGGGAGAGACTGTAGTGAGCGCTTTGCCACTAGCGTCTGTAGCAGGGTTGAGCAGCGCCAGAGCGTCAGCGCCAAGCGGAGCTTTAGGAGTCTTGATGTCATCGCCAGCGCTAGTGCCCGACAGCTTTAAATCTTCGGGAGCGCCAATTACTTTAGACTCGCTGGCAAGTTCACGCCTAGCTGAAGATGCTTCACGCGCACCTGTAACCGCGCCCAAGCCTAGACCAGCAAGACCTTCTAACGTGCCTTGACCAACTACACCGCGCATCGTGGGGACGTCAAAGCCTTCACGCTGCAGCGCAATATTCTGCGCCAACTGTTCTTGAGCGCCTTGAGGAAATTCAGTGGCAAGCTCTTTGCCACCTGTGATAGCACCTTGCTTAATCATGCCGCGCTCAGCGGCAAGGGCGGTATCTTTTGCAGCAGACTGTTTAATGGCTTCTCTGACAGATTCTTTAGACGCTATACCTTTAGCCAACTGCCGCGCAAGCATTGGCTCAACAGCCGTTGCGGAACCAACCGCACCTAAGCCTATACCCATTAAAATTTGATCTAAGTTTTTACCGCCGTACTCCTGTGCAGTAACAGCGCGAGCTTCAATTTCTTTGTCAGAGAGGTCGGTGTTTTCTTTTAAGGCGTCTTTGGTCGCATCATAGATAGCGCCTTTGGTCGTACCAGCGCCCATCATTGCACCAACGCCAAGTCTTGCGCCCGTTGCTATCAATGCGGGTGCGCCGCCTAATGTAGTTGCTAGTCCAGCAGCGATAGCAGGTGCAGCAGTGCCCAAAGCGTTAGCAAGCATGTCTACAGGAGCAACCGAGAAAGCTTTAGCTCCAGCTATAACTTGGTCAAGAACGCCTTTATCTTCCGCGTCTTTCATGATGCGGCTAATTTCTTGACTGTCTTTCTTAGACTGTGCGCTATACAGACCAGCAATATAGTCTTCTACACCACGCAAGTTTTTACCTATGCTGCTGTCCGCACCAAACGCATCAGCAATCATGCGCACGCCCGTGACTGCGCCAGCACCAAGTTTAAGTGGCACATCAGCAACCTGCCGCAAGAACGGCACTGCCTCACTAGGCGGTGGAGCGGGAGCCGCTGCTACAGGCGCAGGCGCAAAATTAATACGCTTAAAGAAATCTTCTAGAGGGATGTCAGAATAGAATTTCTTATGCAAGCCGCCAGCAAGCTGCTCATCTGACAAGTCTCCGTACTGAGGGTACTTAGCTCGGATTTCTTTAATATCCATAATTAATCCCGTAGACCAAGTTACCGTAGGCCGAGTGGGTCAGCCGCAGCGGGAGCAGCCTCACCGGTTGCCTTTTGCCTAAATACGTTGGCGCGTTGCTCAGCTTCAGATGCACGCTTGCTGTGCTCTTTATTAATTGCGTCAAGCCGCACAATAGCATCGCTACGCTGCTTTTTAATCGTATCCGAACCTGACTCTGGTAAAGCCGCCAAACGGGTAAGCTCCTGATACTCTTTTGAGCTTCGTTCATTAGCAATTTTATTAAGTATGTTTGCCGCATCAGAAGAAGCGTTTCTCCATAGCTCCAGTTTCTTAAAATCTGCGGCATCTGCGCCGCGTTGCTTTCTCTCAGCTGCTGAAGCGTCACTACGTAACTGCTCTGCTTTAAGTTGCGTATCGGCGGTGTACTTGCTACTTGCTGCGCGAGACGCATCCGAAGCGGAGGATATTTCACTCTGCACGTAAATCTTGTACAGGTCTGTGGCAAGCGCACCGGCTTCTTTTTTCCGTGCTACGGCTTCTTTGAAGTTGCCTAGTTTTTCTTGGCGAGCCGCCTCTTCCAAAGTAGACAGGACTTTTTGCGCGTCACGTTTGGCTTTCTTCTGCTCTTTCTCCCCTGCAATGAATTCTGGAATAGATTCTGTCAGCGCAGTCATACCGGCCACAAGAGTAGGGCCGGGCTTTGAACCCCACGAAGCAAAGAACTTAGCGGCTTGCAGCCACTTTTGGCGCTTAGCTTCGTCTTCGGCGTTAGCCAGTTCTGCCATAGTATTTTTACGTTCCTGATCTCGGCCTTCGCTCTTATCCAGCCCGAGCCGTTTAAGTTCAGCTTCTTGTTCAGCTGTAAACTCAGAAAGAGGGCGAGCACCTATAGCTTTAGCCTCTTCATAAGCGGTTTTAATCCCAGTGGCAGGCGCAGGGCTACCTACAGGGCCAGCAGCTGCGCCGGAGTCAAGGTTTGCTGGAGCAGCGGCGGGGGCAGCTGGAGCGGCGGCGCGTGCAGCTGGACGTGGAACAGCTTTAATGCTTGCTGGAGCAGCGGCTGGAGCAGCGGCAGTACCACGTTTACTATCACCGCCGGGGGTACGAGTAGGGGTACGAGCGGGGGTTGAATCAGTAGTTGGAGTAGCCGCCGCAGCCATATCTTTGGCATCTCTAGCGCGAATATACCGATCATAGAAAGGAGTCGCTGTATCCGACGCTTGATCGCCCGGTGTCAAACTAGGGCTAATGTAGTCTACGTCAGCGCCCAAAGCACGCGCTCCACGAATAAGTGTGCTATCGACTGCCCCTGCAACACCGCGAGCAATTATTGTCAAAAGATCGGATCCAGCTGCGCCGACTTTGCCCAATACATCTGTAAAGCCTTCACGCCCCGCCGATACGCCTCTAGAAAGCGCTTCTCTATCTTTTTTCCGTTGCTCTTCTGCCGCTGCCGCTTCTTGCGATACAGCCGATCTGCCGCCTTCAGTAAACGCAATGATGCCGCCACCGGCCATGCTTTGCGGAGCTTGGTACTGCATGCCTTGTGGGGCTTGCTCCATCTGGCGCTCGCGCAAAATGCGCTGGGCCTTTTGGCGAATGATTGGGCTAGGAGACTCTTTAGCCTCTCTAGCTAGCGCGTCATTTGGCATGCTCTCAAGATCGCTCTCTACTTCACCGCCAACGTCGTACTGAGGCACGCTGGCAATACCACCTTTAGCCATACCGGGGGCTCTTCCCGCAGACGGGTTAAACGCGTTGTAGAGAGACGCACCGGCACCGGCCATGCCGATACCTTGTGTAAGCGCGTTTGGAGCCGCAACGTATTGATTGGTCGTAGCTGCCTGCATTGGCAGACCACGGAGCATGTTGGACATAAAGCCCAGCTGCATGAGCGGATACTGCTGTGCATTGGCATAGTCTTGGATAGACTGATTGATCTTTTGCTGCTCCAGCGACTGCTGCTGTGCGCCGTACTGATTCTGAAGACCTGCAATACCTTTTTGAGCCTCCAGTGCCTGACCGCCAAGACCAGCCAGTTGGCCAGCGCCGCCCAGAGCCTGTTGAATTGCCTGCTGCTGCGCAGTCAAACCCTGACCGTAAATGCCAGCGCCAGTCTGTAGACCTTGAAGGCCCAAATTTGCGCCGTATTGCTGAGCCTGCTGAGCCTGTTGGAAAGCGTTTTGCGAGCCTTGAGCTTGGATGCTGCCAAGTTGAGTGCCCAGATTGCGCTGACGTTCAGCCTCAATGATGGCTTGCCGACCACCACCGAACGCGCCCTGTTGAGTGGCTTGGCCCATGTTAGCTGTACGCTGAATATCGCTCTGACGAACGGCTTCGCGCTGCTGCGTGTCAACGACGTTCTGCATGTACGGAGACATGTACGCCGCAATAGCGTTGGGGTCCGTGGCCATCTGCTGATACTGCCGCCCCATGCCAGCGGCTTGTTGCGCCATAGGATTAAACGCACGAGCTTGAGCGCCGACATCGGCAGCGCCCATAATGCCAGCGCCAGTAATATCAGCCGCAGCTTGATACTGTCCGGGGACCTGCATGTTAGCTACGGTCTGCTGCGACTGCTGCTGCATAGGGCTAAAACCAGCAATGTAGTCACTAGGGTTGGTGCTGTACGGCTGATACGGTTTGAAGCCAGTTATCTCAAAGTTACCCTGCGTACCGCCCGAAGCATTTTTACCTAGAAGCTGGTCGTTAAAAATACCATCGGTGTTAGGGGCGGGAATGTTTGGCTGTTGAGTTCCTTCAAACAACTGCCTTTGGGTTGCGCCCAGCATTGTCTCTACATATGGCCGCGCGTACTCTGGTACGTTGGTGTTGTAACTAGTGCTAGTCGTTTGCGTAGGCCCGCCACCGCCGCCGCCCATATACAGACGACGCACGCCATCACGGCTGTAGCCATTGAACTTAGTACCGATAATCATAATTTAATCCTCATTACATGATGGGTTTCTTCCATACCCATCTTTTTGTACATCGGAACCAACTCATCTCGGCACCAGCATTGGGCTACCGTGGCTCCATTAGCCTTCATCCAAGCTAACAATTCTTGTAGGACGTGTGGTTTCACAACGCCTTTGCCACCCAATAAAGTTCCGTGCCCAGCACGATAACGTGGATAGTCTATAAATTCAACCGCCGCTGCGCCAGTGATGCCAACATCAGGCTCTTCCCAAACCAACAGATGCATTTTGCCAGTGCGAATGGCGTACTCTACCTGTTCAATTGTTATAAAGTCAGGCTCTACATCAATACTTTTTTGTAGAAGCGGCGCGGCTTTATCCCAAACGGTTGGCAGTTGATGAGGGAGGATGTAGTGAAGCGGCATATTTATTTGGGCATGTACTTGCTGGCTACGATCTGCTTACCTTGTTTAGAGTTGCCAGTGCGGTCTCTGCGCACCTTGTTCATCATCTCGTGAAGCCGCTTAGCCCCTGCCTCGGTAGAGCCGTTGCCCAGATGTGACACCACATCAGCAGGGACTACGAACTCACCATCAGCCAGACGTGCTGGTTGTTTCTTGCCAATCACAGCAGGGATATTGTCGCTCATGCCATCACCGGGGCCTCTAAGCAAACGAGGACTGCCACCAGCAGCGTAGCCACCAAGACTACTAGCTCCCATGATGCCTCCCGCAGCGGCTTCTTGTACGTCTTCTTGCTGCTCTGAACCTTTGATGCCGGGCGCAGCTAAATTAATTTGGCCCATAGGAGTTGGGCGCTTCATGTTGGGAACTGACAAGTTAGCGCGCTTATTGACTTTAGCGTTGCGGATTTGAGCCGCAGTCAGCGCGTCTCGAGACCTAGTATCTGGATCATCATCCCTTGCAATGCCTACGCTTCTTACCCACGATGGGTCCTCTGGAGCTTTAAGCTGTTTGCCACTTATCATGCTCTTATAGTAGTCCAGCGAATCAGACATGTTACCGGTTTTACCGCCACTAGCAAAGTTAGCTACTTGCCCACCTGTAGCAGCCATAGCCTGCTGATAGCCCATCGCATTGTTTTGATCAGACATAGCCTGCACAGGGCCTGCATTCATGATGCCCCCCGCTGCATACGTAGGGTATGTTGGCCTGTAGATATTAGGCGTGGCGGTGCGCCCCTGAAAGTCAGGAGACATACGGTACTTAGACAGCGGCCCGTCATATGGATCGTCGTTAAAAGTTTCTTTAGACGGATCAAGCAAGCCAAGTTTGCTGGCTCCCATATACATAGCTGCGCCAGTTTGAAACGGATTATCTTTAGCGTACTTTAAAACTTTGTCATATGTACTTGGTTCTTTAGGAGCATTTGGAAACATGTTTGACATAGACGACATGTTTGACTGAAGCCCACCTCCAGTTGGTGCCGGTGCATTAGTTGGCGAGAACCCTGACGAACCCATACGCAGTCCTTCAGTCGAAGAAGTTGCTGGTGGCCTGCTCATTTGATAAGGGGAAGTGCCGGGAGTGTTACCAAGTTGAGTGCTAAGGCCGTTCTCAGCGGGAAGAAAAGACGACTCATACGGGACAGGGCCAGACGGCATTCCAGCTGCACTAGGATCAAACTCGGGCATATAAACAGAAGGCTGCGTAAATTCAGCGCCTTTAATGCCGTATTGAGTAAGATCAACATTAGGTAAACCTTGCGCTTGGAGCATGCCTTGCCCAGACACAGCCCCCGGCGCGTTTGAAGCTGTAGAAGCCTGCAAGTACTCTAGCTGCGCGGGAGTCATTTGATTAGTAGCGGCGGCTTGAACTGCTTCCGCCGTGAGAGGCGTAGCACCCGGCGCTGCAGTGGTTCCGCCGATCTCCATAATGCCAGCGGGATTGAAAGCTGGAGCAGCGTTTGCAGCGGTAGCGGCGGTAGTAGCGGCGGCTTCAGTAGCGGCGGTAGCGGCGGCGGCTTCAGCGGCGGCGGTGGCAGCGGCAGCTTCAGCGGCGGCAACGGCGGCGGCTTCAGCGGCGGCAATCTCGGCGGCGGTTACAGCTGCAGCGGTCTCAGCAGTGGTGGCAGCTGCCATGATCGTCACTGGGTCAAAGTACAACCGAATGTTAGCCCTGCTGTAGCCGCTATGTTTTGTTCCGATAAGCATAATCGCTCCTATTGCACTTCAACAATACGTGGCCGTCAGTCTCGGCGTACTTGGTGAAACCAAGACGGTAGCAAAACTCCAGCCCGCTTACATTTTCAACGCTAACTTTGGTCTTGATGAATCCGTATCGGTCAATCATAGGCTCCAAAATCGCTCTCATGTGTGCCCGTACGGCCCCTTTGGGTTTGACCCCGTACCCTACGTGCATTTCGTTTTCTTTTGCTAAGACCCCACCGATCACCTGCCCACCTTGCTCTAGCGGTATGACATCCCAGTCCTTGACAGCTTCAGCGTACTGCTCAAGCCCAACTGT
>Ga0181352_1001024_pt1 | contig 11270 bp, 9 predicted proteins | sample Fa13VDMLBSN_FD_130103 | JGI IMG/M metagenome (GOLD analysis project Ga0181352, IMG submission 130103) | Freshwater viral communities from Lake Michigan, USA - Fa13.VD.MLB.S.N | ecosystem: Environmental > Aquatic > Freshwater > Lake | place: USA: Michigan | collected 2013-09-23 | reverse complement strand
GTGGATAAGCGGGGGATTGTGTCGGTGGTGAATTGGGAGAAGCACAACGCGAAGCTGGTAAGTGCTTGGAAAAATGGGGTTTACGGTGGGCGTCCACCGAAGAAACAAGAGGTTGAACCAAGCAAACCGAAGGTTATCCCAAGCAAAACCCATGGGTTTCTGGTGGGTTCCTCGCGGGATAAGCTATTAGATAGGAGTGGAGTGGATAGGAGTGGAGGTACTAATACACCCCCCCCAGCGGGCGGGTTGCACCCGCAGGCCAATCAAGGGGAGAAGGCAAAAGAGGGCGGCGCGGCCGCTTCGAAGGAGTATCATTGGCCGACTTGGGCGGAGTGGAAGGCGGCGGGGGAGATGGAGGCGCTGACGGTGGAGCAGGTCCAGATGGAGTGGGATAACCAGGAGCGGAAGCCGGCGGCGGAGCGGTGGCGCGGGATCGATGTGGAGCGGTTGCGGCATCACGCGGCGTTTGTGCGGGAGCAGCGGCGGATGCGCGGCACGTTTGTGCGTGGGCCGGGGTCTGAGGTGCCTAAAAATGGGCCGCAAAATGCGACGGCCATCCGCATCGGGAAGGAGAATCGGGCGAAGGAGTTGGAGCGGTTGATCGGGGAGCATGTGGCGAATCATCAGAGTGAGTATGCGGTGGCGGAGCCGACGGAGAAGGAGCGGCTGGAGCTGTCGGCGATGCGGCAGGCGTTGTCGGAGTTGCGGGCCGAGCTTGCGGCCGGGTAGGCCGGTGGCACCGGCGGGCCAATGGAAAAACAGGAACAACCAAAAACGAAAGGGAAAAACTATGAGCAGTGAAAATCAGAATGAGAACGGGAAGGTGGTGGATTTTGAGCGGGCGGCTTTGGCGCAGAAGTTGGTGGAGCTGCACGCGAAGGCAAAGCTGGATTTAGGTGAGATGTGGGCTTCAGCGACGGTGATGGAGCGGTTGTGCATCGGCGCGATGATGGACGCGACGGGGGAGAAGAATCCGCTGACGGCGGTGAAGCCGTTGGTGAAGCGGTTCACGGCGGCGGGGATCGATCCGATGATGTGGATGGTGACGGCGGTGGATATGCAATCGTTGCACGATGGGCCTATGGGGGAGTAGTTGCACTACGGGCCAATTATTAACCAGGAAAGGAAACAGGAATTATGAGCGAGACACCTAAAACAGATGCAATCCGAATCACGATAGCCGCTGGCGACTGGCGCAAGGAATCTGATTGCACAGAAGCGGCATTGAACCATGCCGCCAACATGGAGAAGCAGCTAATCTCCGCCAAGAAGTCTGAGCAAGATTGCCGTCAAATCATCACGACTTACTGCGAAGAAATTGACGGGCTGAATAAGCTCATCGCGCAGAAGGATGGGGAGTTGAGAGCGTTGAGGGAGGTTGTTGAAAAGCATCTGCCTTGCTGTCATGAGCCAGATGAATACTCAAACGACTGTGTAAAACATTGTTCAGCTTGCGCCTTATTGAAGGAAATCTCCACCCCATCACCTAGCGCGGTGGTGCCTAAAACCATCTCGATGGACACGGCGCAGAAGTTGGCGGATTGCCTCAAGTTTGCGCACTTCACAACTGACCTAGAGGGAAAGCGTAAAGAAGCCCTCGCCCAGTTCGAGGCCGAGAAGGGAGGGGTGTAGCCATGACTGACGAGCATGGGGATTTTAAGAAGTCGCGGCTTCGGAAGCAGCATGCGCCTGGGATAAGCGGGGTGGATCGGTTGCCGCCGCACTCTTTGGAGGCGGAGCAGGGGGTTTTGGGGTGTTGCCTGCTGGCGCCGGCGGAGTCGATCAATCTGGCGGGGGAACGGTTCAAGCATACGGTGGAGGTGTTTTATGATCTGCGGCATCAGGTGCTGTTCTCGCATCTGCTGGCGATGCAGAAGCATGGGGAGGCGATTGATCTGGTGACGTTGACGGGGCGGTTGTCGGTGGCGCATGAGTTGGAGGAGGTGGGTGGGGTGGGGTATCTATCGAGCGTGATGGATGCGGTGCCGAGTGCGGCGAATCTGCCGTATTACCTGGATATCGTGTGGGAGAAGTATCAGTTGCGGCGGGTGCTGCAGACGGCGGCGAAGGTGTCGGCGATCATCTACGAGCCGGAGATGTTGGATGGGCGGCAGCGGACGCTGGAGCAGGCGCTGGATGAGATCGAAAAGGAGTTCATGGCGTTCACGGCGTTGCGGACTTCCAAAAAGGAGGCGAGCGCGCAGGAGTTGACGATCGCGACGATGGATGAGATCGAGGAGTATCAGCGGGGGAAGGGCGCGATGCGGGGGTTGTCCACGGGGTTTGCGTATCTGGACAAGATGCTGTGCGGGATGCAGCCGGGGCAGTTCATCATCGTGGCGGCGCGGCCGGGCTTCGGCAAGACGAGCCTAGGGATGAATGTGGTGGAGCATGTGGGGCTGGATCTGCGGGTGCCGTGCGGGGTGTTCTCCTTGGAGATGACAAAGGAGGAGTTGTGGAGCCGGCTGATGTTCCAGCGGGCGCGGGCGGATTATCAGCGGTATCGCACGGGTTACCTGACGAGTGATGACACGGAGAAGTTGCCGGCGGTGGCGAAGCAACTTTTGACGGCACCGATATGGGTGGATGATGAGGCGAGCATCAGCATCATGGAGCTGCGGAGCAAGGCGCGGCGGATGGTGCAGGAGCATGGGATCCGGCTGATGATGGTGGATTACGTGCAGTTGATGAAGGGGGAGCGGGGCAAGCATTACAATTCGCGGGCGGATGAGCTGACGGATGTGAGCAACGGGCTGAAGGCGTTGGCGAAGGAGTTGCGGATTCCGGTGCTGGCGCTGGCGCAGTTGAATCGCGAGGCGGAGAAGGAGAGTCGCAAGCCGCGGATGAGTGATCTGGCGGATTGCAGTGCATTGGAGAAGGACGCGGATGCGCTGATGTTCATCTGGGAGCCGAAGTTGAAGGATGAGCAGCAGCGGGAGGTGGTGCAGCAACTGGGCGGGGATTGGAGTAATTGGAGTCACCGGCGCAATGTGTTCGTAGCGAAGCAGCGGAACGGGCCGACGGGGGATTGTGAGATGATCTTCCGGAAGAGTTGCATGCGGTTCGAGCAGTATAAACGGAATGCGGCGGCGGTGGTGGCGCCGGATGAGGGGGAAGACTAGGCCGGTTGCACCGGCGGGCGAATATTGAGAAAGGAAACGGAGATTATGATGAATGCGATTTTAAGAGTGGCGCGGCGGCGCTTGGCGGAGGTGAGGGATGCACTCTGGCAACGCGATCGGCGGATTGATTATCTGGAGCGACGGCTGCGGGAGGAGGAGCGGCGGGCTGATAATGCGGAAGGGAGGCTAAACCGAATTTGCCGGGTGAAAATGGATGAGACGGGGTGGGACCCGTATATCAGAGCAATCACGGTGGCGGTCGATTTCGCGGCTATAAGGCACGGGCGGGTGGACCGGGTGAGATTAAAGGAGGAGCTGGGCCGGATGGCGGTGCAGCAGCTTTTTGATGAGTTGGAAAAGAAGGGTTAAAGCATGGAAACATCGAACATCGAACATCGAACGTCCAACATCGAGAGTAAGGCGGGGAAGGAGCGGCGGGCGTTGTTGCGGGCGACGCCGCATCCGCTGGTGCCGTGGGAGTTCACGGAGGCGGATGTGGCGAATGCGCCGGAGGCTTTGCTGCCGCAGATCCTCCAGATGTTTCACAAGCGGGAGGAGTTGATCCGGCTGGCGAGTGATGAGGGGAATCCGTTCTTGTACGGGTTTGATCTGCCGCATTGGCGGGATGCGGATCGGGAGCTGCGGCGGCCGGATATGAAGGGGCAATATATCGGGGGCGGGAAGAGGGCGACGAAATCAGAGCGGGCGGCGAAGCGGATGGTGCAGGCGGCCATGGCGTTTCCCAAGGGGCGCATGTGGTGCATGCAGGGCTCAGAGAAGACGAGCATCGCGGAGCAGCAGTCGCTGATCTGGAAGTATCTGCCGCCGGAGATCAAGGCGTTGAACGGAAAGAAACGGCACGGGGCGGCGAAGATCAATTACTCGCAGGATGGCGGGTTCACGGATCGCATTCTGGTGCTGCCGAATCGGACGGAGATGCATTTCCTGACGTACAACCAGGATTACAAGGAGTATCAGGGCTGGCAGTTGGGGGCGCAGTTGTCGATGGACATGGAGGATGCGATGGCGGATCGGGCGGAGCTGATCAATCTGGGGGCGTGGCTGGATGAGGATGCGACGTGGGAATGGGTGAACACAGTGCGGTTGCGGTGCACGACGCGGAATGCGAAATGGATCTGGACGTTCTCGCCATTGATGGGGATCACGACGGCGATCAAGGAATTGATCGGGGTGGCGCGCACGACGGAGAGCCGGCCGGCGGAGTTGTTGAGCGAGCAGCGGCGATATGTGGATGATTGTCCACCAGGGCATATGCCGTACGTGCAGCAGGCGGGGACACCGGGGGTGAGTGTGTTGTATTTTCACACGATCTTGAATCCGTTTCCGCCGAACTATGAGAACGTGCGGGAGGCGCTACAGGGCAAGCCGGAGTCGCAGATCATGCAGGATGCGTATGGGTATGCGACGGATACGAAGCATCGCGCGTGTCCGATGTTCGGGCAGGTGCATATCGTGAAGCCGGGGCAGTTGCCGGTGACGCGGCTGAATGTGATGGTGCAAGATCCGGCGGGGAATCGTAACTGGTGCGCGATCTGGGTGGGGGTGTCGTCGCAGCGGGCGAGCAATGGGAAGTTCAAGAAATACATTTATCGGGACTGGCCGAATGCGCAGGCGTATGGGGCTTGGGCGGTGCCGTCGAGTAATCCGAATCAGTTTGACGGGGATCGAGGGCCGGCGCAGCGGTCGATGGGTTACGGGATTTTGCAATACAAGCAGGAATGGCTGGCGCAGGAGCGGGTGTTGCCGACGGGCAAGCGCCTGGATGGGACGGATGAGGTGGACCCGTATCGGGTGAAGCTGGCGGCGGAAGCGAAGGAGCGGGAGGTGGCGGTGCAGGAGGTGATCGGGGAGCGGTTCATCGATCCACGGGCGGGGCGGGATGCGAAGATCAGCGAGGATGGGGGGACGTGCATCATCGATCTGCTGGGGGCGGAGCAGCGGGATGGGAAGTCGGGCGAGGTGATCGGGCCGGTGATGGATGTGCAGCCGGCCAAGGGGCTGAATGAGCGGGAGGGGTTGAGCGCGATCAATGAGATGCTGCACTACGACAAGAAGCAGGATCTGGATGGGGTGATGAATTGTCCGGAGCTGTATGTGAGCGAGGAGTGTGAGCAGGTGATCTGGGCGTTGAGCAACTACACGGGGACGGGTGGGGAGAATGCGGGGTGCAAGGATATCATGGATCTGCTGCGGTATCTGGCGACGGCGGATGTGCAGTATTACGATGCGACGGTGAGGGCGGCGTGGGGTGGGGGGTCGTATTAAACCACGGAGACACGGAGAACACAGAGAGGAAAGGGAAGAGGATGAAGGATTTTAAACAAGTTTGGTCATGCGGAGGTGGAACGCAGTCTTGCGCGATTGCGGCCTTGATAGTTCGCGGTGATTTGCCGAAGCCAGATTTGGCGGCGATTGCTGATACTGGTTATGAGCGAGCCACCACTTGGAATTATTTAGACGAGGTTTTAAGGCCTGCACTGGCCACGGTAGGTGTCGAGATTCATAGCGTCAAAGCTGCTGAATGGGCAAAGCCTTCAATGCGTGGTGTTTTTTCAAATCCTGGAACGCTACTAATTCCGGCATATACAAATGAAAGTGGTGAAATTGGTAAGTTCTCTTCGTTTTGCAGTGGAGCGTGGAAGGCTAATGCGGTGGACAGATGGCTTTCTCAGACGCATGGAATCACACGAAGCAAGTGTGTGAAATGGATTGGTTTTAGCTACGACGAAGCCCGCCGGGTAAATCGCATGAGAGAGGGAGCGGAATTTAAGGCGGGGCTTATCCGATTTCCCCTCATAGATGACGTGCTCACCAACCGTGCTCAAGCAATCGCATTGGTTGAAGAAATGGGCTGGCCAACGCCTCCACGATCCAACTGCTGGATGTGTCCAAACCAAGGCGACCATGAATGGAGAAGTTTGCCGCCTGCAGAATTTTTACAGGCTGTTGAATTCGAGCGGGAAATTCAGAAGCGCGACCCCAACGCCTTTCTACATCGTAGTTGCACGCCTTTGGACAAGGTGAACTTTGAGGAGGAAGAGGATCTTTTTAGCCGTCCTTGTGATTCTGGGATGTGCTTTATCTAATTACCTTGACGGGGGGAGTATAGTGCGGGTTGGTCTGTCTTTCTGTCTGATTGATTTTTGAGGGTTTCTTATGGCGACTGAGAATTATCGTGATCCGCTGGCGGAGGCTTCGCTGAAGCCGAAGTTGAAGGAATTGATCCAGCAATTCCAGGGCTGCACGCCGTACACGTCGAACGGGTGGAATCGGCTGACGTTCAATGAGCGGCAGCGGTTGAACATCTGGGCGAATCAATGGGCGGACGGGAAGAAGCGTTCGACGGGGGATCATCAGGCGTTTCCGTTTGACGGGGCGAATGATCATCGGCCTTTGACGGCGGATGAGCTGGTGAATGAGGCGGTGGATATTTGCACGACGGGGTTCACGCGGGCCCTTGGCCGGCAGATGGCGGGGCAGAAGGAGGAGAGCCAGTATGCGCTGAAATTGCTGGGCTGGCTGGTGAATGACAAGCTGGTGCACCGCTTGCAGAATGAGGTGGAGTTGTCGGCGCAATACATGCATACGCTGGGCTGGGTGATGCTGCATCCGACGTGGGATCTGGAGATCGAGTATCAGCGGCGGACGGTGACGCTGGAGGAATTGATGTTTTTGGTGGGGCAGATGCCGCAGGGGAGCATTCCGCAGGATCTGCCGGCGTTGATCTTGGACGAGACGATGGATGAGGTGACGGCGCCGGCCATTCAGCAGATTTACCAGGTGTATGCGGTGGCGCAGGTGAATGCGGTGGCGGATGTGGAGGTGCCGGAGATGAAGCTGGCGAAGGCGAAGCGGGCGGTGAAGGAGCTGCGCGAAGAGGGGCAGACGGAGGTGGCGCTGCCGTATGTGTGCCGGAATGAGCCGATGGTGTATGCGTTGAAGCCGTGGGAGGATGTGTTCATCCCGGGCGATTGCACGGATATCCAACGGGCGAGCGTGGTGTATCATCGCGAATGGCTGACGGAGCAGGATATGCGCGCGAAGGTGCGGACGGAGGGCTGGAATGCGCGCTGGGTGGATGAGGCGTTGAAGTTCAAAGGGAAGTTCTCGAGCTGGGGCAATAACTACGCTTATGCGGAAATGCCCACAAGCATCGTGACGGCGATGCAAGGGACGGGGCCGGGCACGAGCTGGACGCAGACGGAGACAGGCAAGGATGGCTTGGTGGAGGTGGTGCATGCGGTTTACAAGGCGCTGGACAGTGACGATATCCCGGCGGTGTATCATACGGTTTTCCATGTGAGTGTGGCGGATTCGTATGCGCTGCATGAGATCATGGACACCCCAGAGGGAAAGATCCCGTATGTGGCGGGCCAGCGGGAATTGTGGAATCGACTGATCACGAGCAGCCGCGGGGTGCCGGAGATCGTGAACACCTGGCAGCGGGTGGAGAAGGTGACGGTGGATGGGGTGGTGGATTACACGAGCGTGGCGGTGTTTCCGCCGCTGAATGTGTATCAGAACAGCGTGGGGGCGCGTTATAAATTTGGGCCGGGGGTGCAGAACACGGTGACGCCAGGCAAGGAGCCGGGGTTCCTGAACATTCCGCAGGTGGGCTTGCCGTGGGCGTTCAATCTGCTGGAGGTGAATGAGAAGAAGATCGATCGTTACTTTGGACGGCGCGGGCCGAATGTGGACCCGACGGTGAGTGACACGAAGAATCAAGGGCGGGTGAATCGTTTCCTGATGATGTGGACGCAGGCGTTGAAGATGGCGCTGGGGTATTGTCGCATGTACATGCCGGATGCGGAGTTCGCCAAGATCACGGGCGCGCCGGAGGGTTGGCTGGAGAAGCGGCGCAAGCAGCAGAATCTTTTCGATGCCCAACTGGGCTTTGATGTGCGGGAGCTGGATCCGGAGTTCGTGAAGGGCATGTTGCAGACGGTGAACGAGACGGTGATCCCGACGGATGTGGGCGGGGTGGTGGATCGCGCGAAGTGGACGAAGATGCAACTCCAGGCGACGAATCCGACGTGGGCGAGTGAGTTGATCCAGGACGGGAAGCAGGCGAGTCAACAGATCTTCCAGCAGGTGCAGCAGGATCTGGCGCTGATGGCGCTGGGGAATGAGCCGCAGTATGTGGAGATGGACCCGGCCGCGGGAGCGAAGTTGCAGTATGCGCAGCAGATCATCGCGGCGAATCCGAAGTATCAGCAGGCGCTGCGGAGTGACCCACAATTCTTTAAGCTGGTGCAGAAGTACGCGGAGAATCTGATGATGAGCCAGAAGCAGGAGGAGAACAAGACGGTGGGGCGGATCGGGGTGCAACCGGGGCCGGATGCTCCGGCGGGCCAGTAACAACAACAGGAACGGAGGAAACTATGAGGAAACAAACTAACGACCGAAGCTCAGCGACGGCGAGCAAAGGAGGGTCCGATGGCAAGTAAGACGCAAACGAGCCGTTCGCTGCAGCGCATGGTTAGGCCACTTATAAACGCTGGTGGGCACGCTTATCAAAATACTCTCCAGGTAGTGCGGTGTACCGGTAACCGCAAGTATGGCACTCCCAACACGCGACCGCCTTATTTATCATGTCCACCGGCCCGCTCAGGTGCAGCGGCAGATGGGGTGCATTCTCAAAGCAATGCGGGCAAACTGGAACAGGATCGTTGGGAAACCAGTAAAGCTGCTGGCGAAATTCCGGTTTCAATTTCTGACCGGATTCAAGCCGCCGGACCGTGGATCGAAGAAAGCAACACCGCGCAAATAGCCATAATGCAGTGTTCGCAAGGGCCACGAGCCCGAGCCATAGCAGTGATGATTGCGCTGATTCCGGGATGGTGGCTGCTAGAGCAGTTTCAAGTGTCACAAGAACTGCGTAAATGGATTTGGAGGCTCGTGATTCTAGGGCCTTCTCTTTACTTCCTATCCATTCCTCTATGGGTTCAAGTGCCATGTGAGTGGTGGCCTAACGACCGAAGCTCAGCGACGGCGAGCAAAGGAGGGTCCGATGGCAAGTAAGACGCAAACGAGCCGTTCGCTGCAGTGCATGGTTAGGCTGTGGGCTCAAATTTCCACTCCGTGGTTTGATCGACGAATTGGACGGAATATGGGTGACGCCGATCTTCGCACTCGCGTAGTGCATGACCAAGGAATGGCAAGGCACCAGGCCCGTGCAGCAGCCAGCAACCTAAACCGAGCTCTGTCAAATCTTCGGTGGTCGCTGCTTTACGCCGAAGAGTGTCTATGGTCGCAAGCCACGCTTTGGATGCGAGCGTCTGGCCGTCTGGTTGCCCGGGGATGGAGATTATTATTTGCATATAAGTGTGTCGAACAGCCTAACAGGAAAGCTCAGCGACGGCCTTAGCCGTTCGCTGGAGCGGTTGGTTAGGTAAAGACGGCAACAACAACAACAGAAACGGAGGAATGGAATATGTTTAGCATTTTTAAGCGGGAACAGGGGCCGACAGCGGTGGAGCGGGCGTTGCGGGAGGAGTTGGAGCTGGTGAAGGGGAATGAAAAGTACGCAAGCCAGCGGCTGGCAGAGGCCAATAAGGTGGTGGAGCGATTACAAGAGCAGGCGCGGGAGCATTGGGAGGATAAGCGGAATTGGCAGAAGCAGGCGATGCCAATGCAGAAGGCGCATTTGGAGCAGATGGCGAAGGTGGTGGGGCATGTGGATCTGGTGAAGGGGTTGGAGATCGATCCGCGGACGGTGAGTATGGGGTTGGCGGGGGTGACGGAGGAGACGGCGTGGTGGAAGGCGCTGCATAGTATTCTCAACCAGGAGATCATGCTGGCGCGGGATGCCTCGGTGCAGCCGAATCTGGCGAGCGAGACGCGGCATTATAATGCGGGGCGGTGTGCGGGGTTGGTGGATTTGCAGGGGACGTTACTGGGGGCGTGGGCGCGCGAGCAGCAGGTTGCACCTGCGGGCCAATAGAAAAGGGAGACGAGCGAGGGGCGCGGGGGCGCCCGGTATGGGGGCGGCCCGCAGGGACTGCGGGCCCTACCGGGTGGGGTTTGAAAGATTTGTGGGGGTGGTGACCTTGACACGGTACGGGGTTCAGGCTTTATGTGAGTAGTCGGTTGCAGTGGGTCCTTTCTGTTTGCTTCCCACGCGCAATCGAAAGTTGTTGTAGATGGCGGCGGTCCTGTTTCCCACGCCGCGCCGGTTGGTAGCCGGCGCGGCGACAGGATCTCCGGAGAGGAATGAATACCAAGCAAACTGTTTCTACGCCACTTGCTGGCGGTAACAGCATGATCACAAACACACAGTCCGGGGCGTCCACGTCCCGGCCCGGAGTCGCAGCCCCCGGGTCCAAATCAGGCGCGTCAGAGGCCAGTGGCCAGCAACAGAGCACTGGGCCGACATCAACCGAGAGTCTACGCGAGTCAATTTTGGCGTCCTTAACGGGACACGAACTGACTGCGGCTCCCGCAGCGAAGGCCGACAAAACGGAATCATCCGCGGCCAAAGCGAAAGGAGCAGCCGATGCCTCACTTGAGGATCAGCCGGGCGATACTTCTTTGACAGAGCAAGCGAAGGGTGATGGTGAAGGTGACGGTGGTGAAGCCGAAGCCGATCAAACTCCCGAAGGTGCAGATACTGACGCTGCCGAGGCGGATGACGATGAGCCGATCGATGAGAAAGGCTGGACGAAATCCGCGATCGACACGGTGACGGGTTTGCGCCAGGCGAAACGCGAATTGCGCAAGGAGGCGGAATCCTTGAAGCAAAAGGTGACGGAGCTGGAGACGAAGTTGCAACAGCAGCCGGAGGCGGGCAAGGGCCCAGCACTCCCAGCAACAACGCAGCATCCGGATCCGATCGTGCGGGAAGCGGTGCAGCATGAGTCTGAGGCGATGCAAAACATCAACATCGCGCAGACGTTGCTGGACAAGCTGGAGGATGAAGGGGCGGAGGTGGTGCTGGAACTGTTTCAGCGGGCGAAGTTGAACGCGCCGGGCAGCGATGAGCGCAGCCTGAAGCGGGGACTGGGCCGGATGCTGGAGGGTTATCGCACTGAGCTGGCGAAAGCCGAAGCGCGCAAGACAACGGCGCTGACGACATTCCAGCAGAAGCTGGAAGGCGAGCGGAAGAGCACCACCGAGAAGGCGGCCAAG
>Ga0181352_1001023_pt1 | contig 11274 bp, 15 predicted proteins | sample Fa13VDMLBSN_FD_130103 | JGI IMG/M metagenome (GOLD analysis project Ga0181352, IMG submission 130103) | Freshwater viral communities from Lake Michigan, USA - Fa13.VD.MLB.S.N | ecosystem: Environmental > Aquatic > Freshwater > Lake | place: USA: Michigan | collected 2013-09-23 | reverse complement strand
ATCTTGACTTAATAACACAGCCTAATCATTCAATTTTATATGCTACAAATAAAAAGAAGAATATTCCAAGGCATTATGTTACATTTTTTAATAAAGATGAAGGATATCCAGAAGTTAGCAACAATAAGTTTCTGCAAATTAGTAGAATTTATAATATAAATGATTGGATTAAATCTGGAGAAAACTATTTACATACATTAACTATAGATAGATCTGATGTATTTAGAGAAATAGAATCTAATATTATATTAAAGAAAATTGGTGACTTAACTGGCCAATGGGATAGACTTACAAGTGGCAAGTTTAAGAATCCTGATACTACATGTAATAATAACTATGGGTCTGCTAGATTTTCTTCTAAATATTATGAGCGAGTTGTTGCAGAATTAGATTGTGATAAAGTGGTAGATCCAAGTGAATTAGTAGAACAAGTGAATGGATTTTAAATTAATAATTAATAATAAAAAAACAAATATGAGCAAACAAACACAACATAAACCTTCAGAGGTTTTGAATATTTTAAAAGATTTAATTGAAGCAAATGACAAACTTATGGCTAATGGACAATTGCCAGTAAGTGTGAGTATTATTGGTACTCACGGGATAGGTAAATCAACTATATGCAAGGAAGTTGCAAATGATTTAGGTCGTGGATTTTTCAAATTAAATTTAGCTCAATTAACAGAACCAAGTGAGTTGCAAGGTTTCTATTTAAAGGAGTTTAAATTGACAAAGATTGATGGTGATTTAACTAAAGAGTCTTGGGTAACTGAGAATCTTATACCAAAATTTGTAGAAGATGGTTGGTCATATTCTACAGTTGTTAGAACAACATCATGCCCTCCAGACTGGGTTATTAACCTTCAACCTAATTCTATTCTATGTTTAGATGATTTTAGCAGAGGTAATAGTTTGTTTTCGCAAGCAGTTATGGAATTAGTTAATACTAATGAAATGATTGGTTGGAATTTGAAAGGTAAAAACATTCAGATTATTCTTAATGAGAATCCAGATAATGGTGAGTATAATGTATCATCTTCTGATGCTGCTCAAGGTGACAGGATGGCTAAGATTAATATGATATGGAATGCACAAGATTGGGCTGCTAGAGCAGAGAAAATAGGCCTTGATGAGCGTCTAATTAACTTTGTTCTTTGGGCTCCTGAATTGCTTGAGGCTAAGAAATCTGAAGGTATATCAGCAAGTAACAATGTTAGTCCACGTATGATGGATAAGTTCTTTGGTCTTGTGTCAACAATTGATGATTTGGAATCTAATTTAGATAAAATATCTACATTTGGTGATATGACAGTTGGTAAGGATGTAACAAGTCAGTTGATTAACTTTGTTAATAAGAAGCTTGATAAATTGCCTTCTATTGATGATTTAATTAAGAAGTATGATGTTCCAACATCTAAGTCTCAATTAACTTCATGTTGTGGTGATAGTGAGAAAGATTCTGTAAACTGGAAATCTGCAACAGCTGCTATTTTAACTACAAGGATGTACAATTATATGAGATATAATCAAGCTAGTATTACTAAAGATAATATTAGACAATATCTTGAATTAGTATTGCACCCAAGCTTTAGTGTTGATCAGAAATATCTAATGGTTAAACAAACTATTAATATTTCTAATACATTTGCTATGGTGTTATCTGGTGATCCAAGATTCTTGAAATTCATGACAAAATAATTATAAATTATATGCGCATAAGTTGGAATTTCTCCTTCTTATGCGTATATTATAAACCCCCTCATAATGAAAATAGTAGAAACAGGAAATAACAAATATATAGATCAACAACTATTTGATCATATTAATACAATATGGCTTAATTTTGATGTTGTAGTTAATAATGATAGCAATCTTTTATTTGCAAAGAATACAACAGTTAATAGACTTATAACAGACTATTCAGGAACTGGAATTAGTAGAGTTATTAAAGTGGAAAAAGCTGATTACATTATTATAAACAGGTTTGAATTAAGTACATATCCACAATATTTTGATGGAGTTAACATAACAACAGATGATACAAAAGAAGTTGTTTATGGTATATACAATATGAATCTTGAATGTCAAGATGTAGTTGAATTGATTTTAAATTTACATTTAACTGGATCTAAAGCAATATTTGTAAATCAAAATAAATTAAATGAAAGCTTAAACAATGGTTTTGTAATTAATAAAGAAAATTACATAACTATTAAAGAATTGGTTGACAGTGAACATGCTGATAATCATATGCTTGCAGCTAATATGTTAATTCAAAGTGATTTAAAACAAAATTGGCAATGGATTCTTTATTTATATCATCGTAATTTTTCAAAACTAACAGATTATGATAAAAAAAGTATTGTAAGTAATTATTTTACAACATTAGCTCTTGGAAACTCATTATCAACTTTATGTAAATCAACTGATTCAACATTATCTATTATTACAGATGAGGATGTTAAAATTAGAATGATATATATAATTAAAGAAGCATTTGAAGCAAATATACAAGAGTATTTTGAAGAAATTGGAACAAAAAAGTTTAAATTAGATGATTTTAAAATAACATACGATGCTAGCAAATAGACCAGAAAACAAAACACAAGATGAATATTGGCATAAATATGATGCCATTGAATTAGATGCATTCTTTGATTCAATTAATTTTGAAACAGCTAGCATATCAAACATGTCTTTAAATTTAAGAGATAGTGGTGGTATTTCTCAAGATAAATTGAGAGAAGCTGGCTTTAAAATTAAAAGAAATAAATTTGAAGCAGATATTATAGTTATTAGTGATATTAGATTATTAAACTATCGTTATTCTTATTCTAGTAAAGAATATATTTTTCATAATAATATTGGGAAAAAAATTAGTGAATTTATTGATGAAATTATATTTGATGAGCAAAATGCTAAAATTCCATGTAAATATATATTATTAAAAGATCTTTATAAGTATATTTATAAATACACTGGAGATTTTGATTTGTATAAATCATGTGATGAATTGTTTGATTCTAATGATGATAATAACTCTAAAATGGCAATGGAATTTATTTCTAATGCAAATTGGACTGGTAATGAAATATATCTTAAGGAATTATTTAATAATCATTATGACACCAGAATGAGAAGAAATCAATATAAAACATCAATATCTTTTAAGGGTTTTTTAAATTCATTAGATTTTGCTTATAAATATGTTAATTATTATCAAGCTGCACATTATGCTAAAGATTGTATTAATGATGAACATCACACTTTTGTTTATGATAAATTTAAAGAAAGATTTGAAGAATCATTAAAAGGATTGATTCAAAGTTATAAAATTAAAATAGACAAAATTGAATATTCAATTGATAAAAGAATAACTGATAATGATAATGATGATGATGATGAAGACACTGTATAAAAAAGATTCAAAAGATAAAATTAGAGAATGGACAATATGTACAATTGATGATGAATTAATTCAAAAATCAGGCATTGTTGATGGCAAACTAGTTGAACATAATAAATTATGCAAACCAAAGAATGTTGGCAAATCTAATTCAACTACAGGAAGTGAGCAAGCTATATTAGAAATGGAATCATTGATTAAGTCTAAATTATCTGAAGGTTATTTTAAGACTAAAGATGAAGCTGAAAATGAGCAAGTTATTCTCCCAATGTTAGCTAGTGATTATAACAAGTTTTCTAAAAAGATTGATTGGAATAATTGTTATATTCAACCTAAACTTGATGGAATGAGATGTCTTGCTCATGTTTCTAAAGATGGTCATGTTAAACTTGTGTCTAGAGATGGTAAAGATATATTTAATATGGAACATATTTGTAATGATTTATTTACTATTGGACAAGATGTTATTTTAGATGGTGAGCTGTATGCTCATGGATTAAGTTTTCAAGAGAATATGAAATTAATTAAGAAAAAAAGAAAAGAAACTTTTGAATTAATTAAGTTTCATATTTATGATACGGTTTCTGATAATAACTATATTACAAGAAAGAACATAATTGATAGTATTAGATGGAAAGATTTAGATTCAATTGTGTTAGTTGAAACTCATAAAATGGTTAATGAAATTCAACTAAAAATTAATCACTCTGTATTTATACAAGATGGCTATGAAGGTTCTATTGTAAGACATGGTAATAAACCATATGAACTTGATAAAAGATCTATTAGTCTATTGAAATACAAAGATTTCCAGGATATTGATGCTGAAATTATTGATATTACATCAAATGATTCTAATCCATTGCATGGAACTCCTTTGTTAAAATACAATAGTTCTACATTTAAAGCAGGAGTTAAAATGTCTCATGAAGATAGAATTGATTTATTAGCTAAAAAACATTTATATATTGGTAAATTAGCTAACATTAGATTCTTTGAATGGACAGATGATGGGAATCCTAGATTTCCAGTTATGATTGGTATTCACTTAGACAGATAAAATAAATGAAATATACTAAAAAAGATTATGAAAAACAAATTGATAACATATTTAATGGAAGAAAGAATATTCCAGAATTCGTTATTAATGATTGGGTTAAGCATTATAAGGTGTTAAAAACATTTAATGAAGATAAATTTAGAGCATATATTAAATTAAAATTTAACAGTTAAAACATTTATAAACTATGAAAACTAAAAGAGATGAAATACAAGAGCGCATCTCTGATGAATTCATAGATGCAGGTTTTAAAGGAATAATACTTGCTGCTCCTAGAGTGGGAAAGATTAAAATTACACTTAATTGTCTTAATACAAAAGATAATGTCATGATAGCTTACCCAGAAACTTCTATTAAAAACAGTTGGCAGACTGATATAAAGAAGTGGAAATTTAAAGGTAAAAAGGTCAAATATACAACATATATGTCATTTAAGAAATTAAAAGACAAATGTGATGTATTGGTATTAGACGAGGTTCATTTAATATCCTCAGCACAAATGAAATGTATAGCTGAATATATCAATAAACATGATATAAGCAAGGTTATAGGCCTGACTGGCACATTGTCTGAAGATACAGAAAAGGATCTCTTAGATGTTCTAAAATTACGTGTTTTAGTTGAGTATCCAATTGAAAAAGCTATTGAAGATGGTGTAATTACAGATTATAGAATAGAAGTTAGAAGTGTCAACCTATCAACTGATAGAAATATCAAAGTGAAATGGAGTGGTGGAGAGTTTTTAACTTCTGAAAAAAGCAGTTTTGATTATATTGGTTCAAAGATAAATCAAGAGCAAAACCCTATCAAAAGGAAGATGCTTAGATTGCAGAGAATGAATATGATTAAGAAGTCCAAGTCTAAAATTGAACTTACTAAAAAGATTATTAAAGAATCTGAAGATAAGAGAATTTTAGTATTCACTGGACTAATAGATGTTGCTGATAGCCTTGGAATTGATAGTTATCATTCTAAGAGTCCTAACAAGTCAACTGCAGATAATTTTATGTCTGGAATTACAAGCAAGCTTGCTGTTGTAAAACAATTAAATGCAGGAGTCACTTTTAAAAGCCTTAATACAGCAATTATCAATTTCTTTGATAGTAATGCTGAAAATATGGCTCAAAAGATAAGTAGAATTACATGCATGGAATATGATACACCAAACAAGATTGCAAATGTTATAATAGTTTGTAGTACAGAAGAACAAGAAAGGGTTTGGTTAAATAAAGCATTGTCTTTCTTTGATCCAAACAAAATTAAATTCATAAACTAAATTCAAATTATATGGTAGTAGAAAACTTAGATGAATTGCAATTGTACATTAATTTACTTGAATCACAAAACAAGGCTAAATATAAGAATTATGATGCCATTGTAAGTGATTTAAGCTATGAATTTGGAATTAATATTACTAAAGAACAACTCAATAAATTGTATTCACAAACAATTGAAGAACATATTGAGGATTTGAGAATGGTTTATGATAGATTATAATAAATGGAAGTTAATATTGAAAAGTTGATTGAGCTTAAGCTTAGTCTAGAGGGCTATTTTGTGTTATGGAGTTTGTATAATGAAAAAGGAGAGTGCTTAGATAGATATTGTAGAAGTTCTATACACAAAATACCCACTAGAGTTTTTGAGCAATTAGTTGATGAGAAATATATTGATTTTAAGGGTGACAAAGATTTCACATTAACCAATATGACATTGACTGATAGGTTTAAATTAGAAGTTCTTGGATTGAAAGATTTGAAGGCAACTAGTTTTGATGTTGCTTTTCAACAATTAAGAGAATGTTATCCTACAAAAACACCAAGTGACAGAAGGCTACATCAAGATGTAGACAGATGTAAAAGACTATATAGAAATATAATATGTCCACTTGGTGCTGTTGATGAGGAATTGCATTCTGTTATACTACAATGCATTAACTACATAGTTAACCAAGCTACAAAGGCAAAGAAGTTAGATTATTTGCAGATGCTTCCAACATTTTTGTCTCAAAAGAATTGGGAAACTGTTAAAGATGATGTTGAAAAATTGATTTTAAAAAATGGATTTGTAGATAAAAAGAATTTAGATTTAGGAGGGTTTATGGATGATGTATAAAGATGTATTAAGGAGTAATATTGATAATGGTAGACTTGGCTTAAATAAAGGATTGCCTCATGGCTTTAACAGACTTGTAGAGTTTTTACCAGGTATACAACAAAGTACATACTATCTGATTGGCGCAGAATCATCTGTTGGTAAATCAGCCTTTGTCAATAATTCATTTGTGTTTAATCCTATAGATTGGTATATTGCAAATAAGAATAATACAGATGTAAAATTAAAAATACATTATTATTCATTTGAGATATCTAAAGAAATGATGCTATATAAAGCAGTGTGTAGAAAGATTTGGATGGAGTATGGGATATTGCTTGATATAAATTATGTCTTATCTAGGGGTAAATATAGATTATCACAAGAACATTATGATTTAGTTATTAATAGCTTGGATTATTTTGATGAGATGGAAGATATTTTATATATACAAGACATACCAGAGAATCCTACAGGGATTTGGCATAAAGAATTAAAATATGCTGCAAATAATGGTAAAGGCTTAGTTGATTATAAATTAGAAGGAGATTATATTCCTAATGACCAAAATCTATATACATTAATTGTTGTAGATCATATTAGTTTGATTAAAAAGGAGAGAGGTTTTAATACCAAAGACCTTGTTGACAAGTTATCTGAATATATGATTATATTGCGTAATAAGCTTAAATTTACTCCAGTTATTATACAACAGCTCAATAGAGCAGGTAATGATCCAACTAGGATTAAAATGGATAGAATGGAGCCAATGTTAAGTGATTTCAAGGATTCAGGTAATACAGTTAATGACAGCAATGTTTGTTTGTCATTATTTAGTCCAATGAGATATGAAATGGAGCAACATAGGGGATATAAGATTAATCCAAAAGATGGTGGACTAGGTTCCAGATATAGAAGTTTGCAGATTTTAAAAAACAGAGATGGTGAGGCAGACAAAACTATTGGTATGGAATTTATAGGTGAAGTTGGTGCTTTTAGTGAGCTTAAAAAAAATAGTGACATGACAGATGCAGAATATGCAAGAATAAATAAAATTAAAAAGAGTTTTTAATGGGTAAAATGATTTTAGTAATTGGAGATCCAGGTTCTGGTAAATCCACAGCAATTGAAACTTTAGATCCATCATCTACTGTTATTGTAAAGCCTAATAATAAAGCTTTACCATTCAGAGGTGGTGCAGTTAAATACAGTGCTGAATTAAACAATGTTGTAATAGCAAAAGAATTCAAAGAATTAGAAGGAGTTTTGACTGGTATTAATAATAGTACATCTGGTAAGATTAAAACTATTATTGTAGAGGATTTAACTCACTATTTTTCTCATAGAGTTATGAAAGATGCTAAGACAAGTGGTTTTCAGAAGTGGACAGATATGGCCCTTGATTGCTTTAATTCATTGATTAAGTTTGAGTCAAATTTAAGAGATGATTTAAGTGTAATTGTAATTGGTCATACAGATAGATCAACTGATTCACTCGGTAATACAATTATTAGTTTACAAACTCCAGGTAAATTGTTAGAGAATAATATTAAGATTCCTTCTTATTTCACTTACATGTTGCACACTGATGTAATTGAAGTGAATAATAAAATGGAATACAGATTCCTGACTAATTTTGATGGAACAAAAGTGGCTAAAACGCCAAAAGATTGCTTTCCTAAGTATATTCAAAATGATTATGCTTTAGTGTTAGAAACAATAGATAAATATCAAAAAGGAGAATAATATGAAGCAGATTAGTATGAAAGAATTCACAGAAGATGTGAATAACATGATGTCTAAAGGACAATTAATAGAAAAATATGAAATTAGTGCAGATAATGTTAAGAAAATTGCTAGACAATTGGGACTGACTATTAAACGTGCTACTAAACCTAAGTTTGAGCTAATTATGGATATTGATCCAATTGAATCTCATTCAGAAGTTTTAAATACAATCCAATAACAACAATTAAATAATTAAATATAATAAGAAATGGAATTAAATTTTAATGATGCAGCAATTAGTACAGGATCTACAAACAATTATATGGAGCCAGGTAACCATATTGTTAAAGTGACTAAAGTGGAGAAAGGATTAAGCTCTAAAGCTCAATCTCCATATGTTGAAATCACTGTAACAAATGAAAAAGGTGCTACATGTGCTCAACAATATTATTTGAATACAGCAGTTGCTGAAGGTAAAAAGCAATCAGCTTGGAATATATCTGCATCTGCAATTCTTACAATTGTTGCTGCTGCAAATAATACTGATGAGGCTGGTGCTAAATCTAAACTTGCTGGTTTAAATGGAGAAAACATTGATGCTAAATTAGCAACATTGCTAGTTGGTAAACCATTTGCAATGACATTGAATGGTAAATGGATTAACCCAGAAGACACAGCTAAGAAATCTTGGATTAAAGCTGAATTTGGTTCATATTTATTTGCTGTACCAGTTGATAAATTTGACAGGCTTTCCAAGAAAGTTTATGTTAAAGGTGAGGACTTGTCTGTTAGCAATAGCGGCAATGCTCATGTTGAGATTTCTACACCAAGCACAACAGTTTGGTAGTAATTAATTAAGGGCAACTGCCATTCTGTTTTATACAGAGTGGCAGACCCTTTTACATTTAAATATATGGATTTAAATTTTGAGGATGCTAATATATCAATTACTTCTAATGAAATATTATCCAAAATTAGTGAGTGTGATATATTTAAGATGTATATTAATAATTTTAAAGACATCAATAAAAGCTTTTGCTCTGAATTAAGAAATGATAGAAATCCAAGCTGTAGAATTTATTCTAATGAGTATAATTCTTTAAGGTATAAAGATTTTTCTAATGGAGATCATTTTGATTGTTGGAATTATGTTATGAGTAAATTTAGCTGCAATTATTTTGAGGCATTAAATATAATATCATGTGATTTTAATATAAAGAATGTACTAATTGATATAAATCCAAGAATATTGGTTAAGAATGATTTGCCAGTTAAATCATTAGTTAAACTTGAGGTTGAATGCCAACCATTTAATATACATGATTTTAATTATTGGAATCAATATCTTATTACATTTGAAATGCTTGAATTTTATAATGTAAAATCAGCTAAAAGAGTTTTTCTGTATAAAGATGATACAAGATATATATTTGAGTATAAAAACTCTAGTCCTAAATATGCTTATTTATTTAATGAAGATTGGAAAATATATTCTCCATATGATGTATCTGGTAAATGGATGAGAGTTGGCAATAACTATGAATTTGAGGGTTGGGATCAACTTGATAAAAGTGGTGAATTTGTTATTATAACAAAAAGCTTAAAAGATGTAATGGATTATAGAATGATTGGCATAAATGCTGTTTCATTACCAAGTGAAACTTCAAAACTTACTAATAGTTTAGTTGGAATGCTTAAATCTAAGTTTAATAAAATTATTATTAATCTTGATTTTGATAGGCAGGGAATTGAAAGTTCAAATAAAATTGTCAATGAATATGGTTTTAATCATTTCTATGTTGATGATGAAAAGGATCTAAGTGATTGGATCAAGAAAAATAAGTCTCTTGATGAGGCTAAAAAAATGATATATGGAAAGATTAAGAATTGGATTTGATCCTGATGGACCATGGGTTTATAAATCATACAGAGATGTTCTTCAAGCAATGATGTGGGAAGAAGCTAAATATGAACTATATTTAATAACAAAGGATGACACTGGTGAGCCCTTAGAAATTGCAGCACAATTGGGTATTAACCCAGCAAATGTTTTTTATGGGATTGTTGATAATGATGCAATTGTAGTACAATTAAATGATAGTAAAATAAAAATATATTTAACACCAATAATGGAGGTTTTTACATTAACTAATGAAACAAGTGTTGATACAGTTGCAATATTAGTTGATAGTAAACAGGATATATATAACATACAGCCAAAATGGTTTCAACAACTAAAGTTTTGGGTAAATAGACTATATAGTGGGCAAGAAAAAGAGTGTTAAAAAAGTTCCAGTGGCAAAACCAAGGAATAGTGGTACAATGACAGAAAGTGCATTTTGGAGCTTTATAAGGAGTGCTCTTAGACAAAAGAGTAGATGGTGGAAACCAATTAGTGAGTGTAAGAGCTTGTCTAAAAGACCATATAAAGGAACAAATAAAAGACAGAAGTTTGAGTATCAATGTTCTGAATGTAAGAAATGGCATCCTGACAAGAATATTGCTATTGATCACATTAAGCCTGCTGGGAAATTAAATTGTGCAGAAGACTTACCTCTATTTGTAACAAAACTATTTTGTGAGATTGACAACTTGCAAGTGTTATGTGAACAATGTCATTTGGTAAAAACTGCATTAGATAAAGAAAGCATTAAACAATCAAAATTAATTGAAAATGGAAAAACAAACTAAAATATTTATTATTTCCCTAGGATTTACATTTATTAGTTTATCTTTTATTGAGCAAATTGCTTGTAATGATGTTAATTTAAATAATAATTTAAAAGCTGTTGATACAACTGCTTCTGCAGATGGTTTTGATTTTAATCAGAAATCAGTTTATAATATGATTCTTATTGCTGAAATTGATCATCCTAAAATTGTTCTTAAACAATCTATATGTGAGACAGGTCATTTTAAATCAAATGTATTGAAGAAGAATAACAACTTATTTGGTTTCCATAATGGAAAAGAATATTTGAAATTT
>Ga0181352_1001022_pt1 | contig 11275 bp, 21 predicted proteins | sample Fa13VDMLBSN_FD_130103 | JGI IMG/M metagenome (GOLD analysis project Ga0181352, IMG submission 130103) | Freshwater viral communities from Lake Michigan, USA - Fa13.VD.MLB.S.N | ecosystem: Environmental > Aquatic > Freshwater > Lake | place: USA: Michigan | collected 2013-09-23 | reverse complement strand
CGCGTACTGCGTCGGCCCCGCCTTTCGCATAGTCAGCGTCCATCATGCCGTTCGCCATGCCGTATCCGTCCTCAGTATCGCTGGCGATTTTCGCACACCGCTCCACCGTGCGCTCGCGTTCGGCTGCGAGGGCTGCGGCGATGCGCTTCCGTGAATACTCAGTCTGCAAATTGAGGTCGATAGCCAACGCTTCAGCTCTCAGCCGGTCCTCATCGGTCGGTTCATTTGCTGCGGGCTTGTCTCTCAAAGCCATTTCCTCGCGATACGACAGAACCGTCAGCCCCGCGTGCTGGTGACAATGCGAGAAGCCGCTGGGACGCGGCCCCGCAAACGCCTCACCGCATTGCGAGCACGTCACCACCGGGAAGGTCGGTTCATTTGCCATGGTCGTCTCCGGGGCCGCGAAGGATGGCGAAGTGGGTTGGCGTCCATGCTGACGCCGCATCGTCCGCCCTGGTTCGCCAATAGCCCTCGGCACAGAATTGAATGAATGTGGTAAAGCCGCTTTTCATGCGACCCAGAACATAGGTGCCGTCCATCGGCGCTTCCGCAATCGACCTCCACTGCACGACCTCGCAGCCGTGGGCGCGCAGGGCGGCTAGAGTTTCACGAGCCCGCGCCTTCCAGTATTCGTGCTCTGTTGCGGAGGTGCTATCCCAATCGAGCGTGTGGCCGACGCGCTTATGAAATTCATCCAAGCCCGCCCGCGCCATCACTTCCACAATCTCGTCATCCTGCATGGTCGCATCCTGCCTTGAGTGCGGCGATCACGAGGGCGAGCGCAGGTGTCGGCTTCTGGATGCCTAAGGCGGTGCGGCCCGCGATTGTCACGTATTCCTCGCCGCCTTGGCCCGGCACGGACTTGCCCTGAAAGTCAGGACTGTAAAGCGCCGCTGTCCAGCCGAACGAGTAGTCGCCAATGGTCGTGCGCCACCCCTTCGGAACCAGCGTCAGCGCGGCGTCCAGCGAGGTGGTGTAGGCGGGCGGCTCCTGAAAACCACCGGGCGGCTCGCGGTGCGTGATGTTAGTGTCCGCCTGTCCGGGCGCGAGCCAGTGACCGCCAAGGTGTTCCCACTCCGGGCTATACTCGTTTTCGTCGCCGCCAAAGCGTTGTCGCCAGCCGAGACAGTAGAAGGCGATCATGCCGTCCATCTCACGGCTCCCCTCGCTCGCCGCCTCCAGCCTCGCGATCAGGTCGGCGCGGGTCATGGCTGCACCTTGCGGGCGGCGAGCATGGCGTCGGCAAACCTGTATGCCCATAGCGCCGTTGTATTCTCGTCGCCGCTGATTTGGTGGTTTGCCATGGAGCCAGCCAAATACTGCCCGGCGAAGTAATCGCGCAGGGTCATGCCGCTCTGGGGATCAACCCAGTCAGTGGTATTCGGCCCGTCGATCATGCCTCCCGTGCGCGGAAACGCCAGGCCGCCGTCGTCAATCTTGTCGCTCATCACTCTCTCCTAAGTTGCTAGTTGATCTTGCCGGTCTGGAACGACGAAATAACCGAATCGAGGGTTTCCATCGCCACCCGGCGATACTCGCCGATCACCATGTCGACCCGCCCAATGGCCGTGTCTTCACTGACGTGGAAGCGGGCACGGGTAAGCGCCAGCGAATTGTTGCCAATCAGCGCCGCCGCCATCACCGCGAACATTCCGGACGCCATCTCATCGTGGCTGACCATGTCGAGGCACGTCGCGTAGAAGTGCGCCCGGACGACGTCCCGGTACCACTCCTCGGTCGCACCCTCGGGCGCGGAGGCGAACGGGTTCGGAACTTCGAAATAGTCCTTCGGATGCGCCAGAGCGAGAAGACGCAGCGCGTCATCATTCTGCACGAAATGCGTCATGTCGTGCTGCAGGACGGCCAGAATGGCAGCGTTCCAGTCGAGGACGTTCTTATACTTGCCGCCCCACGTGCGGGAGCAGGTAGCGGCCCCTTGCGCGCAGTGCAGGACAAAATGCGCCAGCGGAACCATGCTCATGCGCCGCTCGTCCGGCTCCGCCAGCATCTCGTTGATGACCTCGATGCGCGCCGTCCCGGCGTCCGGACCAGCCAGCATCAACATATAGTTGAGCGGCAGCTCCAGCCATGACGGGATGGTTATTTCCGTGTGGTATTCGCCGCAATCGGCGCACTTAACCTTGCGAGACATCGACCTTCTCCCGGGCGATACGGTTGCTTTCGGACAGGACGAACAGGCGGAGCGCACTCGACAGGCTGGTCTTCTCGTCGCGGTTTTCGTGCACCCTGTCGATCAGCTTGGGCCGAGACGTGCCGTCATGTTCAGCGATTTCAGCGAGCTTGTCCCAATACTCGTTTTCCAACGTGATCGAGGTCTTGACATTTTTGATGATGACTGACCGTTTCTTCAGAGCCATTTCAGGTACTCCACGATATCGGCGAGAAAGTAGAAGGCGGCGAGCACTGCCAGCAACAGCACGGCCTCGAAGGCGACGTGAGCGTATTTCCTAGACCCGGGTGCCATTCTTTCTCTCCTAAGCGAACTTTAGTATAGCAGGCAGCGGTACCCCGGTCAAGGTAAGACGGGCGGGACAACGAACCCACGCTCATGCGAGACCAGCTCGCCCTTGCCCACCAAATAGGACAGGATTTGCTGCACCGTGCTGATGCTGGCCTCGGGGCACTTAGCCATGATTTCCTTCAGCGCCTCTTCCATGGTGAAGGCCGGGTGGTCCTTCACGAACTGACGCGTCGCCAGCAGGACGACGCCCATGCTGCCGTGCTCCAGCCCGGCGACGTACGCCTCGCCCATCAGGGACCGCACGCGTTCGGTGTATTCCGGCGGCAGGAACGAAAGGTCAAGCTTCATAGAGGCGTTTCCCGTACAGCGTGATGAGGTTGGTGTCGAGCAAGTCCGCCTCGTTGAGGATGACCATCACCTTATGCACGGGCAATCCGGTGTACTGGCAGATGACCGGCACCGGGTGGCCATTGGACCGCATGCGCCGGACCTTTTCCTCGACCGATGGGTCGGCGACGTGGTTATAGTTGGGCATTACCCAAGGCCCTCCAGATAGACGCGACCTTCCTCGTGGCGCAGAGAAAACGCCCGGTCCTTGGTCTTGTTGACGCACAAGACGCGTTCTGGGTTATCCGGCGGCTCGGGAAGCAGTTCATAGCCAAGGTGTTCGAGGCGATTATAGAAATCGCGGGTCTGGCTTGGCGTGAAGATGAAGGGTGTAAGCATCGGTTCCTCCTATACCCTGTATTCTAACACAGGTAGGGTCCCCGGTCAAGGGGCGGCAGGTGCGACAGCCTTCGTCAGGTTCATGAACGGCGGGATGGCGGGCTTACCCGCCCGTTCACGCGACCGGTTCACGGCAGCCGGGGCGGCGACCGGCGAGGCGATGAGCTGACCCGCATCGAGGTCGAGGCACACACCACGCAACATCTGGATCAGCATGTCGCGGTCGTGCGGACCAAGGTTGGTGGGAACGTCGTGCATGAAACCTTCCTCGTCCACCCGCATCAACCGGTCCGCCGGTACCCAGCCGAGCGGCGTCACCGAGTCGCGCTTGCGCGCAAGAGGACTCGCCTGCCGGATGAAGAAGGTCAGATAAGTACCTGTGACGGTCGTCTTGGCCAGCACGCACGGGATGTTACCGGGGTTGGCCTTGAACCACGGGTGCGACTGGTGCGCCGGGTTGAACTCGACGAAAACGACCCTGTTTGGCAGCTCCCAGTCGCGCCGGTCGACGATGACGTCTTCCTCCGTCTCCCACGCCGCCGAGACGTCATAAGATACGAGGTAGGGCTTGGCTTCGACCAGCAACGGCTGATAGAGCTCCATGGTCTTGCCGGTCTGGCGCAGGTCCATGTAGAGCTGTGGGTTGGTCTTGTTCAGGTAAAGGAAGTTAACATGCGCGCCCTTGTACAGTTCGCACGACTCCAGCAGCTCGGGCAGGTGCCCCGAGAAATAGGTGAGGGGTGCCTTCACTTTTCCACCCCCAGCACGGACAGGTAGCAGGTGGACGGGAGCTTGAACACCTCCGCGTCGCGCTCGGCTTCCCATTTCCACGGCTTCGTGGCTTCGATCAAATACGGGCGGTCGCCGGTAGCGTGCAGGATGGCGCGGGCCGAGTAATACGGTCCGTCGATCCAGTCGTGCAGGGGAAGGCCGGAGTCGACGAGCGCCCAGATGTTCTTGCTTTCGTCTTCCTCGGCGATCTGGTGCAGCAGTATTGCGTTGCCCGAGACGAAAGTCCGGAGCCAGTCGACGTATGACGGGGGCATCTCTGGAAGTTTGCCCCACGACGCCTGCGCCCGGCGCAATTCGTCGATGTGCATGTCGAGCGACCGGAGGTCAGCGGCCCCGGCGGCAACCATTCTGTTCCCGAGACCGGCAACCACCTTGGCGCGAAACCCTCGATCACCCTCGGTCCACGCCCAACTGATGAGGTCGAGCCGGGCGGAGAAGCATGGTTTCAGGATTCCGTTTACCACGGCGACCAGACCGCCGCGCTCGGCGGGGGTCCACTTCCTGTAGCCCTGTTCAGCCAGCAGCCGGTCGATCACGTCCGCGTCGTTTGAATGAGACGCCAGAATGAGAAGGTTCCTAGACATTGATGACCTCCAGATCGGTCGCGTTCCAGTTGGTGCGGGTCGCGCCAAACTGTACCTTGACGGTGCCGTTATCGCGCACCTCGATCACGGTGCCGACAGAGCCGGGATGGGCGACGCTACGCACCCGGTCGCCGGGCTTAAGTTGAACTTCAGGCATTCTAGTCTCCTAAATGTTAACGGTATCGTAGCACGGGAGGCACGGCCTAGTCAAGAGCCTTGTATTTACCAATCTCATAACCCATGTGGTCCCACCCCGGGACGGTCTGACGGGCAAACATCTCCAGGTAGGGACCTTTGGTCAACTTCTGGATCAGCGGGTATATGTCCGGTTTTCGCGAGTGCTCGCGCCGGGGCTCCATTATCATCTGGCTTATCGTCCCCATACCCTTCTTCCAATCACCGCTCTTGCGCAAACCCGGATGACCGCGCGTGCTTAGTAAGACAAACTCCGTGCACTGCCTCGTCCAGAACCCCATACCCATCGACGGGGAGCTCATATCCTTCTTCATCTTAACCCAGACGAAAGCAACACTCTTGAACTTGAACCCCCATGCCGGCAACAGCGCCATGGCGTCGTGGAGATGAAAACCCGGCACCCACATGAACATAGCACAGTCTTTGTGCGCTGGGATATTCATCGCCAACAAATCCGGCATCTTCATCAGGGAATATTTGTTCTTGATAGCGCGATCACCACCCGGGGTGCTCGGCCACGGCGGGTCGCACAGAATAGTGCCGTACGTCTTCATCAGTAGTTCCTCTTGTGAATGAGCTGCAGGTGGCGCACGCGCTGGACGCGTCCGCCCAGCCGCTTGACCGACGCCGGGTACCCGAGCGCGATCATGCGCTCGCCCCAGTTGGGTGAGTTGTACGGGTTGAGGCCATTGAGCTTCGCCCACTCGTTGTAGTCGGTATAGAGGTCGCTGGACGCTGTCGGCCCTTCATCCTTGAACTTGTAATCGGGGTCGTCACTGGCGTAGCCCTGTTCGGTTCGCTCCCGAATCCAGTTGACGAGGTGATTGGAATCTTCGGCCATACGCACGATCCTTTGCTTACCTGCGTTGCTTTCGACGAAGTGCCCGCGCTTCAGTAGCCGCTGCAGCCCCTCGACCGCCCGGACGAGGATACCCGGGGCCTCCTGCGCGATGCGCCCGAACAGTGCACGGTCGCGCTCCGGGACGGGCACGGTGGGGCGGGTGTCTAGGATGATGGTGCGCCGCTCGACCGCGCCGGAGCTATCCCGGACCTTGAAGATGGCGTTACAGGCAACGAAGAAGCGCGCCTGCAGGGTCACGTTCTCCTGCACCTCCTCGTAGAGCCGCCGCACCGGCAGGGCGTCGCCCGATATGAGCGACTTCAGGGTCTCTTCCTGCACATAGTGGTTGACTGGTATTTCGCCGGATACCGCCACCAGCTTGCCGAGAAGAGAAGCCAGATGGCGATCGTCTGAAATCTTGTGCAGTGGCGTGGCGGACATCGCCCGGGGATCGTGAATGAGACTGAAGACCCGCGCCAGCGTCGACTTGCCCGAGTTGGTCGGGCCTCTCACCACCAGCATCTTCTCGAAGGTCAGGTCCTCGATCAGCGTCAGGCCGAGAAACTCGTTGAACAACGCGCAGTCAGTCTCGACGTCCTCCTCCCTCTTCGCACTGCCGTCCGGGTTGATTGCAAAGGTCATGTGCAGGAAGCGGTCGTACTCGGGGCAGGTGGCCTCCGGGTTCCACTCATAGGACAACTGCGAGGTAAGCAGGTGGTCCGGATGCCAGTCGATCAGCTCGCCAGTCTTGATGTCCAGCGTGCCGTTGGTCAGGCAGATGCGTGGATGTTTCTGGTTGGCAATACGATCGCGCGACGGCGACCTCATCAAGGCCGTCCGAATGATGACCTCGGCATCGCCACTCTCGATCCAAGTCGGGTCGAGGTGGATCGTCTCGTACTGAAGCTTCTCTACCGGTACCTGTGGCCAGTGACCGGCCTCGTACTTGCGCAGCATGTTGGTGTCGCGCCACAGGCCGTCCATCCCGCCTAGTTGCGAGATAAGGATGTCGGTCATCGCCACTCGCCGCTCGGCCTTGCCGGTCTTCCGGACCTTCGTCCCGAAACCCTTGTTCCGAGCATCCGCCACCATGCCTTCTAGGCGCTTGTTGAAAACCTGCCAGTCCCAGCCGGGCGGGTTGCCGCAGCGTTCGAGGCACTCCCGCGCCGCGCGGGTGAACCGGCGTATGATCTGATCGTCGGTCCACTGCCGAGTAACCGCAATGGCGCTCGCGGCGAGGATGGTCTCGTCCACCGTGCCGCCGCGCCCCACCCCGTCCCACGCCATCTCGTTTAACTGGAAGAACTTGGACTCGGGCTCCTTCGCCGCCAGCGTGATTTCGTCAATGACGGCGGAGTCCGCCAGCGGCAGGGTCTCCGGCAGGACTTCAGTCAGCGGCTTGGTCAACCATACATAAGGCTTGCCAGTGGCCGGATGGAGGCTCGGCGGCAACACCGTCTGGATGCGCTGGCCGAGTATTTCCACCGCGATAACGGCCTTGCCGTTGTCATCCTTGCGCTTGATGACTTTCTTGGGCATGCTCGCGACGGTGCGGCAGATCGAAGTAAAGCCCTTCTTGCCCTTCTTCTCAATCGCCCCGGGGCCGATGGCCAGACGCACGCGTTGGGAAAACAGGCCGTCTTCGAGGTCTACGTCAAACGCGATGAGGAAGACGCCGTCCGCGACCTCGGTGCCGAGCAACAGGCCGATACCATAGTTCTTGTGCGCGGGGAAGTAGTAGTCGAAGCGGTCTGGCCCGATGTATAAATGTTGCCAATCGGGAATGTCCGGGGCCTTCGACTTGAAGGCCAACGGCACGACATGATAACCCGCATCGATGAGGCTTTGCGCCTCACTCCTAACATCGGCGGTCATGGTTCAGTACATGCCGGGGAAGTCGATGCCCTCGATGGCGTCGATGGTCTCGGACAGCGAGTCGATGAGGGTCTGCTCGACCAGCTTGTAGGATTTTGATTTTGTCATCTGATGCCCCCGTGTGAAGGAGACTATACTATCACGTACGTAACATGCCCGTCAAGGGGGAGTGTTACGTAAATGGCTAGGCGCGGCGAGCGCGCTCCTTGACAATGCGCAACAACCACGCAACCACGGCGTCACAGACCTGAGGAACAATCGTTCCGCGCGCCTCGAAGAAATCTAATTCGTACCACAGGTCCACGTTGTACGTCAATGCTGCGCCGTCCACGGTGACGACCGTGACTTCATTCCAGCTCTTCTTCATCACGCCCGCCAGCACGGCGACCTGCAGGACGAAGGGCCTCGGCGGCGGAAAGCCAATCGTCTCGGGGACTGGTCGGGTTGAGTTGGAGGAGATAACCTTGGCCATTGCCAGCGTGTATTCGCCGATGTCTAGGGTGTGAATCATATTTCAGTTACCTCCGGCGGCAGGAACAGGCCCGCGTCGCTCACCGCGCCAATAAACTTGTAGCCGCAGGCGGTCACGATGGAGCGGGAACCCGGGTACGCCGCCCTCCAGTTTCGCGGACGCAGGTAAGCCTTGGGAATCTTCTTGTCCGGGTCGGTCGACAATATTTCGATGCGGTGCCACATGCCCCGCTTGTGTCGCAGCGTCTCGGAGGCGACGTGGCGCACGGTAATGGCGTGGCCGTCCAGCACGACGAAGATCGCCTCCGAGTAGATGAGATATGCGGTGGGCAAAGCGCGCTCCTAAGCGTTAGTGACGGGGTATTCGAACACAGGCGGGGGTGGCTAGTCAAGGGGCAGCGGATGGAAAATGCGCTGATATTCGTCGCCGACCTTCGGGGCGGTCATTTCACTCTCCCTCGACTAGGATCAGTTCCAGTCTGGCGCGGGTCCACGCGACGTAGCGGAGATTGTCCTCCTGTTCGCGCGCCCAGTCCTGCCGCGCCCACTTGGAGGGCATCAGGTGCGCCGCCCATACGAAGACCCGGTCGCGCTCCAGCCCCTTGGCCTTGTGCACGGTGGCCAGTGTGAGCACGCTGCCGTCATCGCGGTCCGAGAACAGCGCCTCGATGGATGAAACGAGCTCCGGCACAGTGCGGTTGGCCTCATCGAGCCGGTCGATGGCGACGAAGATACACTCGACCTTGTCATCGATCGCCTGTGCCTTGGCTTCGTTGTGCTTGCTCTGCCACTTGGCCACCTCGCGGTTGCGGTGCGCTTCGAGCTTGGCCTCCAGTTCCTCGATGTTCTGCGCATTCATGCGGGAAATGAGGGTAACGAGGCCCTTGCCAATCTCGCGGCCAAGCACGGTGCAGCGCGTGCCCGCGCCGATCAGTGCGTAGGCCAGCGAAATGAGCGGGGCGGTGTTGCGGCAGAGCACGAAGTCGGTCGGGCGGAAGGCCCGGAGGAAGGCAGGAAGCGCCTCGCCCTGTGGCGTCTGCACCACGCTCACGCTACCCTCGGGAGCGTCATCGTGGGCCTCGATGTAAGGCACCAGCGACTTGGCGAAGGCGACGATGCTCTGCGCGCAGCGATAGGAAACGGTGAGCGGTAGCTCCTTCGCGCCGAAAGCGCGGCGGATGTTGTCGAGCGCCGAGCTGTCCGCGCCCCGGAAGGCGTAGATTGCCTGCCGGGGGTCGCCGACTGCGCAGACCCAGCCCTTCGGCTTGACCATGCGCTTCATCAGGGCCAGCTGCACCGCATTGGTGTCCTGCGCCTCGTCAACGATCAGGCAGTCGACTTGGAAGAACTTGACGTTGTGCACGAGCGGCATGTACAACATGTCGTCGAAGTCAATCACGCCCAGATCGGCACGGGAAGCGGACAGGACCGCCGAGCACAGGGATAAAGCTTCCGCCTCGGAATAGCGCTCATCGTCCACGATTTCGAGGTAGACGTCGAAGTGCTCGCGCAGATCGAACCAAGCGGAGGGCGAATCGGGGACGAGGTAGCCTATGCCGGACGACTTGGCGAGGCTGACCATGCGCTTGATGAAGCTGCCATAGACGCGAGCCTGATCTTGTGTCATCGAGCGGTCGATGATGTTGAAGACCTTGGCGTCGTCAACGCGGACGTTGTTGCGCCAGTAGCGGTAAGCGCCCATGCCCGCCGAGTGAAAGGTGCGGACGGACTTGGCCCAGCGACCGGATGAGTCGTTTTCGGCGACCTTGGCGGCGAGCTCGACGCTCGCGTCCTTGTTGAACGCCAGCAGGGTGGCCGTCGCCCGGGGCGGCAGGAAGCGCATGGCACGGGCGATGGTGGTGGACTTGCCCGAGCCCGCGACCGCCTTGACGACGATGGACCCGGTCGGGTTGGCGAAGTGGTCGAAGACCGCCTGCTGGTAGGGCGAGGGGACGAAAGGCTTGGACATCGGTTCCTCCTAAGTATGGGAGAAGTTTAGCAGACGCGGGGTCGGGTGTCAAGTATCCTCAGGCCAAGCAAGCACGCCCGCCTTGAACAGGGCCTCGCGCGCCTGAGTGACAACGGCGTCGCGCTCCAGCACCTTGCCCTGCATGACCTGAAACAGGAAGGCGCGCAAGGCGGCAGCCATGTCGGGGGCGGCGGCGACCAGAAGAGCGTTGGCAAGATCCTCGTCGTCGTTAATTAACCCAACGGTGACAACGATTTCACCGTGGGCTTCGCTGAGGATCGGGCGGCACCCATCGTTTTCGTTGTCAAAAGTCCACGGCCCCGGTGTGTGTTTGTTGGTCATTGTGGCTTCCTTTCGCTGAAGTCGCCGCCTTCCACATCGAAAGTGGAGGTGTTGCCGCTGTCGTCGGTCACGGTGATGCCCCGGCGCTCGTAAGCGTCGATCATGGCGGCGAGGATAAACTGGACCTGCTCGATGGTGAGGTTGTCGGTGTGGCCGTCCATGACCTGCAGGCGACCATTGCGCATGCGAACGCCGAGCACGATCGCCGCGTCGACATCCGCCATCTCGGTGACTTTGCGCGCGGCGCGGTCAAGGTCTTCGACGAGCCGGGTGGCGTCGGAAGCGGGAAGGGTGGGTTTCATTGGTTCCTCCTAAGTTAACGAAAGAAGCTTAGCACGAAGGGTGGGTAAGTGTCAAGTACCCTTAGTGAACCAACTCCACCAAAACCTCGTTGTCGAACGAAACCTCTTCCACCCCTCCGTTGTGGCGGGTCTGGAGGGTGACGTGGCCGGGGGTTGGGTAGTCCTCTATAATGTTGAGGACGTCCATCAGTTGCCCTTCGTGCCGGATGCGGTTGCCCCGGCGCAAGACGTGAGCGTGAACGAATGGGTTGGCCATCACCCCCTCCCAATCTGTCGAGTGTTGCCGATTGCACCACCCAAGGGGATCGAGCGGCCTGCAGCGTCGCCGTAGGCGGAGCCGGTGGACGAGCCAGAGGATTGCTTGATCTGGACGGTGCGGATGCCGTTGTCCCTCTTCCATTCTTCGAGCATGCGGTCCTTGAGCACGACCAGCGCCGTGCCGGTCTTGGCCACGGAGACCTTGCGTTCGGCGGCGAGGGCCTTGCAACGCACATAGACGCGTTGCGCGAACGCCTGCCCGTGGCCGAGCTTGAATTTCATCGTGTCGCGGGGCTGGAAGGGGCGAGGCGAGTTAGCCTTGGCGTCCTTGAGGTCATGGCTGCAGATCGACGATTGCGACTGGTACAGGTACTCGAAGGTGGCTTTCATGAGCGGGATATCGCCCGGCGTGCCGACGAAGTAGAAGGAGGTGCCGTG
>Ga0181352_1001019_pt1 | contig 11281 bp, 16 predicted proteins | sample Fa13VDMLBSN_FD_130103 | JGI IMG/M metagenome (GOLD analysis project Ga0181352, IMG submission 130103) | Freshwater viral communities from Lake Michigan, USA - Fa13.VD.MLB.S.N | ecosystem: Environmental > Aquatic > Freshwater > Lake | place: USA: Michigan | collected 2013-09-23 | reverse complement strand
TCCTATTTTGCCAAGTATGCTACAATAGGTTTTGCATCTCCAAAGGTGGATGGTGTGTATTATCAAACTGTTGACTATTACAACCGCATCAGGGAATACATGTTTGGTGAATATACAATGAAACATGAGGTGTCTAGGGGAAGGTTCTGTAAAGCTAGCTCTTATTGGGACTTATCTAGGAGATATGGTGAGACAATATATGTTTATTCAGACAGACTTAGTGGTATTAAGAAAGAATACCTTAAGAGTTCGAATAGAAGAGGACACACTGAATATATTGTAAAGAAGGAGAAGAGTTTCAAATTGGGAACTGCTAAAGAGGCTAATGCAGGATATGATAACTATTACAGGATTCTTCAGCTTAACAAGTTTCAAAAAAGTGAATGGAGAAATGTAATTAAGGAGTTCCAGGAAATGGTTAGGCGTGTTACAGCTAACTTTATCAATCTTGACACTCTCCAAGTTCCTCAGGCATTTATTGACAGCAAGAAGAAGATTTCTTTCACCAATGGTGTTGCTGGTCCTAAAGAAAGAAGGAAGAAACTTGAGGGTGAATTGACAGGTAAGGTGGCTACAGCTCTAGAGAGAGCTGTATGGGGTCAGAATGCTAAATTTGTTCCTACAGTGTTTCAAATGAAGAATGCCCATAGGAATAAGTATTTGCTGGTTTACGGAAACTCTACACATCAAACTACATTTGATAAGATGTTTTCTGTATTTCCACCTAATACAACTAGGTTCATGGTTCTTTCTGAAAGAGAGCTTAAGCGCATGGAAGAAATAGATTTACATAACTGGATACATATAGACAAATTTATGGAAGGAGATCACATAGTTTTTAAAAGAGCAGCTACAGCTTATTTAATTAATACGCTGACTACAGAATACGCAGAAGTGTTCAATAGAATAGATAAAATTGGTGACATATCAACAGAACTCTATAAGAAGATGTTGATGTTGGATAGTTACAAAAAGAAATATTATCTAAGCGGTGATAATTCTTTATATCAATCTATCATTAAGTTGGCTGAAGAGAAAAATCTATTTGACCTTTCCATTTATTCTGTTTATAATGAAGTGAAAGAGGTGTTTGCAATGCTTCCATTCATTAAGCCTATGTTTAGTATGATGAGTAGATATGGGTCTAATAGTAATGGTGTTAATGATGCAGTTCGTGATCTTTTCAAGTATTACAAACAGCGTGTTGATTGGAAATACTACAACATCAAATTGAATGATGAAGTGATTACACCGTTAGTAGATTTAAACGTAGAAGAATTATCTTAATTTATCAGGGGAGGGACATATTGTCCCTTCCTTAATTTTTAAAACACAAGTATATGAGTATTTTTTCGCTATCATGGTTCAAAAGACAGTCAGAGTTAGAGAATTTAGTTATTGAAGAGCAACAGCTCAAGAATGAGATTTTAAAGAAAGAGTTGGGCGTTAGTATTGAAAAGCCCTATTTAAATGTTAAGTTGGTAAATGATTCATTGACAATTGTTCTTAGTGATGGAAGCATTCTCACTAAACCAAATGCTACACAGGCTGATTATCATGCAGCAATTAGTGCTAGGACAGAAGCTTCTTTGTACACTATTTGTGCTGATTCAACTGTAATGGATGAGAGAAGAAAGAAAGAAGCAGAGGTTGCTCGTATTAAAGCTGTTCAGCAAGGAATCAAAAGGCTAGAAGGACTAGCTGATTTTGAAATTGATGGTAATTCTGTTAAGCTGGCTGGAACTGGTAGAACTATGCCTCAGCTCCTCGTAGAGAAGTTTATTGAATTAGTAGACCTCTATGAAGTAGATCCATTTAACGATGTAACAAATGATCAAGAGTATCAAGCTCTTAAGAGGTTCTTTATGTGGTGTTGCTTGAATCCAAGAGCAGAAGTTGCTAATGATTTGTATGACTTCCTGAATAAGAATAGTTTCAGGATTACAAAGCAAGGTTTCTTTGTAGCTCTTAGGAATGTGGTTACATTACATGGTGGCGTAGAGCTTGTACAATTTGTAAGTAATGCTTACAATAAGGTGAAAGCTGTATGGAAGAAGAGTCCAGATAAGTACACTGTGTTCTTAGAAAATGGTGTATACAAATTGGTACATGAGGATGATTTAACAGAACCTACTGAAATGTGGGATGAAGAAACAGAAGAGTATTATGATTATGAAGAACCAATTAATCATGGAGAAAAGATTGGTAATCTCACAGAACTCTATCTCGATCTTCCTAATAGACATGAGAATAGGTTTACAGATGCTCACACAAGGACATTTGACATTCGTGTAGGACAAGTGGTTAATATGCCTCCACAAGAGTGTAATTGGTCTACAGCAGATTGTGCACATGCAGGATTGCATTTCACAGCTGATGAGATTAACTATGTAGGATGTGGTGACCAGTCTGTTCTTATTCTTATCAATCCTATGAAGGTTGTAGGTATTGGTGAAGCTAAGGGTAGGTGTTACGAATATCTTCCTATTATGACTGTATCCCGTGAAGAGTCTACAGAAATTCTACACGATCTTGATTTTGACACTCTTGAGCTTGATGAAGCTTTCGCAATTCACGAATTGGAAAATCTGGCTGAGAAGGTTAAAGGAGGATTTGTGTTAGAAGCTACTAAACATCAATTCAACATTCCAGCAATGACACATTCTCAGATTGAGAATATTGTTGCTTCTCTAGAAGAGATGAAATATTCCATCTCTAACAGGGTGAATATAATCAAATAATAAATTGGGCTCGTAACAAATAATATAGTAAATTTGTTACGAGCCCTTTTTATAAACCATTGATTATGAGGAAGAAAGCAGTAAGAAAGCCCAGAGCAAATGCAGCACCTAAGACTAGGAATAATGCCACTATGACAGAGAGTGCGTTCTGGAGTTTTATAAGAAGTGGTCTTAGACAAAAGAGTAGATGGTGGAAGCCTATTACACAATGCAAACTAAATGCTAAGAGGACGTATAAAGGTCCTAACAAGCGACAAAAGTTTGAATATCAATGTAATATCTGTAAAAAATGGTTTGCTGAAAAGAATATCAACGTAGACCATGTGATTCCTGCAGGAAGCTTGAATTGTGCTAATGATCTACCAGGGTTTGTAGAAAGATTATTCTGTGAGACAGACAACCTACAGGTGCTCTGTAGTGGTTGTCATAACGTTAAAACACAAAATGAGAAGAATGGAAAATGAACAAGTGCAAATATCAATTAACAAAGAACCTTCGTTTACAGAAATCTGGTATGAAGGATCAATTGATTACAATGGAGAAGCTTATCAATTTTGGTTGATACATCCACAGGGAGTAGATCCTCATGGAAATGAGTATGAGGTAGATATAAGATGGTTCTTTGCTAGAGTTCCTAGAGAAATTAGAGGAATGCAGCCTTATATTATTGACGCATTTAAAAACAAACCAAATGATAGAAGGAAAGAAGAAAACTGAAGCAATGTACAGGGCTATCGAAATGGATAGCTCTAGTTCATTAAAAGATTTCTCCATGGATAGAAAGAAATACCATCGTAAGTATGTTCTTGGAGAGAAGGTTGAGAATAAGGACACACAAGCGTCCATTATTGGTAGAATTGTAGAAACATTGCTATTGGAACCAGAAGAGTTTGATAACAGGTTCTATATGTCAGCATGTATGACAGCTCCTACAGGACTAATGCTTGATTTTGTAAATGCTCTGTATAAATATACAGCAGAAGCTACAGATGAACAAGGACAAGTGACTAGAGATTTTTCTGAAATCGTAAAAGATGCATACACTGATTCTGGATTCAAGATTAAGCTTGATGCTGTAATTAGTAAGTTTATGGGCTCTGATGCTGAAATTTATTACAATGAATTAAGGCAGGTGAAAGCCAAGAATCTTACAGTGATTACAACAGAAGATGTTACAAATTCTGAAAAGATTGTGACAGAACTAAAGACTAATAGTGTCACTGCAGAAGTGGTTAATCTTATAAACAGCGCAAGATGGGAAGTGTTCAATCAAGTGCAGATAGAAGGATATAAAGTTGGAGGAGTTGAGTTTAAGAGTATGATGGATAAAGTTGTCATAGATCATACCAATAAGACTGTCCAAGTTTATGACCTTAAATGTGTTTGGGCTGTAGAAGGATTCTATGAAGAATACTATCTCTACAGAAGAGCATACATTCAAGCCTATCTGTATTGGGTGGCTTGTAATAAACTAATAGAGGAATTGGAAATTAATGACTACTATGTAGAATATCCAAAGTTTATTGTTTGTGACAGCACAAACTATTTCAATCCTCTGATTTATACACTTGACACAGACGACATACAAGATGCTCTTGTTGGATTTGAGCATAAAGGACGTAAGTATCCAGGTGTAACTAGTCTAATTGAAGATTTGAAATGGGCTAAGGAGAATGATGTGTGGAACATATCAAGAGAGAATTATTTATCTAATGGATTAGTAAACCTAAGGGGGTAAGAATGGAGTTAAAAAGGACAATTAGTACAATATTTATTGTTCCTACATTATCTATTGATAGAACAAAATTGAAAGATGTTGGGTTTATCAATGCCTATATTACAGATGAACTCAGGGATGTACAGTATGAAAATGCTGTATATCTTCTGTTTCATCCAGATAACTTGGACAAATTCAAATTGTTTCTAGACGATGAGTATGAAAGAACAAAGAGTGTAATTGATGATTATGATTATGAAGATGGTTTTGTTGTAATTGTTTACAAACTAGATCCTAAGTTTAAGGCTGATTATGGACTAGTCAAATTGGGTAAGTATTCAAAAACTTCACCAGTATTTCAAGCAATGTTTCCAAAGATGGTTAAAGTGGAGAAGAATGGATTGAAAAAGGATGAAATCAGTTTGCAATTCAGAATCTTTAACAAAACAGAAGACCTGAGGGTATATTGGGAAGAGAAGCTTGGAATAGAATTTGATGATTCTATGGAAGTTTGGCAAGGATGGATTGATGAGAAAGAGAATTTAAACATTCAAAAACTAAAAGAATATGTATAACGAAGATTTTGTACAGAAAATAATCTCAGAAAGAGGTAGAGAGGCAGCTCTTATTTATTGTGAACTGGAAGCAGAAAGAAACAATCTGATTGTAAGGGAATATAAATACATGAAAACTCTACCGTATGATGAGTATATGAACTATGATTACGAGAGACAATGGTGGACAATGCGTGCAGAAAAACTTAAAAATCAATAATATGATAGAACTATTACAAAAATATCCAGAAGCAGCCAAGGTGGTAAAAGCTTACTACCTGGAGATAATGTTAGGAACATTAAATGATGATTCTCTTCCTGAAGATTTCAAAGAACATGTAAGAGAAATGGGAATAGATAATGATAAAATATCTAGAATACTCAATGGATCTCCAAGAAGTATGTTTGATGTGTTTGATGACAATGGTATATTCATTAATATAACATTTGACCACGAGCACAGAGTTTTTAGGTATAGCGTAGAAGGAGAAGTGGATAGTCAAGACTATCTATTCAGGAAAGCTGCTGAAGAAGCGGCTGTATCAGAAGCTTTTAAAATCTTAAATGAAAAACTATGTCAGATCCAATCGTAAACCAAGTGATAGCTAAGTTTCAAAGCAGGAGTGAAGTAGGAGCTAGGAAGTATGGAACAACCCTACACTCAAACAACAAGGATAACTATCTTCTGCATCTCCAAGAAGAATTAATGGATGCATGTAATTACATTGAGAAACTCATGACACAAACTCAGGAGTTGATTGAACTAGTTAGAAATACGCCAAATGACCAAGATCTCGGTAGAAAAATAAGAGACATGATTAGATAGAATTTTCAAAATGTCTTGGTTATTAAGGGGGATTGCAGTAAGTTTGCGATCCCCTTTTTTTAACTAATAAACAAAAAATTATGGATTTAGGATTAGACGCGTTAAGTAAAATAACTGTGTTTTCCAAATATGCGAAATATTTGCCAGAACAAAAACGCAGAGAAACCTGGGAAGAGATTGTGAACAGGTATCAGAACATGATGATTAAGAAATATCCTACATTAGAGGATGCTATCATGAGTAGTGGTGCGATGATTAAAGAGAAGAAGGTGTTACCATCTATGAGAGCTCTTCAATTTGCTGGTCCAGCTGCTGAGGTGAACAATTCAAGAATCTACAACTGCTGTTTTCTTCCAATTGATAGCTTACATAGCTTCAGCGAAACTATGTTCTTGCTATTAGGAGGAACAGGCGTAGGTTATTCTGTACAGAAGCACCATGTAGAACAACTTCCTGCTATTACAAAACCAGGTAAGGGTAGGAACTATCTGATTGAAGATTCTATTATGGGATGGGCTGATGCTGTAAAGGTGTTAATGAAAGCCTATCTCGAAGGTGGATTTATGCCTAAGTTTGATTTTAGGTCTATTCGTCAGAAGGGTGCTAGATTGATTACAGCTGGTGGTAAAGCTCCTGGTCCCGAACCTCTTAAGATTTGTTTGTCACACGTACAAGCTATTCTTGATAGGAAACAAGAAGGAGATAAGCTTACGCCTCTAGAGTGTCATGATATTCTTTGTCATATTGCTAATAGTGTTCTAGCAGGTGGTATTCGTAGGAGTGCTATGATTGCCCTATTTAGCCATGATGATGAGGAGATGGTTACATGTAAGTATGGAACATGGTATGAACTGAATGAGCAGCGTGGTAGGGCTAATAACAGTGCTGTACTTGAAAGAGGAGTTATTGGTGAAGAAGAATTCAATGCTCTATGGAAGAGGATTGAGGCAAGTGGATCTGGTGAACCAGGAATCTATTGGACTAACAATAAAGATTGGGGAACTAATCCATGTTGTGAAATTGCTCTCAGACCCTATCAGTTCTGTAATCTTTGTGAGGTGAATGTAAGTGATGTAACTAGCCAAGATGATCTAAATGAGCGTGTAGCAGTTGCTGCGTTCTTTGGAACACTCCAGGCTGGATTCTTTAACTTCCACTATCTGAGACCTATTTGGGCTAAGACAACACAAAAGGATGCTCTATTGGGAATTGGTATGACAGGAATAGGAAGTGGTGAGATTCTTAAATACAATCTTGACATTGCTGCTCATGTAGCCAAGGTGATGAATAGCATGATTAGCTCTGTAATAGGAACTAATGAAGCAGCTAGGATTACATGTATTAAACCTAGTGGTACAACCAGTCTAGTGCTTGGTACAGCTAGTGGTATTCATGCATGGCATGCTCCTTATTACCTCAGAACTATGAGGTTTAATAAGAATGAGGACATGGCAGCCTATTTGATGGTTAATCATCCAGAGCTCTGTGAAGATGATGTTCTTCGTCCTACAGACACTGTATGTGTACGCATTCCTGTTAAAGCTCCAGAAGGATCTATATTCAGGACAGAAACAGCTATTGATACCCTTGAGCGTGTTAAGAAGTTCTCTCTAGAATGGATTAAACCAGGACATATTAACGGTGATAATACACATAATGTAAGTGCTACAATTTCTATTGATAGTAATAAATATTATCTTTCAGATTTTGGACCAGATAACGGTTATCAGTTCTTTAAAGAAGGTCCTCTTACAACTAGTGAGAAGATTGATTGTGCTGAGACTACTGAATGGGAAGCTGTAGGTGCATGGATGTGGAAGAATCGTGAAGTGTACAATGGTTTGTCGGTCTTGAACTATGATGGAGGATCTTATACTCAGGCACCTTTTCAAGACATCACTGAAGAGGAATACAACAAACGTATCACCTCATTGACATCTATTGATTTAAGTAAGGTGACTGAAATGGATGATTCAGTAGATTTTGGTCAAGTGAGTGCATGTAGTGGATCCCAGTGCGAAATCAACATCTAATGAAACAAGAATTTATAAGAGATGTACACTACTATCTCGATGGAGATAAAGTGGTTTTTACAGAAGCTTATTTTATACAGCGTGGATATTGTTGTGGATCATCTAAAAGTGGTTGCAGACATTGCCCATACACAAAACCTGCTGTAAAGGGTAATAAAGAACTGGAGAAACCAAAAAAGATATAGTGTGTTGTTTTTCGATTTATACGCCCTGGGTTTCTACCTGGGGCTTTTTATTTGGCCCGTTTAATTATATTTTGTATATTTGGTAAAAGAAAAATTATGGCAAAAGCAAAGGAATCATCAGGAAGTAAGTTTCAGGAAGCGTTAGACAAGTTAAATAAGACGTATGGTGTAGGCACAGTGCTTACATTAGACAGTAAGTCAGGTGGAGATCATGATGTCATTAGTACAGGAAGCATTGGTTTTGATTGGGTTACATTAGGAGTTGGTGGATTTGTTAAGGGTAGGATGTACGAACTCATGGGATGGGAAGGTACAGGTAAATCTACCATCTGTGGACATGTTGTAGCAGAATGTCAGAAGAAGGGTGGAACAGTGCTCTATATAGATGGCGAGCATGCTGTAGACAAAAGTTATTTTCAGAAAATAGGTGTTGATACAACAAAGATGTTGATTGCTCAACCATCATGTGGTGAGGAAGGTTTTAACATTGCTATGGAGATGATAAACACTGGCACTATTGATCTTGTTATCATCGATTCAGACTCAAGTTTAATTCCTAAGAAGGTGTTAGATGGTGAGGTGGGAGATTCGTCTATTGGTAAGAAGGCTTTGTTGAATAGTTCTGCCTATCCAAAAATGAAATCTGCTCTTGCTGAACACAATGTTTGTGTAATTGTAATTAGTCAATACCGTGAGAAGATTGGCGTTATGTTTGGTAATCCTACCACTACACAAGGTGGACATGCTCTTAAATACTATTCAGACTGTCGTATTGAGGTGAGTAAAAGCTTGCTTAAAGAGGGTGATGTAAACTATGCAAATCTTACCAAGGTGAAGGCTACAAAGAACAAAATGTCTCCTCCCTACAGGCTTCATCAATTTGAGATTGTTTATGGTCTTGGTATTGATAAGGTGAAGGAAATCATGGAACTTGGAAATGATTACGAAATTTTCAAGAAATGGGGAAAAACTATTACCTTTGGTGAAACTAAGTATGATCTTGAGCAATTTAGTGCACTATTGTTAGACAACGAAGAGTTCTATAACGATATTAAGGAGAAGATTAAAACTAAGATTAATCAAACAGAAATTAAAATTGAAGCTGATGTTGACAGTGAAAATTAAAAAGCTTCATCCAGATGCTGTCATCCCCTCCTATTCTAAGGAAGGGGATGCAGGTTTGGATTTGGTAGCTACAAGTATGGAAATAATCAATCCTACACAAGTAAGATTTGGAACAGGATTGGCTATAGAAATTCCTTATGGATATGTAGGACTTATATTCCCACGTTCGTCTATATTTAAAGCAGGTTTATCATTAAGTAATTCTGTTGGTGTAATCGATAGTGGATACAGAGGAGAGATTATGGCTGTGTTTAATAGAAAGTTCCCTTCAACACAAACACCATACAATATTGGAGATAGAATTGCACAAATTATTATAATGCCTTATCCTAAAGTTACACTTATAGAAACAGATAATTTGTCTGAAACAGAACGTGGAACTGGGGCATTCGGCAGTACGGGTTTAAATTAAAACAAACAAATATGAGAAAGCTAAGCAATGTTTACAAGACAGACAATGGAACCTACAGAGCTAGGAAATACGTTAATGGTGTAAGGATTAGTAAAAACTTTATGACCATCAAGGCTGCTAAAGCTTGGTTGATGTCACTCAACTAATTCTTATGAAAAATCTATTCTATAACGCTGTACATTGTAGCCTATGTGGTGACAATATACAAAGCTACTATACTCATGACTACAAACACTGTAAGTGTGGGAATGCTATGGTGGATGGAGGACTAGATTATGCTAGATGGGGATGGGGTGAAGATGGATCTGTGATTGATTTTAGTATGTTCATAGAAGACCATCCATTCTCTCTTATCAGACAATACTTCTATAGATGGAATGGTGTTACTGGGAAATATGTTCTTCTTAAAGACATTCCGGATGATTGGTTACAAGCTATTCTTCTATATTACATTCCTTCTGAAGCACAAACAGCAACAATGCGTGATGAATATTTAATCTTGTTCTTACTAGAAAAACAATATAGGATGTATGGCGAAGAGTAAATTAATTCTTGACATTGAAGAAGATGATTTAAACTTGTTTGAGAAACAATATATAAGTCTTGTAGACTTACATGAAGAAATCGAAAAACTATTTGAACAAGGAGAGACTATAGATAAGCGTAAGAAGAAAGTTTACAATGATTGGAAAGAGAAGATTAACTTTCTAATTGATATGTACAATTCTAGGTCTAAATTCAAAACCTATAACAAGGTGTAAATGAAATGCAAAACATGTGGGAAGAATGCTGATAGCGAATATTGTTTTGCCCACAAACCTAGAAAATCTATGCCAAAGACCAGAAAATGGACATGCTCCAGTGGAAAATGTGGAATCCAAAGAAGAGAAATGAAAGATTTCTTTAAAGAACTTTGGAATCAACGTAGACATTTCTCTGAGGTGAGTGGTGCTAGATTAGGCAGTGAGCCATTAACAATATTCTTTCATCACATACTTCCAAAAGAAAAGTATCCAGAAGCTGCATATGATCCAGAGAACATCATATTCCTTACATGGCAAGAACATGATCAAGTTGAAATGGACATATACAGATATGAAGAAGTGAATAACAGACGTAAACTACTAATGGAAAAATATGAAAGAGCCTAAGAGAGAGTATAAGAGTGACATCAAGTATAAGATAACACTTAATGATGAACAGAAAGAAGCTAAACGACTGATTATCAACAATCAAATTGTTATCATCACTGGTAGAGCTGGATCTGGTAAGAGTTTAGTAGGAGCACAAACTGCTCTAGATTTCTTATTTAAGAGACAATGTGAAAAGGTGTTTGTTACAAGAGCTACAATCGAAGTGGGTAATTCATTGGGGTTTCTTCCTGGAGGAATAGAAGATAAATTTAATCCCTATCTAGAAGCATTCCAAGAGAACCTACTTAAGTGTTACGATCATCTAAAGATAACAGAGCTGCTTGAGCAAAAGAAAATCCTCACCTATCCTGTACAGTTCATCAGGGGTAAGACTATTGATGATCTATTAATTGTAGAAGAAGCACAAAACCTCACAAAGGCTCAAATGCTTGCTATTCTCACAAGAATAGGTAAGACAGGAAAGATTATCATTAATGGTGATCTGGAACAAACAGACATCAGAGATAATGGAATGAATGGATTAGCATATGCTAT
>Ga0181352_1001018_pt1 | contig 11286 bp, 9 predicted proteins | sample Fa13VDMLBSN_FD_130103 | JGI IMG/M metagenome (GOLD analysis project Ga0181352, IMG submission 130103) | Freshwater viral communities from Lake Michigan, USA - Fa13.VD.MLB.S.N | ecosystem: Environmental > Aquatic > Freshwater > Lake | place: USA: Michigan | collected 2013-09-23 | reverse complement strand
GCCTATGCTTCAGTAATGTTCAGTTGGAGCGTCAGTCGCGGAGACATTCCACGAAATCCGCTCAAAGACATGCTTAAGCCTGAAGCGCCCAAAGCTCGTGAGAGAACATTAACGGACGACGAGCTCGTGTCGATCTTGCAGGCGTCATATCAGAGCAGATTCGGTGCGTTTTACAGGCTGCTGATCCTCACAGGCCAACGCAAAAGCGAGGTCGCAACGCTTCAGTGGTCTCATCTGGACCGCTCACAAGCCACATGGACTATTCCGGCTGTGCAAACCAAAAATGGTAAAGCCCACATCGTCCCGCTTTCACAAGCCGCGGTCGATGAGCTCGACGCGTTAGGCGGAGAGGAGTGGCCTAAGACAGGCTACGTTATCTCAACAACGGGTGGCAAAAAGCCCATCGCGGGTTTTAGCAAAGCAAAGAAGTCACTTGATGCTGCGCAGGTAAGCGAGTGGCGCGTGCATGACCTGAGGCGCACGCTTGCCACCGGACTGCAGAAGCAAGGCGTGCGGTTCGAAGTCACAGAGGCCGTCCTCAATCACATTTCCGGCTCTAGAGGTGGTGTTGCTGGCATCTACCAGCGGCATGACTGGAAGGATGAGAAGCGTACCGCGCTCAACTCCTGGGCAAACCATCTCCGTTCTCTATTAGATAAGCCGGAAACAACAAACATTCTGTCTTTTAAATCAAAGACCGCCTTATGAAGCCTTCAAGTGAACCGTCATATTTCTTCGTAGAGCTTTTAAATTCTTGTCCAGAGGTAATAAACCCAGCGATTAGAAAAATCATTCTCAAAGTCGAGCGGATTCAGATCATTTTACTGCGGAATAGAAAAGGCGGAGCAACTCGTCGTGACTGGTTCGAGGCCGCCAGGATTTTACTAAGTCTCAGTAGAAAAGAACTAATCTATCTTTTGCTTAGTTTGGGACAAAATGAGTTCCCTTCCATTTTTCCCTATGCAATTAGATTCATCGAACGCAAAAAAACAAAGTATGATCGGGTAAGAAGTAAGGCACTAACCGATGCATCTAAAAAAGACAAAAAAATAGCTGATCAGGACGCCGCGGTAGCTCTCGTGGCAAAACACAAAGCAGAAACTGGCGAAAGCATTGATCAAATTATTGCCGAGCATGGGCGACACAGCCAATCTAAGATTCAGAAGGACTATAACGCAGGCCGCCCAAGGGCTGATGAGCGAGGTTATGCATTATTATGGCACCCAAACCGTATGGTGCCACCAGAGATTATCCCGATAGAACCCAGGCGCCGTGGGCGTCCTAAAGGAGCAAAAAACAAGAAATAAGTTCTTTGGTTTTTGGTATATTTAATCGCGTAATTTCTAATACTTCTGATGTCCTCCAATTACCTCGTAAAAGGTGAGACGATGACTTCAAACATCTTAACAACCATTGAAGCGGCAGATTATGTCCGGCTCAAAAAGCCCACACTCGAGCGGTTCAGATTAACGGGTGAGGGGCCTAAGTTCTGCAAACTAGGCGGCGCAGTACGCTACAGACGGCCTGACCTAGATGCATGGCTCGAGACCCGCGTAATTCGTTCCACAAGTGAGAAAAAATAAGCCTCAAGTCAGCGCGTCATGCTGATCTGCGGCTTTGTTATGCGCTGACTGCGGCCTTTGCACAAAGGCTATTACACATTAAATCTATATCAAAAACGAAGCCGTCAGTCTACATGGCTGGCAAAATCGACTCACATGACTGGCGACATAAATTAGTGCCCGGTTTGAGCCGCGCGTGCGACCAAACACCACTCCGGTTTTCGTCTTTAGAGCTCGACAAGTTCAATTACACTGGACCATTTTTTATAGCCGATGGTCATAGCGGAACGCATGGACCAACGTGTCACGGTAACTGTGAAGGTATGAGCGGATGGGAGCCTATAACTAAGCCACAACTGTTTAGGCGTAATAATTTAGCTACCCAATATTCTGACTTTGTAATTGTTTACATCAATGCCTGTGATTGTATTGGAACGATCTGTGAAGTCACTTACGCCTGGTGTCTCAGCAAGCCGATTTTTTTGGTTTTTTCGCCCAAAATTGAGCAAAGAGAGTTTTGGTATCCGACACAAATGGTGAAAGCGACATACACAGCTACAGAAGATGAGTTGCCAGCACTTTTCGAAACGATCCTCGCTTCTTGGAGGGTCCTCAAATGAGTTTCTTCCAAACCATCGCAGATCAGATTCATCTCGTCGCCATTGTGCCAGACGGCCTAACTCAAGGAAGAAACTTTGGTAATGACGCCCAAGCTGCGCAGCAGTGGGCGCTACAGCAAAACGCTCAAGGCAAGAATATCTACTGGAGCGTTAATTGTGTGCGCTCAAACGTGCATAAGAAACCAACGAAAGAAGATATTATCGCCGTTCGCTACGCCCACATCGACATAGACCCACCAAAAGATGGCTCTCCATTCGACAAAGAATCGACAATCCGTAAATTATTAAGCGCGCCGATAAGACCAAGTTTCATCATCTGGTCGGGAAATGGCATGCAGGCCTTTTGGCGAGCTGAGGGTCTCACCCATGAACAAGGCGAAACAATCAACCGTGGATTAGTCGTATATTTTGAAGGTGATGTAGGCACGCACAATATCGACCGATTAATGCGCGTTCCTGGCTTTATAAATTACCCTAATAAGAAGAAGCGCGACCAAGGGCGCGTGGCTGTTGAGGCATATTTTATTCAAGAGGATGACGGGTCTAAGTCATCATACGACGACCTTATGCGCGCTTATCCCTATGTCCCAAAGCCTGCTGCTAAGCCCCTAGCCAAGAGGGAACATATCAACCTAACAGGTGAGATTAAATTTCTGACATCGGCAGATGTTCCTCCAAATCTTGCTCATTTAATCGACGAGCCAACAGGCCAAGATCGAAGCGTTGATGTGCTGAAGTTCGCGTGTGAAGCGCTGCGTGCACGCCTGACACCACAAGAAGTGATCGGTATTCTGACAAATGAGAATAATGCGGTAGCGGCTCATTGTGTTGATCAGCGTGATCCAATGCGGGCAGCATGCCGAGCGGTAGAAAAAGCTCTCAAAGAACCAGACGTAATTGCTTATCAAGCTCAGCAAGTCCTAGACGGTTTCCCAACCGCGAGGATGTGGACGTTGGCAGAGATGGAGGAAGATCTAATTTTTGTTGCTAACGGAAGCCAGGTCGCCGACATAAATAATCCACGTGGCGTCTTACCCATCTCTGACTTTAGGAATCTCACAGCCGCTTCACAAATGACAATTAAGGTTGCTGCTAGAGGTGGTGGCTTTAGTTTAAAGCGTGTTCAGACCTTTGGCCGATGGCTTTTCAGCGCCAAACGTAAAGAGGTTCGGACCCTAACGTTTAATCCTGCGGGTGAAACACTTACGGTTAATCCTCATGGCGAGAGCGCGCTTAATACATGGCGAGGCTTTAGGTTTGACACGCCTCCCGATGACTGGAGAGAGCGCTCTAGGCCATTTGCACTGCATATCGAATGGTTGTGGGGTGCAGAGGCTGGCGTATTTCAAGACTGGTTGGCTCACCTCCTTCAAAAACCGGGTGAATTGCCGTCTTATGGTTTTCTTCACATCGCACCTACGCAAGGCATGGGGCGCAACTGGGTCGCTGGCGTTCTAGCTCGCGTATTTGGAGGCTTCACGGCGCTTGGGGTCGACCTGGCGTCTATTCTCAACGGTGGATTTAATGGAACTTTAGCCGGAAAAGTTCTCGCAATTGTCGATGAAATCGACGAAGGCGGACCAGTAGGGAACTATCAGTGCGCTCAGAAGCTAAAGAGCCTCATCACTGAAGAGATTAGAACGATTAATCCCAAATTCGGGCGTATCACACATGAGTTTAACGCATGCCGATGGATAATATTTTCGAACAGTCTTACCGCCATACCATTAGAGAGTGATGATCGTCGCTTCTATGTCTCGCGTTGTGACGATCGCCCACGTGCAGCTGAGTATTACGCTGAGATCTATAAGCTCAGAGAAGACCCACAATTTATCGCTAGCGTTGCGCACTACCTAAGACAGCGCGACATTAGCGCTTTCAAACCGGGAGCCTTACCAGTCATCAACGAGGCAAAGCGGGCGCTATTAGACAGAACGCGAAGTGAAGCGGAAACAATCCTGCAAGAATTGCTACCCAAATGGCCCGGCGATCTGATCGATTCGAATATGTTAGGTAAATTACTTGGCGAAGACATGCCCAGTGCGGGTGCAATGCGACATGTCTGCGACCGCGTGGGCCTTACCAAGATCGGACGGCTAAAAATCAAAACGCCAATTATTTCGTACGAAGTCAAAGTCTACGCAATCAGGAATGTGGCTGAGTGGAAGGCGTCATCAAACGATGCACGGCGTGCAGAATTGGCTAAGTGCCCATCCGCCGACGCCGTTGGTGGCTGATGGGGTCGAAGTGGTCGAATTTCTAAACTGTACTAAAGTATAATCTAGATTATGTTTGTAACTCTTGCATAGGTTTAGCCACTACTGACACTTCAGCCACCAAGGCCCCGGCGCGTTGGGCAAATCACACTCTGCTCTTATCTGCCGGTGTCTGTTTCCATGATTTGAAGGTCTTCGCCTAAATTTTAATTGCCTTTTGCAATCATAAATCTTCGTCACCAGTATTATTATTGGTGATGGTTTCGCGAAAACTCTCGCGCGCGCGTAGGGGGTCACGGTTTGGTTAATGAGACAAAATCTGACCATTAATTATGTAAATTAGACAAGCTTTAACGCCCCGGGCTGCATGAACGGATAGGGGAGCTAGCTGATGTCCAAGTCTACCGATATCTTCTTATGTGTTCTGTATGGCAGCTTGTTGTTTGGCCTGGGCTGGCTGGTTGTGACCGTCTCCCAACTGGGGCCAAAGCCGTTAGAAGATGCAAAGCTCGTTACAGCTATCCCGGCTAGGCGCGTTAAGACAGTGATCTATCATCCCGAGGTGAGCGATAATGTCGATAAAACGATCATATGCGGCGGAGGCGGAGGCGAGGACTATCAACCTGGGGGACCAACTATGCTTGCGGGCGAACCTGCGCGTGGATGTTAGACGATTTCATTAGTAATCTATATTGAAGTCGAAATCTCATTTACCACGGCTATTTATTCTTTAATCGCCATACAGGCTCCCAATCTTGTGGTAATGCTTCATTAGAAAGTTCCAAGAAAGACTTTTCAAAGTGAGTGTAAAAATTTATCCAGTCAGAATTACAATACTCTTTTAAATCTTGTGCTATTGCCGATGCGTCAATAAATCTTCTAGCTTTGTAATAATTCATCATTTTACTGTGCAGATGAGTCCATTTTTCTTGAAAGTCATCCATATCTTTGTGATTGCCTTCAACTAGAGCAAAGATCTCCAGGCATTCACTTTTACCCACAACTTGTACTGGACCAATTTCTAGCCAAATATTATCTGGACTTAAATCTTTGACACTCTTTGAGGCTAAAATATCGGTGCAGAAAAAAATACTTGCACGATCTAATCTTGAGGCAAAATTAACAGTGTCACCAAGAACAGAATAATCAAATCTCTGACTGGAGCCCATATTGCCTACACTGCAAGGTCCATAATGTAGACCTATGCCAAATTCTAATAGATTTTGTTTAGTTTTATAGCTATTATTTAATATGTTTAGCTCTCTTCGCATATTTAGTGCTGAATTAACGGCCTTTTTGGCGTGTTCGTGGACATCAATTGGAGCGTTCCAAAAAGCAAGTATTGCGTCTCCCATGTATTTATCGACAGTGCCCTCATTAACTAGTATGGCATCTGTCATGGGTGTAAGGTAAGAATTCATGAACTGCGATAGCTCTACTGCACTCATGGTTTCTGAAATATTTGTGAAATTGCGTAGATCACAAAACAATATTGTTAGATCTTTTGTTTCGCCTCCCAGAACTAGTAGTCTAGGATTTTCAGCAATCTTTTCAACAACCGAAGGTGAAACGAACTTGCCAAATGCCTGCCTAACCTGACTACGGGCTAACGCTTCTGTTCTCCAAACAGTTACAGTTCCGAAAAGATAGCCACCAATTACTATCAGGCTAGGATATACAGGATCTATTAGGAGCTGATAATATTTGAATAAGTAATAGGAACCAAAAACAAATATCAGAATGATGAGCGGACCAAAAGTAGCTGACAACAGAGATGGCCCAAAAAATATAAGTGTCATTGTAATCAGAAAAGCTATAATTGATACGCCTATTTCAAGGCCGCCAGACCAATCTGGACGGTATAATAATTCTGAGGAAATTAAAGCCTCTAGTAATTGGGCGTGCACCTCCACTCCTGGGATGACAGGTTCAAGAGGAGTTGCTCTTGTATCCCCGAGGCCCGTAGCTTTTGCTCCAATAATAATTATTTTGCCTTGAATAATATTCTTATTGATTTTGTTCTCTAAAACATCTTTCGCAGATAAATAACGACGTTCATCGCTGTAGGAATAATGAGGGCGAACTTCTGAGGATGGGCCTGTCTGAATTTCTAAATTGCCAACCTTTATGGCATTAATACCAGTCTTTTGTCCGAATGCCGTTTGAGTACTCGCATTCGACGATCTGATAACATAGTTTTGCGTATTTTGTGCTACTCTAAGAGCCTCAAGAGCTAGTGATGTTATTAATGAACCATTGACGCTCATTATGAGTGGAACATTTCTAACTACTTGGTCGTGATCTGGAATCCAATTTGTAAAACCAAGACCTTTTACAGGACCAAATAATTCCCTAATTGGCCCTATAAAAGCTGGAAATTTAAATAAGAATTGCTCTGGGTCATCTCCTACAGTTACAATTCCTGATTTTTGTATAAAATTATTTTCACCATCTTTTGAAAGTGCAATGCCAAGAACGGTTGGGGCTTGAGCAAACTCTGCTGCCAAGAGTTTGTCTGCGTCTGGTAAAACAGATATTATTCGTTCTAAGTCGTGACGTATTTTTATATAAGGGAAACTTGTTAAGATCTGCGCTAAATTTTCTCTTGCTGGCTCAGCAAAAATAAAGTCAAATACTATAGCTGAAGCGCCGTATCGACTTAATTTTTGTGTCAGCTCGGCTAATCTATGTCGTGGCCAGGGCCATTGACCGAATACCTTTAAGCTATCCTCATCTATGCCAATAATTCTTATCGGGGTTTCGGCGTTGAATCGTCGTGGATTTAAACGTTGATAGGTATCAAATGCTATATTACGTAAGTCATTCAAAGCTCTTGGCTGAATAATAGTCCAAGGTAAGATGATAATTGCAGCTACTATGTAGGCTATTACATAGGCATAATGACGTGGAAGCATCTTAGGCTGCTGACTTTTCTGACGGAATTAAGTCGATACTTTTCAATAACTTATCTTTCATAGATCGAATTTGTCAAGAAATTAGTTAATTGTAATTAGTGTTATAAATGCAACAGTGTCGATATATTATTTGTAATTATTTCTTTGCAATTGAAACCTTTTTGATTTCAAGACAAAATTATCATCAATCTCCCATTAATAGCCGATTATGAGTTAGTGATGTTTAGTAAAAGGCCTCTGCGTGGCAACCGCATTAAAACACGTCTAGGCCGTATATTGACCTGTATGATGCTTGCCTTTTGTATTAATTATTTTCCAACAAACTTGCGTGCGGAGACATTGGGCCAAAAATTAGAACTAGCCGCTCATATCAGTAATAATCCCGCCGATTTAGACAGCACTTATAAATTTGTCGCACTTTCAATAGAATCTGGTGACTATGAGGCAGCCATTGGTGCTCTAGAGCGCCTCTTGATGTTTAATCCCAGACTTTCACGTGCAGAAATGGAGCTTGGTTTTTTATATGCGCGCCTTGGTGCGTATCAAGCTGCTTCCGAGCATCTAAATTTAGCTCTAAGCATCGGTGATCTAGATATTGCTCAACAGACGCAAATTCGTGCTCAGATAGCGGATATAGACAAAAGAAATGAGAAAAATCGAGTTACAGGTAGAATTATAGCGGGTTTGCGTTCTCAAACTAACGCAAACTTTTTTCCATCTAACGGTTTATTTCAAATCGGAGGCGTAGGGTACGGATCTACCTTGCGTCGTCAAGGAGACGTAAATTCCTATGAGATGATTCAAATAGCCCATGATTATGATTTCGAAAATCAAAGTGGCGATCAATTAGAAACTCGCGGAGCGTTTTATGCGACGCAACAGTTTAGCATACCTACATTAAATGTATCGGTATTTAGTGCTTCGATAGGCCCTAGATTTGGTATTCCTGAGGCACCTCTGCGAGGTGTAAGTGTAAAGCCCTATGTAGCTGGAATTGCTTCTACGCTTGGCAACCAAAACTATCTAAATTCTGGTGGCGCTGGGCTTGTCGCCCGTATTCCTATTACTCCATCTTTTGCTATTGATCCAGGCTTTGAATGGCGATCACTTTTTGTAAATAGAAATAACGCCACAAATGGCGGTTATGTTTATTCTACAATTTCAACTATTGCTTCTGGAGATGCTGTGACAGGTTTTGTTTCTGGTATTTATCAATTTTCTGATAGAATTAAATTTGAGGGTAGAGCAGCGTTTACACGAGCAAATGCTTTTCTTGCTGTTCAGACATCTGATCAAATTGATTTTCAGGGCATGGCTCGCATTGAGTTCGATCCACCTAATAAAGAATTTGGTCAAAGGTGGACCGTGGCGCCATTTGTTCGTTATACAAATTTAAGATTTATGGAAGCAAATCCCTTGGTTGATCCGTGGATTGCTAGGCATGATGATATGTGGGCTGGTGGTATATTGTTGGATGCACCAATAAATGAAGATATAGGTTTCATGGGAAATATTGAGTATGCAAACAATATTTCAAATATCTCAAACTATAAATTAAATAACTTTTTGGTATCTCTTGGTCCAGTTGTTAAATTTTAGGAGGAACAAGTGAAAACATTTTCCAAATTATTGCTTTTACTTTTAATCCTTAATTCAAGCGCAATATACGCCCAAAATGTCGGTAATGTCGGTGCTGTTAACCAATCTGCTAAAGGTTCTCTTAATTCTGGAAATGCTCATACATTAGTGATTGGTGAGCAAATACAAAATAAGGAACGGATTGAGACAAATTCAGCTGGCACAACACAAATTATTTTTAAAGATACATCGACAATGACAGTTGGACGAAATAGCTCGGTTGTTGTCGATGAATTTATCTATAACCCAAATACAAACCTAGGTAATCAAGGTATTGCGATTACCAAGGGGGCTTTACGATTTGTCGGTGGGCAGATAAGTCACGAACAAGGAGCAAATATTAAAACACCGACGGCAACAGTCGGAATTCGTGGAGGAATTGCACTCATTAAATTAGGAATGCCTCAAGGAACTTTAGTATTATTACAATATGGTACTTTGACCGTAGCTAATGCAGAAAACACGATTACTATTTCCCGCCCCGGCTTCGCGGTTTATGCTTCTGAATCCGGGGTTATTTCTGAGCCCTTTAAAGCCCCCCCAGATATAACAACTTCCTTGTCACAACAGTTGGCTAGTGGTCCTGGACAAACCGGTGGGTTAAAGGGATCCTCTCCAGCAAATTCAGATACGACTGAAGCCCTCAATTCAGCCCCTCCTCCTAGTATCGTTCAAGGTCCAGGACTTGCAGAGCTAAATCAATTTTGGGCTGGCAATTCGATTGTTCAGTCAGGTGCGAATGCAGCTAACCAGGCAGCTGCTACAAATCAAGCTAAGACAAATGATTTAATATTGAATCAGGTAATACAACTAGATAAAAAGGGACATACGAACAGCAACTGCAATTCAATAGGCCAAAATGCTCCCTGCTAATAATTATAATTAGAACGCCTAACTTAATCGGATAGTTCTTCTTATTTCTGGCTTCTAATTTATCTATCAAGCTATATTATAATTTAAAAAATTTTTTTGAGGTATGCATATGCATATTGTCAGCGCTCAGGGCCCAGCCCCCCGGGGGTATGACTCAGTCTGGCCGATTATATTAGATGCCATCGCAGATGGTTCCTCTTTGAAGTCTGCGCTTCGACTACTCAATCCAGCTCCCAGTTATTCATGGGCTAAGAAGCAACTGCGCAATGATCCTGAATTGAAGGCAGCTTATCGTGAGGCCCAACAGGATCGTGCTGATCGATTAGCGGAGCAGCTGATCGAGCTGGCAGACACGCCCATGCCTGAGGGGCTGGACGGTCCATCAAAATCCGCATGGGTTCAGAAGCTGCGCGTGCAGATCGACGTTAGAAAATGGACTGCAGCTAAACTTCATCCCCGAACCTACGGCGAGCGTCTGGACGTGAGCGTTACTGAAAAACAAATCAGCATCACGGCTGCATTGGCAGAGGCTGAGAATCGGGTTTTAGAGGGCAGAGCTATCGATGAACTGATGCCTATCTGATGCCTAAGCTAATATTTGATTTAAGTGTTATTGTAGTAAGTTATTGAAAAGAATGGTGCCGATTGAGGGATTCGAACCTCCGACCTACTGATTACAAATTAGTGAAATATATCACAAGCTTGCAGGCGGTTAGAGTAAAAGACATTGAATCTAATGAGAAATAATTCGCTAAAGTTGTTTAGTTTTATCTTGTTTTTGAATTGATCTGATGCTTATCTGATGCCTGGGAGCATCACGATGGCGCGGCTGAGGATATCCAAGAGTAACGTAGACGCGGCGCAGCCGGGTTCAGTCTACTGGGACGATAAGCTGGCGGGGTTTGGGCTGCGAGTAAGCTCAACAGGGCGTAAGGTTTACATATATCGCTACCGTAAAGCCGCGCCGGGCAGGGCAGCCCAGACTCGCCCAATAACTTATACGATCGGCGCTCACGGTGGGCTCACACCCGACGAAGCGCGCAAGATAGCAGCGAGTCTAGCGGCCAGAGTTGCTGAGGGTGGCAACCCTCAGGTCGAGAAGAATGAGAAAAGGCTGACGAGCGTAGAACTAGAGTTCAGTAGACAGGCTGATCTCTGGCTTGAGCACTATGAGCAGATTCGGCGGGCCTCTAGTCTCTTTCAGGCGAAGCTAGTTGTACGTAATCATCTAAAGCCTGGGCTGAAGAATAAGTCTCTTGCTGAAATAACACGCAGCGATATTCAGACCCTCATCGACAGCATACCTCAGCGTCAGAAGGCCATGCGTCGGGCAGTCTTTGCCTATGCTTCAGTAATGTTCAGTTGGAGCGTCAGTCGCGGAGACATTCCACGAAATCCGCTCAAAGACATGCTTAAGCCTGAAGCGCCCAAAGCTCGTGAGAGAACATTAACGGACGACGAG
>Ga0181352_1001017_pt1 | contig 11288 bp, 1 predicted proteins | sample Fa13VDMLBSN_FD_130103 | JGI IMG/M metagenome (GOLD analysis project Ga0181352, IMG submission 130103) | Freshwater viral communities from Lake Michigan, USA - Fa13.VD.MLB.S.N | ecosystem: Environmental > Aquatic > Freshwater > Lake | place: USA: Michigan | collected 2013-09-23 | reverse complement strand
GTTTAATACTGTCTCCAAAACCTGTGTATTCACCATACATTACATTTTGAGGATACAATGAACCTGCTTGAGCATATAATTCATTTAATGTATTTCTAGCATCTGCACGTAAAAATAAAGTGTTTAATGTTAATAAATCTACGTCTGCAACAGCCATAATACGTTGTAAAAAGTTTTCGTTAGATTCATTACCTACTCTATTTAAATATTTACCATCAGCAGATTTAAAAATATTAGGGGTTACAAAATCAAAAGGAGTATTTAAATTAATATCTTTATAACTATCTAAATAAGCCCATTTTATTAATTCGTCTATTTTATTTTTAATAGAGTTAACATTTGTGTTTTTAATATAAAAATCTTCAAATCTTTTAACCAATGAATTTTTAAATACTGTCTCAGAAGAAGTATCTATGTTAGACATTGTTTCAAGAATTGTTAAATAAGCAAATCTAGGAGAAACTTGTTTTACACTAGTTCTATTAATAATAGATGATAAAAATTGTTTTACCGATTGTGAAATTTTAGTTTCTTGATTTACTTCTTCAGCATCTTTTATATCATCGGTCCAATCAGAAGATATTATTTCTTGAGTATTAATTTTGTTAAGATCAATACCTTCAAACATATCTGCAATTAAACTATTGTAAACTTCTTTATTTACAATTTTAGATAAAAACATTAAATCTACTTTTTCATCTTCTTCAAGTTCTTGAGTTTTAGCTTTATTGTATAATTCGTTATAGTCTTCAACAGCATATTGATATATACGTTCTAATTTCTCAACCCCCGTAGCAACATAATATTTAGATAAATATTCACTGTCTTTCTCTTGTTTATCAATACTATTTAAAAAATCAACAATATATAACTTAGCATTTTTAAAGTTAAGTATGTTATCAAAATCTTTTAAAATATCATTATATGATTTAGTAGTATCTTCAAAAGATACCTGTTCTGAAAAATAACCAGTTTCAATACTTTCAAAAAAACTATTTATATTAGGTACAATATCTACAGACATACCTAACCATATTTTTATACGGTTAAATAATGTTGTAAAGAAAGAAGAAAACTTATTATCATTTCTCCATTCCTGGTATTTCTCAGCTAATAATTCTTCTATAGCCTCAATGTTAATATCATTAGGTAAATTAAATTCTTCTATAGCTTTACTATAAACTAATTTTCTTTGATTTGGAGTTAGCATTAAATCAAAGATTTTATGGAATAACTCATGACGAGCTACATTCATATAAGCTTTACCAAATTCATCTTGCTCTAAATAAATAATACCATCTTGGAAAAATCCCCAAGTATCTTTACCACCAGATAAAACCATTAATTCAGCAGCTGATACAAAACGAACTTGTTCAGGTGTTAATGTTTTATCTATTGATTTTAGATATTTAAAAATATTACTAGTAGTTAATTTGGTACCTAGTTTACTTTCAGCAGATTTTAATAAAGCTTTTAATCTAGTTCTAGTAGGTCTAGGTGCAGTAGATTGAGGTTTAACTTCAGGTGAATTAGGTTTAATTTCATTATCAATAGTAACAGATGCTGTAGTAGGTAACACTGCTTCTAATTTATCTTCAAAAAATAAATTATCGTAATGTGTAGGAATATAATTTTCATTGTAAGCTATTAAAATAGCTTCAGAATTTTCGTTTAAAACAGTTTCTATTTGTACAGGAACTCTTAAATTAGAAATGTTACCATCAATATCAGTTTTAAAAATGTCTAACATTTCATCGTAAGACATTGTAATACTAGACAATTTAATAATGTTATCTAAATCTATTTCATTATCTAAATCAAAAGGCTTGCCGTACATTTCTTCAAATCTTGCTAATAAATTTTGTTGTTTAAAAGCACTCATTTTTTGAATTTTATCTACAGCTTCTTCTTTAGTTAGATCTTCAGTTCTAGGCAATAAAGATTTTGCTTTAGATAATACAGTACTACCGCTTCTATATTTTAAACGTATAATATGACCAGCAGCAGTTTTATTACCTTGGGCTATAAGATTAAATGCTTTTTGAGCAGGTCCAGGTTTACGTTTAACTACTGGTTGTAAATCGTTAATATTTACAGTTACGTATTCGTCATCTATTTTTACAGTAACATCTTCACCTTCTATTTTGGTAACAGTTCCGTTCTTTTCTATTACTTTACCTTCTTTATTTTTAACAGTAAATGGAGTTGTAATATTTTTAACTTTGATACCTTTTCTAAGTTTTAAATCTTGTTCTGTAAGTTCTGAATATAATAAATTGTTTATTTCATTACGTAATTCTAATATATCGTTAGATAAATTAAACTTAGTTTTATACTTAGTATCTAATTCAGATATTATAGTAGGTAAATATTCGTTAGTAGATGTTATTAAATTAGCTAACTCATTAGTTGTTAATTGTGGAAACAAAGATTTAAACTCTTCATACTTAGCTATAAAATCAAATATAGGCTGTGTAATAAAATTATGAGATTTAGCATTTAAAGATTTACGTTCAAGTTCAATAAATTGTGGTATAGCAGTTATACCTCCTTCTTGAACAGGATTTTCAATCATAACATAAGGTCTACCAGCAACTAAAGGAAATACAACACCTTTGCTTTTTAAATCAGCAATTTCTGTATTAGTAAATACTCTAATTTTACTAGATTCTAATTTAGACGCACTACCTTCAGCAGTAGTAAAAAATCCTTTTCTAAATTTAGTTAAAATGTTTTGCCAGTTAAAAGGTTCAGATACTTGTTTGTATATGTATTTAAGTTTTGATGTGTTATCTACTTTACCTGTAGCTAATGTAATTAAACTACTAGTATTAGAAACATTTAAATAACCAGTTTCATTATCAATATTAAACCTAGTTGTTTGCCCTTGTAAAGCTTGTTTAAATGCTTCAAACAATTCTATTTTATCAGCAGGAGGATTGTTTAACTCTTCTTGAGACAATACACCTACTTCTAAATAATCACCGTTTCTATCTACAAATATACCAATTGCTTTATACCCTTGTCTGTTTTCAATAGGTACATAAATTACTTTTTCACCTGGTTTAACAGCTGGCACATCTTTACCATTTTCTGTTGTACCAAATAAAGATTTTTTATTAGGATATTTAAGATTTAAAACTGTAGCTTTACTTTCTATTTCAGGTTGTAAAATTTCAGGTTGAGTTGCAACAACAGGTTCTTTAGGTTCTTCTAAATCAACTTCAGTTTCTTCTTCCTCTACTTCTTCAACTACTGGTTCTACTGGAGTCTTTTTAAGTTCAATTGAATCATCAATTTCTTTTAATTCTGCTACACGGTTTTCTTCAAATTTCTTTTTAGATTCCTCAATAGCTTTTGTGTTTTTATTACTAATTTTATTAACCGATTCGTCTTGAACATTTTTAGACTTCATACCATTTATATGTATAAAGTTAGTTGCTCTGGAAGCAGCTGTGTACATAGCTTGATTAAAAACAGCTACATCTGTAAATTTAGCAGATGGTATATTAATAAATACCTCATCAATAGTTCTACCTTGAACATCTATATAAGATACTACTTCAACACCTAAGTTTTTAGCTTTCCACATTTCAACTTCAGATGGGTGTACAATTATTGCTCTTGTTTTACCATCATTTAAATCTCTTTGTTTTAATGCTTTTTCAATACTATCACTTTGTAATGAACCTTCAGCTCCTAATGTTCCTTCTGGATTAGAAAATAAAAAGATTTCTTCTTTGGTCAAATCTTTCTTTTGATCCATAAATAAATCTTGAGCATCTACAACAGCTTGTACATTACTTCTATAACGTATAGTTAAAGGAGTAATTAAAGTCATATTTTCTAAACCTGGAGTAAGTTCAGCAGTAAGAAAAGGATTTTCACCTGTAGCAGTTACTTGGTTAGGGTCACCTAAACCTATAATTTTAACATCTGAATTATTAGCTTTATTATAGTTTACTAATAAATCATTTATTTCTATAATTTCTTCTTTGTTTAAAGCATTTACTTCATCAATAATAATAACTTTAGTTTTACCTAAATTATTATTCATTAAATCTAATTTTAAATCTTCTAAAGATCTTGCAGTAGCACTACCTATAGAGTTGTTTATAGCTTTAGATGAGTTTTCATTGTGACCTGTAGCATAGATCTGATCTTGACCTAATGCTGCAACTTTAGTAAACCATCTTAAAACAATATTAGTTTTACCGGTACCTGCAAATCCTTTTAAATAAGCAAAGTTTGAAAAACGTTTATTGTCTTTTTTAGTTAAAAAGAATTTTACTAAATCACGTATAGATATAATTTGTTGATTAGAAGGTACTATTTTCTCTTCTTTACCAACAGCATTTTCAGTTACTATCTCTGTAACTGGGTTGTACTCACTTTCAATAGTACTTATTAGATTTTCTAATCCTAATACTTGTTTATGTAAATTAAAAATCTCTGTAACTGTATTTTGAGGTAATCTTAGTTCAACTTCATTAGCTATAACTTTACTATAAAGATTATAAAAATTAAAATCTTTACCGTATTTATAATAAGCTGAAGCTTTATCAGCAGAGTATTTTATAACAATTTGAACAATATCATTGAATAGAAACCTAGGGTTTTTAGAGTAATCTTTTTTAACTCTATTAACTAAGTTACCTGATTGAGATGTAGCAACTAAAGCTTCAACTTGTCCAGCTAATGCTTTTTGTATGTTTTTAATTTTTTGAAGTTGTTCAGGTGTAATTTGAGTTTTTACTAAACTAATTATATTAGATAAGTATCCTATTTTTTCCCATACAGATTTGTCTTTTAGCTGATTATCTAAATCAGATAGATCTAAACCTGTAACATCAGATACTACTTGTAATAACTCTGGGTTACCATCAATACTATCTTTTTGCAGTTCTAAATTTTGTTCTGCAATTTTTTCTTGTTGTTTTTCTTTATCACTAATACGTTCTTTTACAACTTCTTGAAGTTTGTTAAGTTCTTCTAATTGTTGTTTATAAGTATTAATTAAATCCTGATAATCAGGATCTTTCTTTTCTTCTAATACTTTAATAGTATTAGTTAAAGACTTTATAGCTTTTTCAATTTCACCTATATTCTCGTAATCTTCATTTGATTTAGCTGTAAACACAATACCTTTAATAGTATTAGTAAACATTTCTAATATCTTTTCTTTAATAGATTTTTTAGTTGTAGGTGCTTTTTCAGATATTGGTAAATTATTTACACCTTCAATAGCATTTTGAGTTTTAGTTATTAATTCATTTAATAATTCAAAATCTCCATTTACAGAATCTAAAACTGATTGAGCATATTCACTTAATGGTTCAGGCATTTCACCTGTATATTGGGCATTATTTAATTCTTGTAAATATTTATTAATTTCAGAATATGTTTCAGCGTCAGCATTTAATTCACTTAATAGTATATCTTTTGTTTGTTGAGTAACAGGTACATCATCTGCTATAAGATCAGCAGCTACATCAACTGCTTCTTCAGTTTCCATTCTTTCTGCTACACTTTGTTCAAAAAAATCATTTTCAATGTTTTTAGCTTTTAACTCTAAACCAGACTTATATAATTTAGAATTTTCAAAAGCATTGAAACTATCTAAGTTACCTTTTTCAAAATCAAAACTATTTACTTTTTTAGTAATAGATTTTTTATACTCGTCATTAAAATACTTTTGACCTGTATTTAAATTAGCTAACTTATTAAATTCTTCTTTGTATTTGTTCTCAGCTTCTGTTAACTCATTGACTTTTAGATCAATATAAGCAAGTCTTTTAGCATTTAAAACTTGAGCTTGTTCATTAGAATTAATTTCAGCTTGTTCTAAAGTTAATCTATCTTTTTCATCTTTAATGTCATTTAAAGCTGTACCAATATTATACAATTCATTTTTTCTAGATAAAAAGTTTTTAGCACCTTCTTTACTATTATCCATAGAAACTAAATTACTTTCTATGTTTTTTGTAAGTTGTTTATATTGAGATACTTTATTACGTAAATTAGCTATGTAACTGCCTTTTTCAGCTGGGTTTAATCCCATATTTAAATATTCTTGATCAGAAAGATTTTGAAGATAACTAATTTTATCTTCTAATAAATCTTCTGAACCAGTAGCAAAATGAGATTTAATCCATCTATTGATAGAATTATTTTTAGCTAAACCGTATAAAACATCATCACCTTTTTCTTCGGCTAATGTTGCTACATCATCTAAATATTCAAATTCTTCTTTACTTTTTAAAACAGCTTGTAATTTATTTTGATCTATAATAGGTTCACCATTTTCATCTAGTTTATATCTAGTTTTAGTTACTGGTTTACCATCTACATCTTCTACGTAAGTTTCTTTTTCATATACATCATTAGTAGCAAACATGTTTCCTAATGATTTATTTGTCTCACTAATAGCATTAGCTTGACGTTTAGCTTGTTGGTTATAATCTTTAACACCGCCAAAAGTTCCAGATATTCCACCAACAAGTGAACCTAGTAACATTGATTTTTTACCTTCTTCTGTTTCAAAATTATCAAACATTTTACCAGGTAATTCTGTCAATATATTAGATAAATCAGCATCTCTATTAGCTTTTAATAATTCAGATACTGCTAACTGAGCATTTTCTTCGTACAAACCTTCTGCTAATATGTTTTTAGCTTGAGCACCTAGTATACTTCCTGCTTTAGTATTACCAAATTTATTTATAGCTTTAACAGTACTGCCTAAATAAGGAACATTAGCTGTAGGTATATTCATACCAAAAGGTAACCCAATATTTCCAGTAACTTCTTCAGTAGTAGTTTGTAATCCTTTAGCCCCTAACCCTTCTGTTTTTCTAACAATTCTACCTGAATTTTTCATTAAACTACCCATTTCCATTAAATTGGAAGGAGCTAATAATGCCATATTTAAACCAAAAGCTTTTGCAGCAGCTGGTGCAACTTCAGTGTTAATTTCTTTTTGTTGTTCAGGAGTTAAAAAATCAAAATTAGAACCAAATCTTTCTTCAGCTATTTGTTCACGTAAATTATCACGTAATTCTTTAGCTTCAAACATAGATTCAGAAGCTGTTTGTAAAGCAGTTGCAGTTAAATGATTAGTTGATTGAGCTACTTTATTTAAGCTACCTTTCATTAAACCTTTTTTAGCTAACCCTTTAACTAATCCTTGACCTATTTTAGCTTCAGCTACTCCACCACCTGTTAAATAAGCAGATAATAAAAAAGCAGTAGCATCAACAGCATCTCCAGCCCAGAAATCACCATCTGTTAAATTGTTAAAAACATTAACTTTATTAGCAGCTTTATCTTCTAAACTATTATATAAAGGAGTAACATCTTCTAATTTAGATTCTAAATCAGAAGCTAAAGTAGCTAATCCATTATCAGCTGCTCCAGCAATCCAAGATGAAAATCCTTTACCATAATTTTCATTATTATTATCTATACCTAATAAACCTGCTATAAAACCAGCACCTTCAGCTGTTTTAGTTAAAGTTTTACCAGCTAATCTTGTAGCACCTATACCTATAGTTTCTAAAGCACCTTGGTTTCTACTACGTCTGTTTTCTACTTCTTCATAAATACTTTGCCCTAAATCTTTTTCTGAAAAAGGAATGTCTTGTTCTTGAGCTAACCCAAAACCAACACTCATATTTTCAGGGCTTATTAAAGTTTTATTTTTTTGAATACCTTTATTATATTCTTCTATTAACTCTGTTAAATTTGGCATATTATCTAGTAAATAATTCTAATTGAGGTAAATAATCTATTGGATTTACATCTGCGTTACCTAAATTTTGTAAAACTGCATTATACGTATCTTGAGGTATAGTTTTAGATTTTCCGTTATATGTTATTATTACATTACCAGAAACATCTGATTTTACTTTTACTGGTTGATTATCAGAAGTTCTATATTCTTTATCTCCTCTAGTAAACCTACTAAACGAAGCTAAATCATTTAATTTAGCAGCATTAGAATTTAAAGTTTTTTCACCTCTTTTAGCAACTACATATTGTTTACCGTTAGAGTTTATAGTATAACCAGCTCCAAAATGAGATAAATTTTGTTGAGGATTTTCACTATGAGCATGTGCTAATGAACCAGGCATTACTCTACCGTTAACTTGAATAGTATTTGATTTATCAAAAAGATTACCTGATTTTAATTCAAATTTATTTTGTTTATAGGCCTCATTAAACGATAAAACTTCACCAGTTTCTGGATCCATTATATCTAAACCTTCTATATTTCCACCAACAAATTTACCGTCTTTATCTATAACAAGTCCTTTATTATCACCAAATAATCTTCTATTTAAAACTTGTTGTGCTTTTTCAGTATCTATTATACCATTAGCAGTTCTAACAGAAGGATCTTCTTTTACTAATTCATTTAATAAACGTTTATCACTTGTCGATACCCATTTATAAGAAGTAGGAGGAACATAATTGTTGTTATCTAAAATAGCCATAATATTATTATACTGATCATTATCTACAGGTTTACCAGCCATAACATCTTCATAAACTGTATAAATATTATTTTTACTTAATTGATTATAAAGTTCTCTTTGTTCAGGGGTACCATTTTGCATTTTCTTTAAATTAGGTATTGATAACCCTGAAAAAATTAATTTTGCCGAACTTAAATCATTTTTAGTTTTAAATTCAAATTTATTAGTATTAGCAACAGGTTTTTTAATTGATGGATTTGCAGTAAAAGCAGATACTAAATTAGATTTTTCACCAGGATTAACAGTACTTTCAAAAGCATCGTCTAAACCACCATTATCAGCATTAGCTGCTAAACCTGCATTATAATTAGCAGTTGCAGCATTATCAAATCCTACATCTTCTGTTTTAGTTGTTTGAATAGCTGCTGCTTTATTAGCCCAACCTGTTAATGGATCGTATAAATATTTTCTATTAAGTGATTCTTTAAGAGCAGCTTGTTGTTCTGGATTTAAATTTTTACCTTCAGATTCAATTTCAAAATCTCTTTTTAAAACTGCTTGTAAACCACGTTCACCTCCAGCTATTTTTAAAGCATTTTGGTATATTTCATTAAAATCTACAGTTGTGTCTTTTCTACCTGTTTTAGTATTATACACACCTGCTGTTGGAGCAGTTCCACCAACACCTGGTATTTTATCTCCAGCTTTAAGAAAAGCCATATTAGCAGCTTCACTACCATAAGTATCAGCCATCCAACCTTGAGTTACATCTTGTAAAAATTTATTACTACTGTAATCTTTTACTATTTTAGGTAATTGTAAAGCACTAAAATTAAATGTTTTAGTTTCAGGATTGTATTGAGTTTCAGCTAAAATTTTATTTAGTTTATTTTGATAATATTCTTTTGTTTTATCCTCACCAAGTTCATCATTAGCAGCTATTAAATCTCTATATTTTTTAGCTTCAGCAGCTCTTTCTCCAAAGAACTTTAAATTATTAGCAGCATTATTAGCTAAAGACATAGTTTGCCAACGCATATTATGAAAATCACCTTTATCGGCAATTTCTTTTACTTGAGGTTCTAAATCTTTAATCCATTGTTTGGCTTTTTCTCTTTCAAAAGGATCTGCTATTTGTTCTGTTTGTTTAGCTAATTCTTGAAATTTAGTGTAATTTTCATAACTCTTGTCATACCTATCTTGTAAAACACTACCTGTTTTTTCCATTGCTGCCAATGGTACTTCGTTTCCTACTATCTCTATTTTCGGATCAAAAACTAATTGTTTATTAAAATCAATTGCCATACTAAATCTTTATTATATTACAAAGATAGCTAATTTATCTAAAAAGAAAACCCTAAGAATTAACTTAGGGTTCAATACTAAACTATTATTTTTTTAATGATCTATCTTTTTTTAAAGGTATTTTTATATTAATCTTAGTATTACTTTCACCAGGAGCAGAACCAAATGAACTACCCATAGCTCTAATGTATGCTAACGGAGAAGAGTAACCTTTTTCTTTCCATTTACTTACCCATTCAGAATAAGATTTATTACCATCAACTTTTTCATTAAAATCATAATCTTCGTTAATATATAACGTATCATTTTCTATTCTAGGATTAAACTTACCAATAGTATTTCTAATATTTTTACCAGATGTCCATTGAGAAAATACACCAGTTGTATTCTCATCATCAATTGCTTTATAATCATTGTAGCTATTGATTGCAGATAAAGTATTTTTATCTAACTGAGATTGTTTTAATTTACCTTCAGCAAGTTTTTTAATTTTATCAAGCTGAGATTTAGTAAAGAATTTTTCAGTAATTTCAGTGTTACTTCCAAAATTTTTGTTAGCAATATCTGTAGCTAAAGCTCTAATAGAAGTTGGAACAACTGTTTTTAAACCTTCTGTTAAGTTTTTATCTTCAAATACTTGTTTTTCACTTCTATTTAAACCTTCTGCACCTTTACCTAAAATTTGTAAACCTTTTTTACCTACTTTTTTAGCATCTTCTAATAGATATTTATTACCTTCCATTTGAAGTTTTTTACCTGCATTTATATCAGGTAATTGAGAATAATCTAAATTATTAAATTTATCTTTAACTGCTTGGTAACCAGTCATCATTGCTGAACCCATATTAGAAGCTAAATTTTCAAAATAGCCTGGTTGTTCTTGCATTTCTGGAGCAGGTGTATTACCTGTTTTCCAACGACTTTCAATTATTTCAGCCATTGTTTTAGCTTTAGGTGAAGTTACTTTTTTACCTTCTATAGCTTTAACACCAGATTCAATTTGTTTTTGAGTAGGAGCTTCACCATGAGCATCTCTCCACATATCCACAACTAATGCACGTTTTTCAGCTTTAGGTAAAACTTTATAATCTAATCCTGTAACAGAAGAAGTGTATTTGTCTTTACCAGCAGCTAATGCAGCAGCATATTCAGCATCCATTTGTTCAGCGGCTTTAGATGTTTGAAAATTAGTTACTTTATTTAAAGTTTGCTTGTAAGGATTAACATTTCCTCCTTCAGCATATTCAATATAACCACCATCTTCATGTTTCCAACCAGCAGCATTTTTAGCAAAGTTTGCTCTTTTAACTATTGTAGGTGAATAATTTTCTTTATTAGCTAAAACTGTAGATGCCATTTCTTGAACACCTTTACCATGTGATTTAGCATATGCAGTAAACTTACCTTTGTTTTCAGGTTTAATATGTATACCACCTTCAGCGTACATATTATCATACATTAATTTACCACCCATAGACATATGGGCCATAATGTTTTCTTGTACTT
>Ga0181352_1001015_pt1 | contig 11297 bp, 7 predicted proteins | sample Fa13VDMLBSN_FD_130103 | JGI IMG/M metagenome (GOLD analysis project Ga0181352, IMG submission 130103) | Freshwater viral communities from Lake Michigan, USA - Fa13.VD.MLB.S.N | ecosystem: Environmental > Aquatic > Freshwater > Lake | place: USA: Michigan | collected 2013-09-23 | reverse complement strand
GCAGATGATGAGCAGCGCAAACATTTTGTCGAACCTGCTCAATCAGGGGTACACCCAAGCCCAAGGCGTGGCCCAGCAGCAGCAGGGCGCGGATCTCGCGGCCCGGCAGGCCAATCTGGCGCGCCTTATGCAGGGCGGCATGAACCTCGGCCAGTTGGGCTCCGCTGCGCAGGAGGCTGCGCTGCAGGGCGGCCAAGCGCAGATGGCGGCTGGTCAGCAGGAGCAGCAGACGGAGCAGGCAAGGCTGTCTGCAATGTACAACCAGTGGCTTCAGCAGCAGGCATATCCGTTCCAGACGGCTCAGTTCTTCTCGAACATCGCGCAGGGCATCGGTGCCAATTCTGGATCCACGACGTCGCTCACACAGCCTGCCGGATTCTTCTCCGGGCTGGCGCGCGGTGGGCGTGCAGGGAAGGCCGATGGCGGCGGTTTGAGCGAGGCCAGCATGGGCGGTCACGTTGGCATGGAACACGCCATGCAGGGCTACGCTGGCGGCGGCATGCCGCAGGATTATTCGGCCACGGTGCTGCAGGCGCTCTTCGGCGGCGGAGACCCCAATGCAGGTGCCTACGGGATGGCTGGCGGCCTCCCCGGCGGCGGAACTGGTTTTGTTCCGAAGCCCAATATGCAGGGCGGCGTCCTGAAGACTCCAGAGATGCCGGAGCCCGCGAGCCAGACGTCAATCAAGGACGTCATAAGCGCCGCCGAGCAGGGCGCGGACATCTATAATTCGAAGGGGGCCGAGAAGGCTGGAAGCTTCGTCAAGGGTCTACTCGGCTATGATAACCCCATGCAGCAGGCCTCCGGTGGCCGCATCGGGTATGGGCTGGGCGGCACGCCCTACGAGAGCAGTGCCACAAGCTCAATGGGCGGCCTTCCTGCCCCCGGTGGTGGATATGTGCCGCCGCCCATGGACAGCCAGTCCGACGACAAGCTGAAACCCACCGAGATCGCGCCAAAGGAGCAGGAGAGCGGTCTTGGTAAGATTGCCGACATCGCCAAGATCGCCGCCATGTTCTTCCTCAAGGACGGCGGCGTGGCCGGTCCGCGCCACGGATATGCGACAGACGGCGGCGTGAAAGAAGAAAGCTGGTCGGAATGGCTCGAGCGCATGCTGCCATCAAGCGGCCCCGCCGGTGGCACACCGCCAAGCGCATCGTCCTCGCCGCCCAGTTCGAATCAGGATGCTGGCCCGCAAATTACGCCTAGTGAGCCGCTTTCACTCAATCAGAGGCGCGATCTTTTTAGGGCCTCCAGTGGTCTTCCTTCGGAAATCAGCTCCAGCAATTTCGGCGAAAGACCTCCCGCCGCCACACCGGAACAGCGTGCAAAGCTTGATGAAATGCTGCGCGCAAGCAATGAATATTATCCGGGGCAGGGAATGGTCAGCGATGCGCTGCTCGGAATTCAGAAAAGCGCCGCAGATGCGCTGGGGCAATCATGGGACGTAGCGACAGATCCGAACGCACCGTTGGCACAGCGCGCGATTGCGGGCTTGGCGACGGTCCCCGCATACATGGGCGTGTATGGCACCGGCGCTCTCAACGAACTGGCTGGTGATCCAACCAAGGGTGACGTGTTCTGGCCGCGCGATCCCAATGCCGCCCCCGCAACCACTCCGCCGCCACCGGCAGATCTGGGGACGCCGCCTGCGGCTCCTGCCGCGCCCGCCGTGCCTCCAATTGACCCCGCAGCGCCCCCGCCAGCCTACGGCGTGTCCGGCATGGGCTACACCCCCGCGCTCCCAACGCCGGGCCTTTCACCTGTGCCGGAAGCGGCTCCCGCGCCCGCTACCGCGCCCGCTGCCACAGGCGTTGCCCCCGGACCTGCTTTTGAACGCGCAGGGCGTGGCGTGCCGGTGCTTGCCGCCACAGGAGTTGAGCGCACCCTTGCCTCGCCTGTTACGCAGGAAATTGGCGTGTCGCCAAAGGCCCCTCCATTCCTTGTCTATAGCGAAAGCGGAAACGATTTTGGTGCTCGCAACGAATACGGATACGTTGGGCGCTATCAATTCGGAGAGGATCGTCTCGCTGATGCGAAGCGCGCCGGGGTGATCCCGCTTGATATGACGTCAGAAGAGTTCCGCAACAACAAAGGCGCTCAACGAGCAGTTGAGGAGTGGCACTTCAATGACATCGACGGATTCATAAATTCCAACGGCCTCGACAAAATGATCGGCCAAACCATCAACGGCACACCGGTGACGCGCGATGGCATGGTCGCCGTGGCGCACCTTGGTGGCAAAACTGGGTTGTTGAAGTTCATTCAATCTGGTGGAAGTTACAACCCGGCTGACGCCAACGGAACGCACCTTTCAGATTATCTGGCGCGCGGTGCTGGCGGCGGGCCCGCCGATCAATCCCGGCCAAGAACTGCTCTCGCCGGTGCGGATATTTCCGCTCCCGCGACATCCGGCGTGCCGTTGATTCGGCAGGCCGCGGGCGAGGCTGGCGGGGGCCTTGGGCGTGGGATTGGCGGGATCGGCGACTTGTTCCAGAAAAACGAGAACATTCTGCTTCCGATCCTGAGCGGCATCGGCGCTATGGCCTCGTCGCCCAGCCGGTATCTTGGGTCCGCTATCCTGCAGGGCATAGGGGCTGGTGCCGGTTCCTACATGAAGCGTCAGGGTCAGCTTGCCGACATCGCCCAAACTCAGGCGCTGACGCGCGGTGTTGATATTGCAAACGCCAAAGCCAGCTATCAGCCCCTTCCAAATGGTGCAGCTATTATGTGGACCGTGCAAAACGGTCAGGCTGTCCCCATGAACGCAGCCGATTACTTCCGCGCACAGAGGGCCGGAAATGTCATCCAGACGCTTGGGTACGTCCCCAGCCAAACTGGGGGCGAACAGCCTGCAGGTGCGCCGCCCGCAGGCGTACCGACCACCGGGGGCGTGGGATCAAGTGGCGTTACCACAGTCCCAGTTCCGCAAATCCCTATGCCTGCCGGGATCAATTTTGGAGACAAGTCGCGCGCAGCGGCGGAGAACGAGACGGCAATTGCGAACCCGCTTGCTGGCGGCCCGGCCTACGAAACGGCAAAAAAGCAGGCCGAAACATACACGAGTGGCGTTCAGGTAAAGGCAGAAACCGCCCGCAGAACAGAGCAGTTGACCAACGAAATGGCGACCAATTTGGCCAACGCCATTATTGGAGATGGCATTTCGACGGCTGGAGCTGGATTTGATGTTCGGGCGCAGGCTGTTGGAATTCTCAACACTGCCTTGCGTATGTTTGGTGTGCCAGAGGAAGTCTCGAACGCCGACACCACGAGCACTATCAACAAAAAGATCACGACCCTTTTCGGCGCGATGAGCGCCGCCGGTGTTGATCAGACATCGTTCGCGGCATTTAGTGAATTGGCCAACGCCATTCCGAATCCCAATATGCCCGCACCGGCAATCGCCAGCCTTGTGGCGTCCATGATGGTTCAGAACGCGCGGTCAAAAGCTCAGGAATACCATCAGAGGCAGTACGGTTCATATTCTGGCGGGCTTTATGGCGGTGCCTTTGCTGCATTCAATGAAGAGAATCCCGTAAGCAACGACATTCAGGCAAAAGATCTGATCGCAAAATTCATGCTTGAGACGCCGGACCTGTTTAAGCACGCCCTCGAGGGGAGGCTCACTCCCCAGCAAATTGACGAGGCGTTCGAGAAGGGTTACGGCGTCCCCGGTATGAGCCGGTTCTTCAATAGGGGCACATGATGGCCGAGGAAGGTTCACTTCTCCAACACCCGTTTTTCCAGAAGGGTTTGCAGCTTCGCAATGCTGGCAAGAACCCGATTTACGATACGATGGAAGAGAGAGGTGCCGATTCTGAGGTTCCCGCCCCAAGCTTGGACGCCGCAGCTCCCTCGCCCGACGAAGTGCCACGCCCTCGCCCTGCAGCGCCAGAAGCGCCATACCGCCCCGCAACCGGGGCCGTCAGCGATGAGGATCTGGCCAAGAAGAGCTGGACAGAATATCTGAGCGGAGCCGCCCAGAACCTGCCCGGCAGCGCAACGCGGCAGGCTTCAAACATCGCCAACGCGGTCTACAATTACGACCAGACCATCCCGGCGCTTGCCGGACTTGGGAAGGGCGCGCTGTCGAAGGCTGCCGGTGCTCTTGGCTTTGAGCAGGATCATGCGCAAAAGGCCATGGACGAGGCTGGCGTCAATGCCCTCGTTGCCGATTACGATCAGGCATATAAGGGCCTCTTGAGCGGTGATGTCTCTGGCGTCCGAAGGACGTTTTACGAAGATCCGGCGCGCGTTGGCATGGATGTCGCCTCCGTCGCGCCAGTGATTGGCCCAGCCGGTCGTGCGGTTGGCATGGGCAAGACAGCTTCAGCAGCGGCCAGAATAGGGTCTCTCGCGGATCCTCTGCAGCTTGGGTTGGAGGTGGCTGGTCAGGCCGTCAAGATCCCCGGCTACGCGGCCAAGGGCGCTTTGGCGCGGACCTCCGGAGTGGATTCGTCTATCCTTGATGTCATCCGGAATGCCGGGAAGACCGGCACGAGGGAGCAGCTTCAGGCCATGAGCAGGCACGCGAGCAATTCCGCCGATCCTCTCGAGCAGATCGACACAGCAATTGCCGCGACCAATGAGCTGAAGCAAAATGTAAGCAACTCATTTGTCAATGACATGAGGGGCCTTGCAACAAACCCCCTTGATGTGACCCCCGCCCTCAATGCAATCAACGACGCGCGTGCGCACATCGGAACATATTTTGATCCGGCGACAAACGCGCCAAGATCCCTCTCCCCAAGGGACAGCGCGGTTCTCGATCAGATGGAGAGCATGCTTAGGGGAACGGGCGACACCTCTGCGGTGAACCTGCATCGGGTGAAAGTTGCGACAAGCAACATGCTGAACGACCTCAGGGGATCTCCATATCTCGGATCTCTTGGCAAGGTTCCCGCCGCCCTCAAGGATACAATCGGAAAGGCAAACCCTCAGTACCTGAGAGCGATGGATCAATATTCTGATTGGCTTCGCCAATTGGATGACCTGAAGAGCATTGGAGCGGCTGGCAACAGGGGCTCCACTGCGAACAAGATCGCCAAGCTCATGAACGCCATGAAGGGCAAGCGTGGGAAGTCCCTGATTGACCAGCTTGCCAGCACCAGCGCGGGCGCAAATCTTCCCTACATGCTCGCGGGATCGGCCATGTCAAATTGGCTTCCCAAGTGGGCGACCGGCATGCAGGACATGCTTGGGTACGGGCTTCTGGGCGGAGCGGGCTATGGCCTGTCAACCCTGTTGAGCCCGCACGCGATTGCCGGGCTTGCTGCCGCATCGCCCAAGGTCGTAGGCACCGGCATGAAGTATGTTGGAAAGGCGCAGCGCCTTGGTGACATTGCCGGGACCGTTGCAAACCCAACCGTGCGCAACATCATCAGCCGAGTGAATGAGCTGGGCCTGACTGAGCCAGCGCCTCTGGAGGGCACCCAGCAGGCCGCTGGTGGCCGGATTGGCCGGAAGGCCGGGGGCAGGATAGGGGCACCCGGCATGGCCGCTGAGAAGCTCATTGTGGCTGCCGAGCGGGCCAAGAAGAATCAGGGCGGCGCAACCAGCGCGCTGCTCAATCTACCGGACGAGACGATCACAAAGGCGCTCGCCGTCGCCAACGAACACATTTGAGGTGACCTATGCCGACAACCAACAAGAGCCTCGTCCAGCAGGTCTACAACACCAGCACCGGCAACCTTCCTGCCGATCAGGTTGTTGACCCTGCTTACATATCGACCCCCTACCCAAACTGGAGCGTCCCAGTAAATTATGATCTCGGCGCTGTGGATCTGGCGCTGGGCGGCTTGGTGACCATCTCCGTCACTGGTGTTCTCACGGATCAAACCATGGTCCTGTCGCAGTACCAGCCCATGTCCATCGTGTTTTCGGGCACGCTGTCGGCTAACATCAAGTACAGCCTCCCATCAAGCGTGGGTGGCACGTGGTCCGTCTACAACAACACGACCGGCGCATTCACCCTTTCCATGGGGTCGCCCACGGGCCCGACAACGGTAACCATTCCTGCCGGTGGGCCCTACAATGTCACCTGCAACAACTCAACCGGCATCGCATTCGTGACCGGTTACAATGCCGCCAACAGTATCACGACGGCGATGATTCAGAACGACGCCGTGACAACTGCCAAGATTGCAGATAGCTCAAGCCCAACGACTGGCGTCACGACGGCAAAACTCGCCAGTTCCAGCAGCACAACTAATGGCGTGACATATGCAAAAATGCAGTATGTCAGCGCAACATCCCGGCTTCTTGGGCGAGCAACGGCAGGTTCGGGGGTAATTGAAGAAGTCACTGGATCTCAGGCTCTTGATTTTATCGGGTCTACACAGGGTCAGGTTTTATATCGGGGATCCGCCACATGGCAGGCCCTAGCCCCCGGAACAAACGGTCAAGCATTCAAAACAGGGGGCGCAAGTGCTAATCCTAGCTGGGCCGATATTCTAAATTCAGGAACAGTACAAAATACGACAAGCGGAACAGCGTTTGACTTTACTGGCCTTCCTTCTTGGGTAAGGCGAGTTATTGTGATGATAGACAATGTGACCCTAAGCTCTGGTTTCCCGATTATTCAGCTTGGCACCAGTGCTGGTTTTGAGGCCACCTCATATACGGCTGGGTACTCTGCTGTGTTTGGAAATGACCAAAACTCCACTCAGGCCAATGCGACTGGCTTTCCAGTTCCGAACCCAATGTACGGTGTTGTGGAGATAAACAAGCTTTCAGCCTCTACTTGGATTGCGTCTACTCAGGGCTGGTATGTTACGGGATCAATTATTGGCGGCGGCTCAAAAACGCTAACCACGGGGGGTGGCGTTCTTACTCAAATCAGGCTTACAAGGTCCAGCAGTGGAACCTTCAGTGCTGGCTCTGTAAATATTCTCTACTTTTAGTCACTCATCCCTGACAACAACGCTGCCGTTCATTTTTTTGCGCCACTTGGACCCCCTGCCCCACGGCAGGGGGGTTCTTACAATTTACCTGACTACCATTCTGGCGTAAATTTTAACGCTGCGCCGCATGCTTCTCTTTTTTAGAATTCCGGGGCCGCCGTTGTGGCACGCGGCAGCCCTGTACCAATTTCGCCGGGCGGCTTTGTAGCACATAAGAAGATGCGCCATCCCTGCATCAAGCTGCCGCTGACATGAGGCATGCTTGATATTCTTATAGCCAAGGCCAGCGGCGCTCGACGGCCTGATTTGAAGCGGACCACGCTCGCCGTGCGCTCCGACTTTTCCGCAGGAGATTCCTGTCTCTACGCGCGCAACATTGACGGCCAATTCTTTTGGAACGCCAAATCTGTCGGCTGTTCTCTTTACCATCGTTTCGACGGATGGATCTGCGTGCGCAACAATGGTTGAGATTGCGATAAAAGTGAAGCACGTCACAAAAGAAAGTCTCATCTTAATTTTCCTCTTCTTGCAGCGTGTCAATCACGACTCGAGTTTGGGCGTTTAGCCCATACTGCTTGATGACACGCATATCAACGACCTGAGCATCGTCATTAAAGACGATACCGTTCAAGCTGTCAGAAACAAGCTTGCCGACATTGTCAGCGTCGGGCTTGCTCGTTTTGTAATGCGCCCCTTGCTTTCTCCTTTTCTTTTCGCTCCACGATTTTGGCCAAGGCCATACGGCAAAGATCGTCATGGAGACAGGCACAGAGATGGCATTTTGCCCCGCCATGACTTCATGCGCAATGGTCTGAATCACTGACATCGCGTATCGCTGTTTACCCGGCGTGAAATGAATTTTGCCGTGCGTTCTGGCGCGGGCCCACGCCGTTGGGATGCCGGGAATGATGAAGCTAACACTTCTCATGCTGTCTCCTTTTGTTTCTGATATTCGGCCCGCTTGACCACATAATACCTATCTTCTTTGGTGACGTAGACAGACGTCGGATCTCGCAATTCCCTCGAGCGCGCAAACGCCTCTCCCGCGCTTCTAGGGACCGGGACATTGCCACCGGCAATGAGCCAGCTTTGGCCTGCCTTCTGATAAGGGAACGATCCGACCGGGTGCGAGAAGCAGAGCCATTGCCTGACCTCAACCGCGCCGCCATTGGAGATCACGTATTTGACGACCAGAGACGGCGGCTTGCCGGGCTTGTTGTGGATGCCATAATCGGTGCTGAGAACCGGCATCCAGCCTGAATCCTTGCGTTTCGAAAGGATGTCGATGTCTTCCGGTTTCGGGGCGTGCTTGGGCTCCTCCTTCACCGGCCACTCATAATCGCAATATTCGCAAGTGCGCATCGCTATCGGAACATAAGATTCGCAGCTCGGGCACTTCTTGCAGGGTATCTTCTCTTCCAGCTCGACGTCGCCGTTCTTGGCCTTCTTGTTCTTGCCAACGACCATGTTTACCGGACCGTGTTTGCGGACGTTTCCCGCGAAGTCCAATATCAGGGCGTTCTCTTTGCCGGGTGCCCTCCTGAACCCACGGCCCACCTGCTGGATGTAGAGACCGGCGCTTTCGGTCGGACGCAGCAAGGCAACCAGATCGACGTGCGGCACGTTGAAACCGATGGAGAGGACGTTCACGGATGTCAGGCAGCGGATGTGCCCGTCCCTGAAGTTCCGAATCAGACGGTCGCGCTCGTCTTTTGGCGTGCTGCCATCAAGCTCTTCGGCGGCAACTCCAAGCTCACGCAGGGCATCGCGCATGGCAATGGCATGATCGACACCGGAGCAGAAGCAGAGCCACGCCCTGCGGTCCTGCCCGCGAGCGACAATCTCCTCTGCCGCCCGCTTCACGAGATCATCCGCCATGGCGGCCTGCTCAAGCTCGCTGGCGACATATTCGCCGCCCCGCTTGTGAACCCCCGATACGTTGATCTCGGCCTTGGCGGCCTTGGAAATGAGCGGGGAGAGGTATCCATCCTCGATCAGGTCAGAGACGTTTGCCTCATAAACGATCTCGTCAAACATCCGGTCTTCGCCCTTATCGAGGCGGCCAGAATCGAGCCGGTACGGGGTAGCTGTCAGGCCGAGGATCCGCATGTCCTGATAGATCGCACGAAGGCTCTTGAAGAACTGACCATACATGCTCTCAGCCTTGCGCCCGATCAGGTGTGCCTCATCGATCAGAACCAGATCGAATTTCCCCAGCTTGCTGGTTTTGTTCCAGACCGACTGGATGCCGCAGAACAGGATCGGGTGGTGGGTGTCTCGCCGTCCGATTCCAGCGGAGTAGATGCCTGCGCGGGCATCAGGCCATATCCTGATCAGCTCGGCATAGTTCTGGGCGATGAGTTCCTTAACGTGCGTCACGACACAAATCCGCATGAGCGGGTAATCCGTCAGCAGCTCCTTCAAGAGCTGGGCGATAATCAGGCTCTTTCCGCCGCCGGTCGGGATGACGATCAAGGAATCGCCACCCCCAGCATGCCAGTGCTGGTACAGGGCATCAATGCTTTCGCGCTGATACGGGCGAAGGGTGATCACTTTTTCTCTCCATCAATGAATGTGGTGTTTCCGGGCATGGCGTAGGTGACCGTCATGGCGTCTGAATCCGCATCAATCTGCTTTCCGGGAACAAGCTCCGGAATGTAGAGGTGGTCCGGGCATCCGGCGCGCTGGGTCAATATCTCGAGATCGCACCGATGCCGCGCGCAACTAAACTTCTCCGCCACCGGGGTTGAATGCAGGCATGTACGGCAGTTTCGTGGTGCGAAGGCCCGCTCATGGCAAATCTTCAAGGAAGGGCAGAAGCGACAGGCGAAGGCGGCCTTGGCGGTATGATCTTCGTGCAGCCGCGCAGGAGGGTTGGGTGAATTGATAATGCGCTGACCCCGCCGAACGGTCGCCTCGGCGAACTCCGCATTATAGGCGACGTGCTCTGTGTACAGCTCATCTGTGTTCTTGTTGTGCGCCATGTATAGAGCGCAGGGCGCACCGGAGAACTGCATGTAGAGCTGCATCTGGCAGTAATGTCCGAATTTCGTCTTCTTCACGCCGTCAGAGACCAGTTTCTTGAAGCTCACCTCATTGTGCGTCTTGAACTCCAGCAGGTGCTCGTGATGCAGGCAATCGGGCATCGCCCCCTCCGCCATGCCATCGGCGTGCCCCCGCAGATGCCCCTTCTCGTCGCGGAACGCCCATTGCTTGCCGGTCTTCGGATCTACCCGGTAGATTTTCAACCCCAAGGCCTCAAGATCATCCAGCATGCGAGCTTCCTCGCGGTGGCCGGTCTCGAAAAGGCGCAGCATGCGACCGTCAAAGGCCTCGGGCGTTCTGGCCCACCGAAAGGCATACCAGAGCGCCCTGTCGCATTCAGTTCCAAATGTGGACATCCCCAGATAGGAGCGTTCCGTCCTGTCGGCAGTTGCCTCGTAGTGCTCATAGATGGCATCGACCAGAGTTCTGCCCCTCACCGGGATTTTGGCCACTATTCGATCTCCTTCACAGGCTTGGTGGTGATTCGGGTGGAGTCGGACGAGATGAAATAGCTGTCATCCAGAGCATCGCCCAGAACCTCGCGAACCCTCTTTACGTCGAGCCGCTTGGTCGTGCTGGTGCTGCTGGTGACGATCCAGCTCTGTCCCTTTACGATGGAGCGCGCACGCGCCTTGAACGCCGCCTTCAGCGCGTCTAGCCGGTCTTCATGGGCCTTGATGATGGCATTCAGCTCGCCGATCTCGTCGGCCAGAGTTTCGTCTGACATGTTGTCGAACTTGTTGGTCATTTCTCTCTCCAGAAAGGGCGAGGGCCGAAGCCCTCGCTGTTGACATTACCTGCGGCCAAACGGGTTGGTGTTGCCGGTCGGCGCGGGACGCCCCGTGGGGGCCGCCGCAGGGCGCTGGGCAGCCTGCGGACGATTTGCGGGGGCTGCGGCAGGCTTCGCCATCGCCGGGGCTGGCGGGGCCTCGCTGGACAGATTGTTGAACCGCGTGACCCGATTGCGCGGCGGGTAGGGCAGGCCGGTCTCGAGGTTGATCTTCGGCTCCTTCGTCCCCAGCGCGTTCTTGACCATGTCCTGAGCGTAGACGACGTGGCCCCGGAACGGTTGGAACAGCAGGGTGTCGCTGTCATCCAGAACGGCATTGAAATCGACGCCGCAGGCCTCGGACAGGCGCTTCAGCTCGCCCAAGGCGATCTGCTCTGCCTGCTGGTTGGAGTTGCGCACGTTCAGGGACGTGAACAGCTTCCGGTGCTCGTGCTGGCCCTCAACGATGGTGAACTCAACGTCGAGCCGGTAACCATTGCGCGACTTGGTTTCGTTCAGTTCCGTCTTGGTCACCTGCATGGTGTAATCGCCATCCGGGATCGGCTCCGACTGGCGAGCCG
>Ga0181352_1001014_pt1 | contig 11297 bp, 13 predicted proteins | sample Fa13VDMLBSN_FD_130103 | JGI IMG/M metagenome (GOLD analysis project Ga0181352, IMG submission 130103) | Freshwater viral communities from Lake Michigan, USA - Fa13.VD.MLB.S.N | ecosystem: Environmental > Aquatic > Freshwater > Lake | place: USA: Michigan | collected 2013-09-23 | reverse complement strand
TGGAGGTATATAGTAATCGTTAGTACCGCCCCGATTATTAGCGCCTTGTCTTGCAGATTGCTGAGTCTTTTTTTGCGTTGCCATTTGCGCTGAATCTCCATCTGGCGGTCAAGTTCAATCTGCTTTTCGTTTTCTTCGTTCAGTTTTTTATATTCTTCCTCAAACCGCGACCAGACCGCACCAAGTGCTGGGTCTGTGTGGTAAATCAAAAACTCACGCAATTCTACTGATTGCCGTTCCAATTCAATCTGGTGAAACACATTCTCAAGCGCCTGTGCTTTCAGTGATTTGGTTTTGGGAGGGTCAAGTTCTTGCCGCTTAACTTCTTTTTTTATTTCTTCGTGCGAGTCAAAGAATTGCCCAATAAAACCTGAAATTTCTTTGGTTATCTTGTAAAGGTCTGTACCCGCAGCTTTTGCATCCTTGTACAAAGCCACACCTTGCTTAATTCCAGCAATTGCAGCCAGTGCCAGTGTGATAGGTTCAATTCTTACCTACCCAGTGGCTTACATAACCCACAACAGACGAAAAAGCAGATACCAAGGCCATACCCGCCCAGAACCCGCCACGACCTTGATTTGCCAGCGCTACCAGTTTCTCAATAGAAGATTCCATTTTGTCAATCTTGGTTTCCATTTGGTCAAATCTCCGTTCATAGTCCTGAACCTTTTGCCAAAGCACTCCATATTTAACGGGATCAATTTCCATTTCAAGCTTTCATCACATACGCCAATGCGTAATACGGTGGAAGATTTGCGTTTGTACCAGATGTTCCCGCTGTGTCAACGGTTGTGCTGGTTGCCACTGTGATGCCTGTGGTTTTTGAACCTGTACTGCTATCTATTGCGCCTTGGCCTGTGCCGTTGATGTTTTGCACCCGTGTACCCGGCGCTGGCTGAATGTATGAATGGAAGTGACCGGGGTCAGTGACGGTGGAAGTCGATGAAGCTGTGTGGGTGTGACTGACCACAATTGAGTTAGCTGAACCGCCTGTCGCGCCCACAGCGTAAGTTGAACCACCGCCAACCACAAACCTGTCGCGCAAATCAGGTGTGCCATTTGTACCGTCACACAAATACCAACCTGTTGGAACGCTACCAATTGAGCCATACCACAATGAAATCATGCCTGTGGGAATAAGTGTGCCAACTGATGCCTGTACGCCAATAATTCCATAAAGGTTGTCGTATGTGCCAAGGGTTACCGCAGCAGATGTTTTGACAACAAATTTGTAAAAGAAACCATAGGTCAACCAAATTTCAGATGGTGTGCGACCAGACGAATCCAACAAAATGGGATTTGCATTTGCCACTGTGCCATTAATGTCTGTGTAGGTTGCCAAGGGCGTGGTTGAACCAGCTTGGTAGGTGTAAATCAGACCACCATTCAATGGCAACCCTGTGTTGTCAAAAAATTGCTGACCGTTGCCAATAGGCGAAAGATTAACTGCCATGATGCGTCCTTATGGATTGTTCAAATTATTGATTGGGGTTTGGCCTGTTTGCTTTGTGCCAGCACCAAGTTCAAGGGCTTTTCTTGTCTCAGCTTCTGCTGCCCGTCTTGCTCGCATTTCCATCACGCTAGTTCCTAACTGAAGACCCGGCACTAACAGGTTGCCGCCTTGTTCAACCCCAACAGCAATTAATTTTTTGCCTTTTTCAGCCAAACTTCCAACCAATGTATTGCTGTTATTAACAAAAGTTCCGCGAGGTTGTAATTGAGTATAGCCAGCAACATTGCCTAAAGTCTTCAAATGACTAGCAGTTTCTGCATCAAAAATTTGTGGAATGTTGTTTACATCATCAAGTTTTTTCAGCGCTTGGTTGTAATTGGCTTGTGAAAAATTTGGTTCTTTACCATAGATACCAGCTTTGTCACTTAACCAGTTAATTGTGCCTGCTGCCATGTGTTGTCTTGCTGGCGAATCTTTACCCAAATGATTGACCATTGTTTCAATATTTTTGTTTACGCCATTGATAACAAATTTTTCAATAAATTTATCTGCTGGAACAGAATCATTTACGGCGGCTTTCATAGCAGGATCTTTTTCAAGCATCTTAAAACGTTCACGGGCAGAATTCCTAGCTATGTCTGCAAGAGGTTTTAAATTTGCCGCTTCTTTTTGCAAAGGCAATTTTTCTAATTCTTCAATCATGAACGAAGCAGCCTTACGTTCATTGCCTTTTTCTGCTGTTCGTGCTATTTCGCCTAAATTACTTCTAAGAGATAAATAATCCTCAAATGTCATGCTTTTATCTTTAGCCAATCTTTTTAATTCAGCTAATTGACCTTTTGGCGCTTCATTAGAAAGTAATTGTTTTTTTAGTTTTGTTTGTATGTTTTGCAACAATGCTGTTGCATCAACTGGAAACTGACCACCAGCAGCATCACGCAAATTTTGATAATTCTGATCAATAGTTTTGGTTAAGTTGCTGTCAAGTTGTTTGTATGCTTCAATGATACCTTGACTGTTTTCAATAGTCTTTGTGCCATATACATCAGGCGCGGCGCGATTGCGTATTTCTTGAACATTTTCAATCAATGCTTTGTTTTGTTCATTAAAACGATAAGCTAGTTCAGTATCTTTGCCGCGTCTATTTTGTTCTTGGGAAAGTTGCACTACATCACCAGTAGCTTGTCCTTTAGTCAATCGAACTGGAACAGGTAAAGAATCAGCTTCTATGTGGCGCTGAAAAGTTGGAACATTAATTTGGTTGACAGGAAGTTCTTTTAATGCTTGCTGAAGTTCAGGCGTAGCAACAGACATTGCTTGCTGAACCATTGTTGTGGTTGGTGTAGCCGCCGCGCCAACACTTTGACCGCCTGCTGTTGGCGTTGGCGCTTGTCTTTCAATGGTGACGGTTGGCAATTGTTCTTTGATTTTCTGTGCGGTTTCAGTTACAACTTTTGCGGTTTTAGGCACAGCAACAGGGGCAGCCAACATTCCTGCATCCACCGCAGCTTGAACATCAAGTGGGTTTAAACCTGTTTTTTCAGCAACCCAATCAACACCTTTGTGGATATAGTCACCAATAAACTTCATGGTCTGGGCAGGCAATGACTGCACATAGTTGGCAGTTTCTTCCATGCCAGATAGCTTGCCCGGTTTTAAATACTCTAGCGGTGCTGAAACACTTGTTGCAAACTGTTTAGATTGTTCTGGTGTGCCACCCATAACCCTAATTGCAGGATATGCAACAGTGCTAGTTATAAATTGTGGCAACGACAAAGGAATATCTGCAACAGCAGCAGCAAAAGGTAGCGCTTGTTCCCGTGCTTCAAAACCCTTTTTCAAAACGTTACCAATGATTTGTCGCACCAATGGCGGCTTTTCTGACGTTGGCGCTGTTGTTGTTTCAGGCATATCTGAGCCTTGAATTAGACTTAAAACTTCGTCTTCTTCTTCGCGCTTTGCTGGTTTTTTACGCCCAGCAGATGATGCCATGCTGCGTGACGGGTAAGTTGGCGCAGGCGGTTCAGCACCACCACGAATTAAATCTAAAACTTCATCAGCCATTACAAAGTCCCATCTTTAATGAGTTTCTGAATGTTTAAATATTTTTGTTCAAACACTTTTCTTTGTTCTGAATTTTTTGGATAGCCAATAATTTCATTAGCCATTTTTGCTCGCATTTGCGGGTCTTTAATCAACTTTGGCAATGACATTAATTCAAAAACCTTGTTGTCAGCGTTGTTGTTCCACATCTGTGTGAAACTTGCCATGTTGCTTTCGCCAAATCTACGGGCGTATTTGTCAGCGGCAATACCTTGCCTGTCGCGGTTTTCCATTTCGCCATGCAATTGAACAACAATCTTTTGCAAAACTTTTGGTGGATAAGTTTCACTGCCTGTTGATGCTGCAATCATTTGTTTGCCAGCGTCTGTTGACAATGCTTGTGGGTTTTCCCCAATCAAAGACTTTTGCACATTAGCAAGTTGTTTGCTCAATTCTTTATATTCGCTATCGTCAACCAACTTGGTTAAGTATTGTTCAATCTGCAAACCCTTACCAGCTTGGAATCCTTGTTTTGCCAACAATTGATCTGTTTGCGTCATTATCTTTTCAAGATTACTGCGAACAGGCGCAATTGTGTTGCGTTGTGCCACAACATTTCTAACAAACTCACTGCCAGATTTTTGTGCATCTGCTTCACCTTGTTGAAGATTGAATACAGGTTGACCAGCTTGGCGCACAGGAAATCTCGGTGGCACAGGTTGACTGAAATCTGGAAGATTTGTAGATGCTTGCACTTGTGCTGCGTTTTGTGACATTGCACTTGGCTTTGGCGCAACAACAGCATTTGGTGCAGAAACCGCAGGGGCGGCTGGCGCAGCGGCTGGCGCAGCGGGTGCAACGGCTGGTGCGGCAGATGGCGCAGTAGTAACAGGGCGAATGGTGATGCGTCCTTGGTTGTCTTTGCTGGCAATAAAATTGTTGCCTTGAGTATCTTGCACCAATTCTTCGTTGAGCATAAGTTGCTGTTGAATCGTAGTCCCCGGAATAGCCGTTCCAACAGGAGTAGCACCAAATTCATTTGTTGAAATAACTTTGCTTTCTGTTCCGCTGGTTACTCCCACGCCGCTTGGCTGCAATACCGTTGTACGGGCAGCATCATCTAACCCTTGGATATGGCGTTGTTTTAAAAATGCGCGAGCCGAACCGGGGTCATTGGCAGCAATATCCAAATATGGCTGCAATAAATTCATGGCTTCATCTGGATTAATGCCCAAATCTTTTGCCAGTTGTAACCCCCTTTTTTTAAACAAATTCACTAATTGTGTTTTTGATGCTTCGGTTGGGTTTTTTTCTGCGGCAATTACTAATTCGTCATTTATCAATGAAATTTGACTGTCTGAAATTAATTTTTGCTTTTGTTTGAACAACTTTAAACGGTCTTGTTCCGCAGTAGATTCAGCACTTGATGCAGCAGCGGTAGCTGATGTAATTCTTGGTGCTGATGTTTTTGCCGCCACATCAGCTTCAGTTTCTGCTTGCGCTGCTTGTGATCTTGCTCTACTTAATTCTTCAGGGGTCAATTGTTGTAATCTGCTTAATTCAGCCGCAGCCCTTTGAACCGCTAAAGGGTTTAATTGCTGGGCTTGTTGGTATTCTTGTGCGCCACGGGCAAGATTAAGCATTTCACTCAACGACATGGGCGTGGGTGGTTTTAAATTTTGTGCAACAGGGTTGACTGAAAAATCTGCCATTTTTTATCCTTATGCCACGTTGTAAGGAATATTACCCGCTGGAACAGATGTTCCATATCCCGCAGGAGTTTGCATTCCTGTTTGTGGGCGCATCAAATTATTAAATGCGTATGCATTGCCAGCATTTTGAATGCCAGCAGACAAAGCATTTGACGCACCAATTTGACCGCCAGCCAATGCGTTACCAATTCCAATGGTTGCCTGACCAATGTTGCCAGCAGTGTTTTGGGCAAGGTTTGAAACCTGTCCTTGTGCAGTTTGACCAATGCCAGCTATGCCAGCCAATGTGTTGTAAATGTTTCCTCTTTGCGTTTGAAAACGGTTAAACGCATTTTGAAACTCTTGGCTTGCAGCGTTTTGACCGTAGTTTGTCAAACCTTGCAAAGCATTGCCACCAACCAATCCACCAGCCTGATTTGCTAGATTGGTGGTTGCTAAATTGCCTTGCTGAAGCCTGAAGTTATAACTTGGATCAATGCCTGCTTGAAATTCCTCTGCACCAAATTGCTTGGTCAGATAAGGTTTCATGCTAGCAATGTCACTTAATGCACTGTAACCAGCTTCTCTGTAAGGGCGCTGTTGTTCGTTTTGAATATCGAACATTCTTTGCTGTTGGGCAATGGCTTCCCTTGTTGCAGCCGCTTGAGTTTGGGCAGCTTTTTTTGCGCTACTTGCGCCAATTAAACCGCCAAGAATACTGCCGCCAGCCATAATTCCTGATGCTGCCATCCAAGTCATATTATTCCCCTTTAATTTCCAGCGTTTTCAATTTATTTGCAGAATCAAACAACGCTAATTCATCTGGTTCGATCAATTCTTTTTCCAATTTATCCAAGTCGGTTTCGCTACTGTTGTGGAATGTGATCCCAATTGCATCAGTCACCGCCAACGTTACCCGCTTTGTGCCGGGCTTACTCTGCACTATGTCTCCAGCGTACAGGTGTTTCATGCCGCCTTCTGTCCACGCAATTATTTCACCTTTGGCGCACAAAAAAAAGTGATCTTTCTTGTGTACCTTGCCCACAATCAGCGCCCCAGCGGGTCTGTAAACTTTTCTGGCATACATCCCAGCATGGAAATAATGCTCAGTCTCCAACTCTGCCTGCGGCATCTTTGCCACTTCCATTTGCAGTCTTTCGATCTGCTCACGGCTTGGCACATTATTTAAGATCAGGTCGTTCATAGGTTGTAATATGGCACTTTATACGCCACACCATTGACAGTCACATTGATAAAGCCCACAGGGTTAGCTGGCAAGGTTGCTGACCCTGCCGTGGCGGTGCTGGCGCTGGTGAAATTCAGCAAGTTAATGAAGAACTGCTGCCATGTGCGTGTTGGCCTTTTGGTGTTGGGGTCTAAAAACTCCGACTGCGGGTAGGGTTGCGATTGTGGGGTAGGTAAAGCCATTAGTTTTCTCCCACAGAAGTTTTCAAGTTTGCTGAAACAATAACTGCTTTGACAGGGTCGGTCAAAGAAACCTCAAAAACTCTATCTCGCGCTGTACCCAAACGCCGCCAAATTGCACGGTTTTTGTATCTGCCAATCAGACCAATGGAAGTCCAATGTTCGGTTGACCAAGTTGAACCGCCATCATCTGACCACCGCAACATTGCTTGTGGATTTTCACCTTGGCCTGTGGAAAGACCAACGCCGGGCTGGAACTGAATCTGCAATTCATCAAAGTATTCCCGCTGAAAATCTGCCACCAAATGCGGCGCACGGCGCAAACGCCTAACGTGCTGACCATCATCGGTGTAGTTCAATGGGTCAAGTTTATAAATCTTGCCGTTGGAGTAATCCCCAACCATTACCAAACCTTGGAATTCCGCGCAGCAATTGCCCCTTGCCCGTTCATATTGACCTAAGTTGTTTGTGTACAACCACTTATGCCACATACCTGATGCAATGTCATAAGCCCATGTTAAGTTAATTGAAGGAAAGCTAATAACGTAAACTTCGTGGCCTTCAAGCTGATAAGTCCATGCAATAGCATCATCAACCACTTGATTTGTCAAAGTATTTTCAACGGCGTGGGTGGAAATCCTTGTGGGTACATAACCATTCATTTGCACAATTTGCGCTTGACCGCGAATGTTTCGGCTTAAATATGCAAAGGAATTGCCAAGCCGCGCCACGCTAAATGGGGCTGCAATGCCATGCTGGGTCGATGTGCCGGGGATTCTTTGGAATGGAAAAGGGCTTGTGCCTGCATCAATCCATACCTCGCTAGACACTTCACCCAGCAAATAAACTTCACGGTGGTCAACGATCAATGAAACCAAGTCATCAGGCGCACCGTCTTTACTTCCAAAACTCAACGCTGGTGAAATTGGCGACAAAGCCGCAGATGCACCAAACTGCTGAGTATCTGGGCGGTTGTACACAAAATAGTTGTCCACAATGTCAACAGAACTAGCACTAGTAAATGCCCCGTCTGTGCTTGGCAGAATTGACCAATTCAAGCCATACATAGTCTGACCAGCAGATGTGTTCATGGCGGTTGATGCAACCGTTTGTGATGCGCTTACAGTGTAGCTTTGACCGCTAATAGCTGTGGACGCTGTTGCCGTGGTTTGCGTGGTATTCCATGTGCTGCCTGTGCCGCTTCCGCTAATGTTGGATGTAATGCGAGTCCCTGCCACTACGTTTGTGCCAGTTAAGACCTGCCCAACAGAAATTGTGCCGCCAGTTAACACGCCAATTGTCAAAATTCCAGTGGTTACAGCAATTGTTGAACCCGTGGAAGTAAAAGTGTTTGAAGCTGTTATGGTGGTGGCTGGCGTTACACCAGTGCCATAAAGATATTCGCCAACGCCAATTGTGCCGCTTGTGACAGATGTTGCACTCAATACAGTGCCAGCAATTTGACCTGTAAAAGTTGATGCTACTGCTGGAACATTTTGTGATGCGCTAACCGTGTAAGTGCCAGTTCCACCTGTTCCAGTTCCTAATGCAGTAATGATTGTGTTGGTAGTAATACCTGAACCTTGAATGGTTTGCCCTGCTGACAAAGTGCCTGTGACAGTATTTGCATACAAAGTCGTTCCAATAATCTGCCCGTTTATCACCGCGCCAACTGACGCAGAATTAAGCAATGAAGAACTTACGGTCTGGCTTTGGTTAATGGTGTAAGTACCAATACCGCCAGTTCCAGTCCCCAAAGCAGTGATGACTGTTGCTTGTGTTACCCCCACTCCAAACAACGCCTGATTAATAGCAATTGTTCCATTAGTAACCGCAGTGACCGTTAGAGTCGTGCCGCTAATTGAACCTGTAAAAACCGCCGCAGATGGGCTAGAAATGCGCCATGTGTAGCGATTTTGACCGTCCACAATATAGGCATTCACACCGTTGTCAGTGATGCCCACAATACCCGTGGAAGTGGTTAATTGACCCACAATTGTAGTGGTGTAGTTGGATGTTAAAGCATAAACATACGGGCCACAAACCGCCACTAAAACATTACCGCCAGACAAAGTACGCAACCCCCTGACTTCTTGCTGATTTTGGAAAAGCACCAATGAAGTCAACCCCGGCGTTGGGTACAGCGCCACCACACCACGTTCACCTTGCTGTTTCAAAGAATCAATTTCAGGGCGAAAATTGATGCACTCTTGGGCATCTTGGTAAATGCTTGGCGCTTCGTAAGATGGGCCAACAAAGCCAAAATCTGCCATTATCTAAAGCCCCCATCCATGATAAAGCCAGCGTCTTTTGCTTTACCCATCATCAACGCATCAGGATAACGTGCCACTTGTGCTGGGCGCATATTGGTGCGTTTGATTGTGGCTTTTGCTTGACCAGCAAAGGCATTAATCATTTGAATTTGAGTCGCAGAAGCCTTACCAAACATTGGCATCAGGCGTTCAGCCAAACACCACCGCAAAGCCATGTTGTAGCCTTGTGGCAGTGTGATTGCATCATATAGTGACCCAAATGTGCGGAAGATCGTGCTGGCAAATAAGTGAAGTTCACCAGATGACGGGTTAGGAAATACATACAGCGTTCCTAAAGTCTCGCTAGGCTGGTAGTAAATCATCTTTGCCCACGGGCCATTTAATTGCTTGATGCCCAAAGATTCGTATTCTTCAAGGCTTAAAATAGCCACGGGGTAATCCAAATAACCCCCCGCTACACTTGACCCGCCTTGCTGGGTTGCCACTCGCACAAACGCTGATTCAATGGTTAGGGGGCGTTCATAGTAAGCAGTGATGGCGGTGCTTGCCACGGTCTGGGAAATGCTGACAGTGTATGTGCCGCCCTCATTGACGTTACCACCAGCGCCAGTGCCAAAGCCTACAATGGTTGTGCCTGCGGCAATACCTGTTCCAGTGATGGTCATGCCCATTGTGATAGCGCCATTAATTACGCCATCCACAGGAACGGTCAGGGTTGTGCCAGCAATTGATCCTGTGAAAGATGCCCCTACCGACCCAGACGGGCCAAGGGTGTATTGCACGGTATTCTGAACCGTTTGAAAAATAATTTCGGTTTTGTAAAAAACCATCATGTTTTCATTCGACCACTGGGCGCACATGTCGTTCAGCATATCGAATGCGTCTTGGGCATCATCTGCTGTTGGCGATTCGCCAGATGCTAATGCACCTATGTCTTTAAGCGCCCTGCTAATAATGTCGTAAGGAGTCGTCATTTATTACACCTTTGGCACAAATTTCTGTGGTAACCAAGGGGCAACAACAACTCCATTCCCTGTCAGGGACGCTAGTTGTTCCTCTAAGCGGGATTTTATAAGGTTTATTCCGTTTTGTGTAGTCTCATTTTCAATCCATGATGCCACATCCAATTCGGTGACTTCGCTGAATGGCTTTTTTAGGATTTTGTCGCTGAACCACCAGTTACCCTCAGTTTCCACTTTTTCGCCTGTGTCAGCTTCTGCGGTCACATGATATTTGGCATGGGTGATCAGGTCACCATCTGCGGAAACTTCTAAGATTTTCCATGCAAATGTTGTCATGGCATTGCCGCCTTTATTTCGTCAGTGGTAGTTGCTGCATCAATGGCAATCTGCATGGTGGCGTATTTGTCACGCACCGCTTGCCTTGCCGCCTCTGCCGCTGTTGTTTCAGATGGAATGGTTGCCTTGATGTCCAAAGGCGCAAACTCAGCAGATCGAGCCTCTCTCCGCTTGTCATGGGCAATGGTCTTGGCTTTGTCAATGTTGATGGTAATCATGCTGAATACTCCCATGCGTTGCGGAATGTGCGGTCTGATGGGATGTCAGCGACATCCACAATCTTGAATGGCTTGCCTTCAGGAACAGACCTTGCGGCAATTTCTTCAATGCTTAAACCGCACTCTGGTGCTGGAATGATGACTGCTACACCGCCATCGTCTGTTGGGTAAATGATTCTTGAGTTCATGATTGTCCTTTATCTGAAAATAGCAATGTTTACAAATTCACAATCATTTGCAGTTCCACCATCGTCAGCTGATTGAATTCTTACAGACCCAGCGGCAGGAACTGTTGTTGAACCAGCAACAATTCTTGGGGCAACTAATGTAGCTCTGCTTGCAGTACCAGTTACACAATAATTTGCATCAGGCATTGCCGTTGTAAAGTTTACTGTGTAATTTCCTGTACTGTGATCTGTAATGTCCGTCACATTCCCACTTGCACGAATAGCAACAGTACCTGTGCCATTGAAGTTCACCCAAGCACGACACATATAAATTGGTGCAGTGCCAGATACAGTAGCAATTTGTGCTGAATCAATGTTTGGGGTTGTCAGCGTTGGACTTGTCAAAGTCTTGTTTGTCAGTGTCTGTGTATCAGTAGTGCCAACAACAGCACCAGCAGGATTACCCACACCTCCTGCGGGGAATGTAACTCCAGATGTTCCACTGATTAAAGTTGTCATGGTTTTCCTTATCTGAAGAATGAAACGCAAACAGTATCAAAGTCTTGCGCTGTATTATTTGATGGTGTTCCCGCTGTAAATCTACACGATGCCGCAAGTTGAGATGAAATGCCATATCCCTGATTAGCTTGACCAGAAGAATATTTCCCACCAAATACCGCAGAATAATTTGCATCAGACATTGCAGTTGTGAAGTTAACTGTATAGTCC
>Ga0181352_1001010_pt1 | contig 11317 bp, 9 predicted proteins | sample Fa13VDMLBSN_FD_130103 | JGI IMG/M metagenome (GOLD analysis project Ga0181352, IMG submission 130103) | Freshwater viral communities from Lake Michigan, USA - Fa13.VD.MLB.S.N | ecosystem: Environmental > Aquatic > Freshwater > Lake | place: USA: Michigan | collected 2013-09-23 | reverse complement strand
GTTCACCCTCGTAGGCCCCGCCCTCCACCCAGACGGGGGCCAACCCACCTACCTAGCTGAGATTTGGTCGGGGGTAAACGACGGGCTCAAGTTCTGGCTGGAGCCCGGTTGGTACGAACGAATTACGGAGTGGGCTGACCTTGCATAGCCTCAGCATCCTTAGCCAAGGCCGAATTTACCTGAGCTGAATAAACAGGGCTAATTTGGGCAAACCTAGCCAAGTCATATCCAACCGCCTGAAGGTCACGTGAGAACTTTGGGTTTAGGTAGACTTGTGCAAGGAGGTTGTAATACCGCTTATCAGCGGCTTTCAGGATGTTGTTTCCACCCTGAGCTAGCATCGCGCCACCCGTAATGTTGCCTTGGGCGCCGCCATAAATTGTGGCAAGGGCACGCACGTCGTTGAAGACGTTGGGTTGGCGACCCTGAACAGCCTCGCGGCCACGAATTATGTCAGAAATAGGATCAACAACCTCTTTCTTGATGACATCATACCTATCATTGCCAACTAGGGCAATTAGGTTTTCACGCTGCTTGCGAAGCTTGTCGTCCGGGCTGTAGAAGAAGTCAGTTATATCCCTAAGCCTGAGCTTTTCCATGCCCTCGTACTGCGTCGGAACAAAACGACGGATTGCATCAGCCGCAGCAATTTTTCCAAGACCATCAACAAGTGCCGACTTTCCAGACGCCGCAGCACTTGCCACGAACTTCTTAACAACAATCGGGTCAACATCCTGAACGATCCTCTGCGCCAGCTTTGAATTGTTGGCGTAGTCGTTAGGATCAATCCTAAAGTTGGTGTCAGCAAAGAACCTAGTAAGCGGATCAGAAGCAGCCGCATTGTACTCAGCCGCCAAAACATTGGCGTTGTTCCTGAGAGAACCAGCTTCAAGCTCGGCAGCACGCAGCGCAGCATTGCGACGCTTTAGGTCTGTTTCAAGAAGGGCCTTCTGAACCGCCTTCCTGTATCCTAGGCGCTCGGTTGCAACATTAACGCCTTCCTTGGGAAGCATGGACAACCAATCGGTTAGCTCCTTCTGGTTAATGCGACCGTCAAGCTTCTTGTCCACAAACCTAGCCAACCTGCGGAAGTCATTAGCATCAGCCCCAAATACTTCCTTAACAGGAAACTCGCCACGGGTCTCCAATTCAGCTATGTTTCTGACGAACTTTTGCGGATCAATGGCGTCGTTGCCTGAAATCTTGGAAGCCTTCCTAGCCCCATCGACTAAGCTAGACTCAAGCATTCCCTTCATCATCGCCGCGTAAACGTGCTGACGGAAGCTGTCGGCAACAGCCAGATCAGCAGGGTTGACCTGTCGCGTTGCCACAGCCTTCTGGCTTATTCCGCTCAGGAAGTCGGCATACTGATTCAACTGGCGCCAAGCCTGTGAGTTCTTTCCTCCTGACTTAACCTGATTGAAGAAGTCCTCAAACCGATTGTTTGAAAGAAGGCTGACAACATCGCTATCAAGCGACGCTACGCTTTGGGCATAAGCCTCGTTTGCCGCCTTCCATTGAGCATGGACATCTGTTCCGTACTTACGCAGGATGTAGTCATTCGCCGCATCCTTCAGAACCTGATACTGCTCTCCAGCCTTCTTTTCAGCCGCGCTAATCACCTTGGGATCGCTTGATCCACCAGCAAGGCGCTTGGCATACATATTCTTGAACTCTAAGAACTGCTCACGCGAAAGCTCTGTTTTCTCGCCAAACGCCGAGGAAATAGCCTCCATGAACTGAGAGTTAGCCTCCTTACCCTCAAGAAGCTTCCCAGACTTAGAGGCTTTTGATGCGTTGGACAAAACCTCATCCAAGCCAACAACGGGGTCGTTGATCTGGATTCCAGTTGCATCGTAAAGCCCACCGCGAGCGAGCTTGATGGCATCTGTAGCATCATCCGCAACCTTCTTGATCTCAAGAGCAACGGTTGCTGGGTCAAACGAGAACAAACTCGGAAGCTTAGGACCAAGAGTCTGCCCCAAGCCACGATCAAAGGCCACCTTTGCGCGCATCTTTTCACGCACAGCTTCTTCGGCCTGAGCCATGAGCCTCTGGGCATCTGCGGAATATGTCTGACGGGCGCGAGTGGCCGCATCCTTTGCTACAGCAGCAGCCTTTTCTGCGGCAACCGACTGATCGCGCAGTTGAGACAACTGCATATTCTTAATCAATTCCTCAGCAATAGGCGTGCTTTCTGGAGCCTGCTGAACAATCGACATTGCCACTTGAGGAATGTTGTCGTCCGTTCTGACAAGCCTGTCTATTGCAGCGGGATTGAAGTTGGCAATGTTCCGCTTCTCAACATTTACGAGGGATGGATTAGCCTCGGAAAGAAGCACGTTCGCTATCGTTCCGTCTGGATTGAAAAGGCCAGCCCCACCACGAATCTTGGATATGCGCTCAGCACTCGATATCGACTGCTCAATGTTTGAGCCTAAACGCGCAGCGGCTCCGCTAAGAAACGGAGTAGTGAAGCGCATAGCAGCATCAATCTTCCCCTCGCTCTTGGGGAACATTTGTCCAGCTTCTATAGCCCTTCCAGCCTCACCCGCTACAGCAGAGCTTGCCGCAGACGCTAAAAAGCTAGCAACGCCGGGACTTACCGAGGCAACGGGTTGGGTAAACCTAAGAATAGGTGCAGCAGCAAATGCAGGCGCCGCAGCCATACGCCTAGGGTCCATTTCCTTTCGCTGACCGGCCTCGCGCTCAAGGAACTGAGCAATGCTCTCAGAGGCCAATGCTGTGCCAGCCATGTAAAGAGCGGGCGCCAATCCAACACCACCAGTAGCCAAACCAACGGCTATCGGCGCCCCATACCTCATTGCGGAAATGCCAATATCCCTAGCCTGCTCCTGAGTCGGAGCCGTGCTAATTCCGGCAGGATATGCAATGGGATATCCAGCCGCAGCCGCTTGCTGTGCAATCGAAGGGGCGCTTGGGGCCTGAGCTGGCTGAGCAGGGGTCTCGGCCTTACTTAAAAGCGCAGAAAGCTCCTGAACAGCCGACTCATTATTATCGGCCTTAGCCCTATTGATTGCATCAACAATTTGCTCTCTGGAGTAGGCCATTATTTCAGGTATTGACTAGCATTTGAACTTACCCCGCCAAAAACGCGATTGTAAACGTCCCTTGCAACACCACGGTTTTCCCTGAGTTGCTCAATGCGGTCAACAATCTCCTGAGTGGTGGCTTTAGCCGAGCGCATCATGCGAACGATCTCGCGGTCCTGCTTTGCAAACTTCTCGTTCTCAATGGCCATCTCAGCAAAATAACGATTGGCAAGCGTGGTGTCCCTAATGGACGGAGCTGTGGCAACGTAGAACTCGCGGTCAGCATTGGACATCGCGCCTAAGCCACGCGCAAGAAGTGAAATTTGGGATGCCTGAGCCCCAGCCAAACCCTTTTCAAGAAGCTCCTGCTTCGTTGTGTCGGCAATCTTAATTCCAGCCGCGTCAAACACCTTGTTTGCAAAGCTAAGGAACGGCTGGAAAACACCCGTCTTTGCTCCAGACTTAATTCCCTCAAGAACTAGGTTGGCCGAATTTGCGGCAGAAATAGCGTTGTCGTAATCAGAGGTAAACTGGTCTAGGCGCTTTTGAGCAGCCTGAGCCCTAAGCTTATCCTCTTCCTTTTCAAAGGCACCAGCCTCCTGCTCGCGGAATACGGGATAGAACAGACCCTGTACCACGCTAAACGAAGGAGTGACGCCAGCTCTTCCCTTGGACAGTTCTTCAGCCTTCTTGAGAGCGGCTTCTGGAGTTGTGTATCCTCCTTCAACCTTTGGAGTAGAACGCTGACGAGCCTGAGACAGGTTTTCCTCAAGCTGTGAAAACTGAATTGCCTGCGGAAGCCAAGTTGACGGAGAGACTCCAGACGACTTCGCACGCTCAATAAAGTCGGTTGTGTTAACAGGTCCGGAGGGAGTAAATGCACCAACACCAGACGGAATCTGCTCAAACGTAGCTCCAGCCGAAATTGCCTTCTGAGCGGGTGATGCTGACATTACGGACGTTAAACGAGCTTGATCAGCAATATTGCGCTCCATCTCGGAAAGCTGGAGACGACGCATACGATCAGCATCCGCCTGAGCCGCCATGTCTGACTTAAACTTCACAAACGCAGCCGCGCCACCAGCAGCCTTCAAACCAGCCTTGGCAGCAGCGTCATCAATGCCGGGAATCTGGCTCTTGATGAAGGCAAGACCCTCCTCCTCATTGCGCTTCTCCTCCTGCTTCTTGAGGAAGTTCTGAACGCCCTGCGTGACACCCTGACCGAAGTTGGACAAGCCCTGAGCAGCAAGCTGCCCTCCCATTGCCAGTCCCTGAGCAAGGGGGGAATAGTCTACCCGCCCAAGAGCGGGGTTAATGGTTGAGCCAAAGACTGCCATAATTAGAATGGACCATAGGGAGCAGGACCAGCAGCCCCGCCCTGAGGATTGATATTGGAACTAGAATATGCAGGAACCCCTCCTCCGAAACGGATGTTGCCAAGAAGACCCGGAAGAGCAGAGGCAAACCCACCAGCGATGTTACCAATGGCTCCAGCCCTAGCTCCAGCAGCCGTCGCCGCACCACCCGCCACTGCCGCTCCATAGTTGGACAGGTTAGCCTGATTGGCCAAGGCGATGTTTATACCAGCATTCGGATCGAAGATGCGAGGAGCAATGTCTCTCGCCGTTCCAAGGGTGGACTCATATGCCGCCATACCCAAAGGAATGGCCGCAGCATTCTGACCAAATCCAATTGCTCCAAGGGCCGCAGGAGTAAGCCCACCAGCAGCCTGAGCCCTGCTGAGGGCAAACGACCTGTCTGCACCAAGCATCCCCTGCTCAGCGCCAAGAACCGCCCCAAGGTTGGCAAACTGCTGTTGAGCCTGCTGGGCACCAAACGCCCTGTTTGACTCAGCCGCCGACAACCCAAGACGGGCGTTAAGCTCCTGCGCAGCCATACCCTGACCAGCACCAAACTCAAACGCACGCTGTCCAGCAGCCTGATTGGCCAAGGCAGCCTGAAGGTTAGCAGTTTGATTGAGGCGAGCCACATCCTGAGCGTTGGTGATGTTGAACTGACCAGCCTGCATCCCCGTAGCTTGATTGGCCAGAGCAGCCTGAAGCGCGGCCTGCTGATTAGCCCTAGCCATATCCGCAGCCGTTCCCACGTTAAACTGACCAGCCTGAAGGGCCGCAGCCGCATTGGCCTGCTGACGCGCAATGTCTGCACGAAGCACATCCGTAGCCAGCGACTGACCAGCCTGCTGGGCTCCCAGAAGCTGCTGGTTAATCTGCTGGGCAATGGCAATGTCCTCAGCCGTGCGCTGACGAGCCGCACCAGCCCTAGCCAAAGCTTCACCAGCGATGCCTGTCGCGCTCTCCAGACGGCCCGTACCAGCCGCCATCTCACGGGCTCCCTGCGTGGCAGCACGAAGCTCCTGAGGGGTGAGTTGTCCCGGGGCCGTGGCCATTCCCAATGCCCGATTCTGAAGAGCCTGACTCAACGGGCTAATCTGCTGATTGCGCAGAGCCTGCTGATAGAGGGTTTCGCCAAGAGCCCCAGCGCCCACACGTTCAGCAGCCACTTGACCAGCGGCCACACGCTCAGCCGCTACGCGCTCAGGCGTAAGGGTTCCTGCCACCTGAAGCTGTTGAGCCGCCACCTGCTGTGGAGTGAAGCCTCCCATCGCCGCAATCCGCTCAGGCGTGATGGCCTGAGTTTTCGGAGCCTGCATGGCAAGCTGACCCATCTGGTTGAGGTAGCCACTAACCTGACGGCCACCAAGACCAGAGATGTCGCCAAAGGCAGCAGCGACTTGAGGATTGGCGGCAACGTAAGCCTCAACAGCCTGAGGACCAAGCTCACGAAGCTGCTGAAGCTGGGCCTGACTTTGCTCAATGCTCAGATTGCGATTGAGTTGGGCCATCCGCTCAGAAGCCATTTGGCCTAGGTCAAGGCTTCCAAAATAGCCACCAGCCGTTCCCGGAGCCACTCCAAGCAAGGCATTCTGGATGTCGCGCTGATTCAGCGCCTGATAACCCGGACGATAGGTGCCTTCCGCGCCAAGAACTGTTTCCTGAAGCCCCGGAGACGTAACCGCCGAAAGGTAGTCCGTGATGGCCTTGTTTACATCAACAGGGGCAGGCCGATTGGCTGCGGCAGCATTGGCGGCAGTGTTGGCTGCACTCTTTGCGGCATTAGCCCCGATAAGCGAAGCTCCAACGGTGGCGATTGCGGGAAGAAATGGGGCTAGGAATGCCATTGGAAGTAGGGCCTTATTCTATCGTACTTTATCCAACGGAGCCTAGCGTCATTGCGAAGCCCGCGCTGAAACCCAAACCATTGTAAGTGCGGTTTAGGAAACGAGAAGAAGAGCGGAAGAGATTGCTCGCCAATGACCAAATCAACCCACCAAGCGTCTGGATGCTCTGGGCTGAAAATGGACGGATCGCTTTTAAGGCATGGCCTGAAAAAGGCCAAATTGTCCGGCGTTGTGATGCAGTAGCCATGCTTTGAGTAGAACCCATGAATCGCTGAGAAGACTGGCTCCCCATAGATTTCAATGGCTCTTTCAATGGCCTTAGGCGAACTTGGTTTGGGTGGCGAAGACGGAGAAGGTTGCACTAGCCGTCTTGATGATGGTGAACGTATAGATGTCCACGCTATTTGCGTTACCAGCCAACGGAGCCGCGCCACCAGCCCACTTGGGGATAACGGCATTGCCATCAATGGTCAGCGGGGTTGTGGTGTCTGGGCGGTAAGCCGTGCTGCCCTGAGTGGCCATGACAACAATGCTCACAGAGTCATTGGTGGCCATCACCGTATTCAGGGTGTTTGAGCTATCACCCCTGACATTCAGCGTCCAGTTGGCCGAAGCATTGGACGTGTAATAGACAACCGATCCATCAAGCACATTGAAATTAACCGTGCCGGTGAGGGCGGCACCACTCAGCGAAGCCTTCTCAACAACTTCGTAAATGGAGGTGGTTCCCGTGGCGGAAAGGGTCGTAAACGCACCCGTAGAGGGCGTCGTGGAGCCAACGGGAGTGTTCTGGATGGACGTGGCCGTTAGGGCTCCGGGAGGGCTGGCCGACGAAGTGGTCCAAGTAGGAGCGCCTGAGCTTAGCTTTGATGGAGTGATTCCGCCGTCCCTGACGATGATAGCTCCACCGGAAAGCTGGGTGGTAGCCCCATCTACCGCGCTAGCGTCAAATGTGGCATCGTTGACAGCATTGTTCAGGGTGGTAGCCGTGGGGCTATCACCCGTAGAGAACGTGTTTCCAGTGATTAATCTGCCCATATTAGGTGGCTTGAGTTACGCCTAGATTGGTGAGGGCTGCGTTGAGGTTGACGGCACGCAGCTTGGGACGCCCAACCGTAGGGGTAAGCGTTAGTTGTGCGCCATAGCCGCGTTTATTGCCAATCCTACCACGCAACGAGGCATCTTCGCCCACAGGCAGGTTGGCATTGTCCAGCAAGGCGTAAATGGACGTAAGGGCCTCCGTTGAGTCCAGATTCTCCGTTTCAAAGCTGATGCTGGCATTGGACGCCTCGCTGCCAGAGGACTCGACGTGAATCTCGTAGGAAGAGAACTTCTTACGGTCAATCGTGCCCATCGTATACTGACGGCTGGTGACGTAGGAGGCTACGGCGTAGCTGGAGGCAGGGATGCCAGCGTACAGGGCAAGGCGGTCAAACGCATCCTCGCGGGCATCAATGATGTGAACAGAGCCCGAACTACCCACAACGTACAGGTTGGAAAATCCACCAATGTCCCCGACAATCATATCCTGCACATCCCAAGCCGTGGCATTGATGGTGTCAATGGACTCCCAGCCCTGATTCAGGAGGTTGTAAACCAAGATGGTGTTGTTCTTGGTGGAGTTACCCAACGGAACAGCAATGTAGTAGCGGTTGTTGTAATAGGCCGCAACGGCGTTCTGGGCGTAGTTACGATTGATCTGAGAGATGATCGGGTTGATGGGCTCGGACAGAGGAACACCCACGCCACGCAGGTTGTACAGGTCGCCAAATGCTGCGGCATACACGCCATTGTCTGACAGGAACAGCACCTGATTGCCAATCTGGACGATGGACTTACGGGCCACGCATCCCACTTCCTTGGTGATTAGATTTACTGACGTATCCAGTAGGGAACCTGATATGCCCTTAATCAGGTGGATGGAGTGCCGCATGAACACCAAGAGGTTGTCCTCGGCAAAGGGCTCAACTCCCACAAGGCTGTCAGCCGTACCTCCAGTGATGCGGTATTGGGCCTCAATCTTGTCGAAGGTGTCGCTGTCTAGGATGTCGGAGGCTACGATTTCATCCAGAATGTTCCTATCCGTGTAGGTCGGGGAGCCCGAGGTTCCGCCCGGGGTGTAGGCATACGGCACCCAAAGCCTGCGCTGGTGATGGACACCCCAAGCAGGTCCCGGCATGTGCATCAGCCCAAGGCCATCGCTTTGGCGCTTGGCGAACACAGCCCTATGGGTGGCGTCGTCTTCCGTCTGCGTGAAGAACGTGAAAGTGTTGGCATTTGGCACTGTAGCCACCACATAGCCATCTCCTCCGATGTTTAAATTTCCAGAGCCCTGATTAATAACCCACACCCTGTCTCCAACGGAAAGCCCATGCGCGGTCTCAGTTACCGTTGCAATGCCATCAGCAACAGTGGTGTTGTTTGAGGTGTCAAAATAAACAGGATTGGCGTAAACTCCTCCAAGCACCTTGCTGAAGGCTGGAGTGCCAGAGAAGGAACCATTCCACTCAAGCGCCTGCTCTCCGTTTCTGAAGATGAACACCTTGTCGAACGCCTGAAGCAGGCTCACCGTGGAGGTGATGGTGACACCAGTAGGGTAGGCAATCGTCGTTGCCGTGCCATCGGAGAGCTTGATGGCTTGAGCGTTCAGATTGGTGGCGAGGATGATGTAGTTGTCGTTTGGTGTATTCGGGTTGCTGAAGAGACATGATCCAAACACTCCCGTCACAGCGGTGGAGGACAAAGCCGCTGGGTTGCTCGTTCCAGTGCCCGTGTAGGTTTCGCTGCCGGTGGCCCCAGTAAGCGTAAACGTAAACTGGGTGCTGCTGGTCACCGTGATGAGACGGTTGCCATTGGGGTTCACCGTTCCAGTGAGCCCAGAGATGTAGACAAGGGTATTGCTGCTGTAGCCGTGGGCAGAGGACGTGTCCACCGTCACAGTTGTTGTGCTGCGGCTTGCGCTGCTAATGCTCACTGCCCCGCTGTACAGCTTCCAAGTGGGAGTAGCCAGAAGCTGGATGGACTCGGTGTTGGCCGTGAGCGTAGGTCCAAAATTCTCAATGCCCCTGCGCACTTGCCAAGCCCCGTCCAAGTCCATGCGACCATTGCTGCTGTAGGCCACATCTGTGGGCTTCAGTTGGTCAGGGCGCAGACGATTGTTCATCCGCAGGAAGCCCGTGTCCCCGTCCGTGGCAATGGGCGTGTCAAACGCCCCGTATTTTGAATAGCGGGCCATTATTGGAATTTGTAACGAATACGGACAATGCCTGCCTGACCGTTGCCGAAGCTGATGCCACCATAACCTCCACCCCATCCACCATTGCCTGAGTTGGCCACAACGGCAGGAAGCTGATAAGAGGTGGACGAGGAGTTTCCATGACCACCCGTTGCAAACGTGGCATAGGTTCCAGCAGAGGAGATGATGTCAGCCGTGCGACCAACTCCACCAGCGGGGACGCTTCCCGCGCCTCCCGCACCACCGCCACCACCGTCATTGCCAGCAGAGGTCCAATCTCCGCCCTTGTTTCCGTAGCCACCACTGGCTGACGTTGGCTGAAGTCCAGAGCCTCCAACAGCATCAACACCACCACCTCCACTACCGCCACTCCCATCGTTTCCACGACCACCACCCAAAGCAGTCAACCCGCCGAAGGTTGTGTCATTGCCCGTAGTTGAGGGGCCAACCAACGCTCCCACAACCACAGAAAACGATCCGGCAGACACCGAGAACGAGGGGCGATAGATGTAACCACCTGCACCACCACCGCCGTAATTACCACCTCCGCCGCCACCCACCATCATAAGCTGGACGGAGGCAGAAGAAGGAGCCGTCGTAACTATAAAAGTTCCATCCGACGTAAACTGATGAATCTTGTAATTGGCGTCGGTCGGATCGACGTACACCGTGCCTCCCGTGGCAACGATGAATGCCGACGAGGAGGTCGGCCTGAAAGCGCCAAAAGCGCGAAGGCTGGCCGCGCCAACTGTGGAAAGGACAGGCATGCGCCTATCCTACCACTTAACGTCGCTTGCGCTTGAAGTCTGCGCCCTTCAGCTTGCCCGAGTTGGCCATCGCGTAAAACACCCTCTGGCCTTTTTCCGCGCCATATTCCGACTTAAGCGCGGCCATCACCTTCTTCCCTTTCTTGGTCAGGGGCATGTCAGGAACACTTCTTACGGGATGTCCCGTGGTTCTTGGTCTTCATGGAGTCGTATTCCATCATGCGCTCCTTCTTTGACTCCATCTGCTCATGGCGCTTCATCTGCGCCTTCGTTTTGTAGCGTTCGCCTGATTTGCTCATAAGATTGGTGTTGACAGAAAATCGTTTCCCCCTCCACCTCCCCGCTAGGGGAGGCGGCTAGCAGGACCAAAGCACCTTCCTAGCCCAATAGTTGGCCGAGAGCTTGCCCTCTCCGCCCTTAATCCCACCGGACCTAGCGCAATAGGACTTCCTGCGGGCCTTGCTCTTGTGTTGGGTGAAGTCCTGCATGGAGCTATCACCGAAATGGACGATCCTCTCCTGCCCATTCGCACAGGCCTTCACCACCTTCTTCTTCCCAGCCCTCCAACTCTTCATCGGTTGGTTGCATGGCATCTCGTCCTTGCTCTTCTTGTTCATCGTTGTTTACGACGATAGCGTACCACGATGGAATAGACACCAGCCGCAATGGCTAGCAAGCTGGCTAGGATGCGCAGAGCCCAATCAAGCTGCTCCTGCCAAGCGGCAATGGAGCTTGAGGCGCTCACCATCGCCAACACATCACTACCAATCTGCCTGCCTTGATGGACGTTCATTTGACGCCCCTCACTGCCATCTTTTGCTCGGTGCGAACCCCGAACCAATAGCCAACCGAGATGGAGAACATCCCAAAGGTGGAGGTGATGATGAAACTCATAAGCTCTGGATTGCTATCACGATACCACACCGCTAGGGCTAGTGAGCTAATCCAGAGGGCCAAGGTGAGCCCCGGCCTGAAAAGGGTCATTATGTCGGCTACGAGGTTGGAGGCGGGCTTCAGCCCTGCCTGAGCCTTGATGGCTTCCGTGAACGACTCCGCGTTC
>Ga0181352_1001009_pt1 | contig 11319 bp, 14 predicted proteins | sample Fa13VDMLBSN_FD_130103 | JGI IMG/M metagenome (GOLD analysis project Ga0181352, IMG submission 130103) | Freshwater viral communities from Lake Michigan, USA - Fa13.VD.MLB.S.N | ecosystem: Environmental > Aquatic > Freshwater > Lake | place: USA: Michigan | collected 2013-09-23 | reverse complement strand
TGCTGTCTTTTTAACAATCCTGTATTACCATTTGCACTATTATAACTATTGAAAACACCAGTTACAACAGTCTGAAAAGCATTAGAAGCAAAGTTGCTATTATTACAAACACCTCTACCACTTGTAGATGGGGCTGCCTGAAAACTAAAAGACAATGGATTATCAGGATAAAAACCCATAGATGCACCTTGAGTTGCTACATCTCCCCATGAAAGAGATGTTAGTAACTGAAATGAATTAATCATCTGGATAAAGGGAGTCTGTTGAATTATCGTAGTTCCATTCATATCGAGTGTAAAGGAGTGAATCATTTGACCAAACCAAGATTTCAAACCAATAGCATAATCAGCACTTGAGGTAGCAGTAGCAGGAGCAAAATTTGCAGCAGTAGCTAAACTGGTTGTTGCTAAAGTCAAAAGCATTGGAACAGCTAAATAAGCCTCTCTATATGAGACATACTTGTTCGAATTACTCAACTGAGATGTATCGATTATTGACTGATTCGAATTGTAAACTGAATTCATATTATCTAAAATGTTGATCCAATCTTTCTTAACAAAAATGGAGGCTGAGCCTTCTACTTCCTGAGATAAGTCAAATACTAATTTATCAGACATATTATAATTATTGATGAGATAAAAAATTTGGCTAATTCCAAAATAATATGGAATTGGCTAAAAAAAACTATTAATTCAATCTCTTACAAATTAAATTTAATATTTTTGATTTTATTTTTTTGTGGCTTAACTGCTAAACTTAAACTTTCCAATTTTTTGCTTAAAGCTCCTCCAGCCATTGGAACTCTACCAGTAGTTGCTACATATTCATCTACACTATCATAACTTGATGCTGAACCTGCTCCACCTTGATTAAGTAAAACAGAACCGCCTTTACCTTGCATTCTTGAAATTCGTCTTCCAGGAACATAAACAGAGGTTATTCTAACCATTATTATACTAACAAAACATTATATTTTAATTATTCAATATTGGATATTCGTTTCCTCAAGTTCCTTAATTTTAAAATATTCATTATTAAAGAATTTATAATTGTTATTTGCTTCATAATATCTTTTTCCTTAACTGAATCAGTTCCAGTTTTCAAGTCAGTTGTTAGTCTTGATTGTTCTTTTTGTAAATCATCATACATTCGAGTTAAAGATTGTTCAGTTATATCGTGTGTAAAGTTCATCTATATATAATTAAGAGATTATTAATTTGCTAAAATAATGCGGTCTCTATATTAACCACTATTATGCTGCCTGTTCATTCGCATCTCGTATACATAAAACAATTGTAATCGATGGATCATTAATCGCAATTGGGTTTAGATCAGTTCCTAAAATTGTTAGTCTCAATTCATTATAAGTTCCATTTATCAATTTAGTCCATATAAATGCTGGTGGCTTTTCTGAAATAAGTTCTCCTACTGCTACACTTGGAACAAGGGTATAAAGAATACTGGACGGCATAGCATAAGCATTATCAATATTTGACAACGAAAATAATAATGATGAATTCGGCTGAACATTTGGAGCAACAGTAGAAATATATGATATTGTTCCATTTGCTAATTTGCTTACATATTGACTAGTAGGAGGAACAAAAGTATTATTTAAATTTTGAGCCGTAGCGAAACCAGCACTATAACCAACAATTATGTTAAACTTTGCTGGAATTGTAACAATAGGATTAAAACTTTGTGGAGGAAAAGGAACGGCTGCTGGATTTGTCCAACCTACTGGTAATACTGTTGGAAATAAGTATGTATTTATTTGAACCGCATAACGAGCAGGATTTATTATAAATTCAGCATAATATACATTTTCACCTGAACCATTTACTAAATAATGACCATTTTGTATCATTGTAAATTGTAATAACTGATTCAATGTAGTTATTTCATACAGACCATCTGGAATTGATACTGTATATGTTGTTGCTACACCGGCACCATTAATCCAATTATAAGTGAAAGAATTATTTTGATAAGTAGATGTTATATTGAACCAACTATAATATATAGAACATGAGGCAAATGCTAAATAATTATCTTTGAATTGAACTGAATTTGGAAATCTATAAACGAACTTGTTATTTTGTCCATCTTGAACAAGATTACTTTGATTTAATACCAATGTTTTTACCATTATATATTATTATAGATAAAAAATAATATACAATTACCTTCTTAATAATCCAGGTATTAGTAATTTCTTTCTAGATGTCTTAATTTTCTGTCCGTCTAAATAGTTGTGTAGTCCTGAACCACTAAAAGTATTTGGCTTTAACATTAAATCATTTGGAACTTGTGAGCCACCAAAAAAAAAAGCTGGTTGAAATTCCTCTGATCGCATTTGTGGTATATTATTGGACATATAAGGATTTGCGACCTTAAAATTAAAGTTTCCACTCATTATACTATATCAATAGATTTTATTTCATTTGAAATATGAAATTCTGAATTTATGCTTTTTAAATAATCATTATAAGCATTAGATGCTTCATCTTCTTCTTTAAAATAACCCAAAAATATTTTTTTTTTATTTATACATAAATAAGCAACCCATTTTTGTTTATTTTTATTAAATGATACTCCTTTATACTTTGATGTGCATTCTTGATTTCTTTTAACAACATTAAATTGATTTTGTGAATTAGTTGCCATTCTCAAATTTAACACATTATTATCATCAACAATTCTATTTATGTGGTCTACAAAAAGACTATCTTGATAATCTTCTAAAAACATTTTTGCAACTAATCTATGTATTCGGCAATTTGTTACTACATTATTATTATAAAGAGCAACTGCCAAATATCCATCTTTATCTTTTCTACCTTTTAATATTTTGTTAGTTTTATTATTTTTAACTTGACCTAAATTATTAACAGAATAATCTGCCATAGGTAATGTTTTCCAAACACAATCCATTAATTATATATAAATTTTGTCTTTAAATAGTTTTACAAATAATTTAATTTTTAATTTCAATTTTTTGTTAGTTTGTATTGTTTAGATTTCTCGTTTAGACATTTCCAATAGAATATCTTTTGCCTGTCCCTTGGGTATTAGATCGCGATCTAACATTTCAACCAAAATCTGTTTAAACTTTCTAAATAAATCTTTGCTATCATTACCAGCAATCATTTGTCCGCGCATAATCTCGAAACTGTTTATTAACTGTTCATCTTTATCCTTTTTTGGACTAGGAACATCTAATTTTGATGATAAATTTGATTTGGATGCAATAAATTTTAAATATTCTCGTTCATCATCATCTAATTTTTCTAGTTCAGAAAAAGATGGAAGATTTCCACCAGCTATTTTTTTAAAAACAACTGTAAGATTTGGGCTTACTCTACGTGTCTTCATATCAGGTAAAAACTGACCTCCGTGCCTTTTTATCATTACAACTCCATCAACAAGTTTTTTTCGATTAATCAAAAACTTTCCAAATGGAACATAATCAGGTTCAGCACCAATACCAGCACTATAATCCACTTTAGAAGATAATCCTTTACCACGTATTTTACCTTTTGTTAGTCCACTTGCTGTCATACGAACTGGTTCAGCAACCGCTACTGGAACTCGTGACCAACTTTGTTGTATTTCACTATCATTTGCTTGTAACCAATTTATTAATGCTGCTTTAGTAAGTGTTAATATAGCTGATTTTGTTGTTCCTAATCTTCTAAATAATCCTGGATCTACTTTAGATATTGCTTCTACATATTCATTTAAACTTTGACCCATAGAAGTTGGATTTTTGGTAAGACCAATTAACATTCTCGGTTGTATATAAGAATATTGTGTTCCAGCAATAACTATACCTGTAGTAGGTTCTGATTCTACTGGTATATCAGGTTTTAATAAATCAGTATCAGTTCGTCTAGATGATTGAGCCATTGCTAGTTTTTGTCTTAATATTGCAACTTCATCATTTACATTATTATTATATTCAGTTAATTGAGTCAAACGACTTAAAACTATTTCTACTGCTTTTAAATCTCTTTTTGCTTGAGCTATTTGTAATTGATTAATTAAATCAATTACCTGATTACGTGTTGGTAATTCATTAACTAACAAATTCACATCTCTTAAAATTTCCTCTTTCAATATAGGATTGTTAGTTTGAGCAATAGCATCAAATGCTTGAATAGATATATCAATCGCATCCAATGTTTCCTTTAGATTTGTTTCAATTTTTCTTCCCAATAATGTGTTTTGAAGTCCTAATACTTCTAAACTATCCTTAATATCTCTAATATCCTGTGCTGAAACAATAGTATTCATTATAGTTTGTTGATTTGCTAATAGTTGTCTTCCTGATTCCTGTTGTAATCCATAATCAACTCCTTGTGTCTCTAAATATTTACGCATATATTTTTGAAAATATGGATTAAATACATCTGCTGGAACTCCTAGAGCAAATTTCGGTTTTAAATCTGCTACAATTGTTTCTATTTGTTGTGCTAAAAAACGTGCTTCATTTTCGTCTAAACCATCAACAACTTTTTGAGCATTGTCTCCACTCATTATTTCACCTAATTTTGAACGTATGTCAATGCGTAATCTGTAAAGATCCGCTAATTTCTCACTTGTAGTTCGAGTATCTGTTGGCTGACTAGGTGCTCCAGTTCGAATATAAACTTTATTCGCTTGTAAATTCAAGTCATTGTTTTTAACTTCTAAAGCAAGGTTGGCTAAATATTCATTCCTAAACTTAGCTACATCAAGAGGGTTCTTATAAGGCTGTCCGCTCATTATTATAATAATAGATAATATAATAATAATTTGTATAAAAGAAATTTCCTGGAATATTCTTAAGAATTTTCCGTAAAATTCGTCAAATTTATTCCGCCTTCAGTAAGCTCTATATTAACCACTTCTTCATCCGCAGGATACAATACTGAATAATCTGGTGGTTCTACATGGGCTACTGGAATTTTGCTTGTATCTTCTCCTGGTGCTAATATATTATCTGTTACAATCGAGTTAAATTCTTTATCCATTTCTTCTTCTGTCATATACATCATCATTGTTGTTAGTTCTTTTAAAAATCTATCCTTCTGTCTTTTATTAAATATACTGGGATTTGTTAAAGGATGTTTCTCCCATTGATCCAATAATATTACCTTACACTTCATTGCCTTTGTTTTTAAGGCTTGTAATTCTTCTTCACTTTGACATTCTATTTTTTCCATATATAATTAAGTTTAGATAAAAAAAATTCCTTAATTACTAATTAAAAATTTGTTAGTTCATTGAAGAAATACCATTCCAAATTTAATCTTCTTATTTTTCTTGCTCGTTCTAAACAAATTACATGACATACTGTTACATCTGGTTGTTCTGTAGTTGGATTCTTTACATTTAATTGTTTTTTACATAAAACACATTTCATATTTATATATACTTTTAAAAAAAACATAACAAAACAATTTATTTTAAATTGAATTATTTGGTTTCTAAATTTACTACCTATTTTACCTATTTTAGTTTCTAATTTAGAATATGTTAATATAGAACAGCCATCAGGGAAAAAAAAGAGTTCAACATTTATCTCCATAAAAAATAATTTCACATTTTTACTAAATTTTAAAAAAAAAAATGTGAAATTTTTAAAACCTATTGACTTTCTTGAACAAGAAAAATATACTCCAAATTTCCCTATTTTTTAGAATATGTTAATGTAGATATATATTTTAATATTGAATAAAGTTGTTACTGATATAGGTAATAAAAAATAATATATACTATATTATCCACAGCATAAGAAAAATTTGTATTTTTTGATGAATATTCTATATTAACACGTCTAAAATTCTTAAATTCTGCTTTTCTGCTATTTTTTCTGCCGTATTCTGCCGTATTCTGCTCAAATTCTGCCGTATTCTGCTCAAATTCTGCCGTATTCTGCTTTATTCTGCTCTGTGACCATATTATCGTAATAAAAAAAGAAAATAATTCTGCTCTGTGACCAACTAAATTCTGCTTTATTCTGCTCAAATTCTGCCGTATTCTGCTCAAATTCTGCTGTATTCTGCTCAAATTCTGCCGTATTCTGCCGTATTCTGCTCAAATTCTGCTTTTTCTGCTATTTCTGCTTTTTCGACTATAAGTTTTTAAATATGGTATTAATACTATATTTAAGAATAATACATTATTAGTATAAATAAGAATTATTATCATTATTATTATCATTATTATTATCATTATTATTATCATTATCACTACTCCAATCACTTTCTTCATTTTTATTTGATTTATCTTGTTTATATTCATTATTTTTATCATTAGTTATTTCACTTAATTTTACATAGAATTTACTATAATATAAATCTTGATCATCTTTATTTGGATATATTTCTTTAATTATGTTCATAACATTTAAATCATCTTTATCATCATAATTGTCTTTTTTATAAAATTTATCTAAAAGCCATTTATAATAAGGATGTTCTTTTAGATTTATTGTAAAAGCTCTATATATAATTTTATAACTAGTCCAAAATAATATTTTTAAAATATCATGTTTTACTTCATTATTTTGCTTATATTTAATCCAGCCTTCATTTGTTTTAACATAAAAATGTCTTCTTCTATTATCACTACAATATATTGGTCTTTCTTCAGGTGGAATATTATTTAATGTTTTACAAATAACATCAACAATAATATAATCTCCATAATCATTTGGATTTATTGATTTTGGTAATATTAATGGTTCATCTTTAAAATTTATTTCTGTAATAAATGGATTAAATGAATCATTATTTAAATAATTTTCTTGAAAATAAGTAATTGTCATTGCTTTTGTTCTTTTATTAAGTTTTTCCAATGTTGTTTCTTTTTTAATAATTTTATCTTTTTGTTTTATTGGTGATTTAATAACAAGTTGTATATTATTAGGTTGTTCTTGAGGAATAGTTATTTTTGGTTGTTGATATTCTAATTTAATATTTTGAATTTCTAATTCTTTTATTTTTAATTGATTCTCCAAGTCTATAATTTTTAAATCTTTCATTTTTAATTGATTTTCTAATTCTTTAATTTGTAATAAATAATTAGTTGTATCAATAATATCAATTGTATCACCTGTATTTTTACAATTAGTAAGATGTTTCTTACTTGTTAAATGGTCATTAAAAGTGCTTTTTTTGGTAGTAGAAAAATTACAGCAATCGCAAGAATAGTTAGTCATTACCTATAGTTAATATAGAGAAAAAAATCTTTATATCATTTTTTTTTAATATAATAATTAAGCAATTTTCCTAAATATTATAAAAGTATATTCAAAAACTCTTTTTGGACTTTTTTCCAGGCATCATACTTTTGCTTGGATTTACGGCAGATTTCATTATATTGCTCTTTATTGTTTTCTCTCCAAGAGTAGATATGTTTTTTATTTTGTTTATAACTTGGCGGTGACATTTCCTTAATATACTCTATACTAACTTTTTATTTTTAAATCAATTTTACTAAATATTATTTGTTTTCTATAATTAAGAAATTATTAATCTAATTATTTTCTATAAATGAAAAAACAAAAAATAACAATTGATACATCAACATTTGATGAATTAAAAAAATATTATAATGAGACATTAAATACTGATAAAAGCACATACAAATCAAGTAATGATGAACCAACACCAATTGATTGTATAAGTGAAATGATAAGTAAAATTCCTAACGAGTTATGGAGTAAAAGTGATTTGTCTATATTAGATCCTTGTTGTGGTAATGGAAATTTCAGTATTCCTATTATATTTGAATTATTAAAGTATCACGACAAACAAATAATATTAGAACAAATATTAGAATTTAATGATATTAATGAAAGTAGATTAGAAAATGTACGTAGTGTATTTTCTAGTAAAAAATATAATTTACAAATAACTAACAATGATTTTATTACATTTAATAATAGTAAAAAATATGATTTAATTGTTGCTAATCCACCATACGCAAAATTGTTAGAAAATGGTAAAAGAGCATCTAAAAATCATAACTTAATTAAGGATTTTATTGAAAAAGCATTATCACAACTAAAACCAAATGGTTATTTATTATTTATTACACCAGATAATTGGATGTCTTATGCTGATAGAAATGTATTAATTGAAATAATTACATCATTACAAATAATCCATTTAGATATACATAGTGCTAAAAAATATTTTAAAAAAATTGGTTCCAGTTTTACTTGGTATATAATTCAAAATTGTCCTTTCTATAGAGATATTAATATTTCAGGTATATGGAAAAAAAAAGAATATGTTAGTTCAGTCATATCAAAACAACGCAAATATATTCCATTATTATATAATCAAATAGTTCAAAATATATTATCAAAAACAATTGATAATACAACGCTACCAAAATTTGAGGTTAAAACCAGTAGTTATTTACATAAATATACAAAAGCAGAATTTATTCGTAATGAAAAAACAGAAGAATATAAATACAAATTAATTCATACGCCAAGTCAAACCGTATATTCATCCAGACCTCATAAGTTTCAAGAAGGATATAAAATATTTATATCAACAACAGATAAATACAGTGTATTTATTGATAATTGTGGAATGACACAATCAATCGTATTTATATTATGCTCTAATGAAGAACAAGCAAAAAAATATTTACAAATATTACAGCACCCATTATATGTATTTATAAATAATATTTGTCGTTGGGGAAATTTTAACAACATAAGAATATTACAAAATTTTCCAATTCCAAGTATTGAATATTCAGGAAATTTTCAAGATATATATAATTATTTTAATATTACTAATGAAGAAATAGAATATATACATGATAATTTAAAAACAACTTAGTTATTAATTAAACTAACAAAAAGTATTTCAATTTTTTTTTAATTAATAATTGTTTTTATTTTTTTTAAATATGCGTGTAAACAAAGGATATTAATTCTAATTACGACAATGACAACTACAGCAACAACAAGAAGAACTATCCTTATACTTAATAATTAAACATTGTTCTCCATCATTTTTATTATTAACCCAATAACCAGTTATTTTATTTTCCCAGTCAAAGAATTCTAACTTATCTAAAAATTCACCTATAAACTTACAAGTATCTAATTGATTTTTATATACATGTTCTGTCAATTCTCCTGAAGCAACCTCATTTTCAAGATATTCCATATAGCCGTAAAAAGCTTTTTTAATATCATTAAGAAAACCTTTTGCTGTCATTAATACTAAACCTATAGCATTTGCCATAATAGTTGAGTCGTTTGATGGAAACTTAACACCAATAATTGTATTATCTACATTTGATATTAATAACTTAATAATAACCATAATCTTTTGTTTTTCAATATCATCAAATAATACACTAAAATTACTATCATTATCATAAAGTAAATCATTCATATTATCCTCAACTTCTAAAATTCTAAAAAGCCATTTGAATATCATATTAACTGATGTATAAGATAAGAGTATCTCACCTAACTCAGCATTAAAACCAAACTTCGCTTCTACTTGTTTAATTGACATCGTATATTCGTATAGTAGTTTATATACATATTATCTATATGAATAAACGAGTTTCAATTTTTTTTTTTAATAATAATTGTTTTTGTTTTTTTTTGAATATGCGTGTAAAAAACGTATTATATTAATCTATCACAAGCTATATCATAAAACTCCTTGTTTTTTTCTATTCCAATGAAGTATCGGTTCAAACATTTACATGCTACGCCAGTCGAACCTGAACCCATTGTTGGATCTAATACAACATCATTCTCATTTGAATAATATTGTATTAGCCATTTTAATAATTCCACTGGTTTTTCAGTACTATGAAATCCTTTTTTTGATTTGTTAGTTACATCATATTCTAAAACACTTCTGGGCAATCTTGGTTCATAACAAGTATTAATACAATATTTTTTACCTGAATACATTACTGATTGATTTTCTGTTTTTTTTGTTATTTTTTTGTTAGTATGATATAATTTTACATTATAAGTTGGAAGTTTATTATAGAATACGTAAATCATTTCGTGGCTTCTAAGAGGCATTTTACCACTATTTAAAAAACCAGCTCCTGAATTTGGTTTATGCCATACTATATCATACCGAAACCATTTTGGATTGCTTTGAATTAATTCAATTCCAAATTTAGTTGTTGTAAAAAAAATGTATGCGGTATTTGGTTTGCTTATTTTTTTTAATTTAGTCCATAGCAACTGGAGATCTATTTTTTTATCCCATATGCAGTCAGTCTGGTTGTATGGTAGATCTAATATTACTAAATCAATTGTATGATTTATATTATCAAGAACTTCCATACAATCATCATTATATAATTCAATATTCATTTATATATATGCTTATTTTAATTTGTTAGTTTAAACAATAATAAAGAGATCTTACTAACAAATAGTAGATGACCTATCTTAGAGGAACAGAATATTGTTATGATGATTATGAAAACAATTATTTATTTTATTTATTGGCTTTTGGTGCTTTAGTATATTTTGGAATAAATATTAATATTAAATTAAAAACAAATTAATTGCGTTTAAAACGACTTAAAGAAAAAGTATTAGAATATATTAGATGGAAATAGAACAAAATAGAAAACCCAAAGATTACCAAAATGGAAAAATCTATTGTATTCGTAGTTTTCAAACTGAATTGATTTATATTGGTTCAACAACTCAATCACTTAGTAAACGCTTTTCACTACATAAAAATAATTATAGAAGATGGACAAATACAAATATTGGATATATTTATGCTTTTGAAATACTTATGTATGAAGATTGCTATATTGAACTAATAGAAGATTGTCCATGTAATTCAAAAGATGAATTACGACGTAGAGAAGGTCAATTAATTAGAGAAATGAAAAATGTTGTAAATAAACGTATTGAAGGAAGAACTGATATAGAATATTATAATGATAATAGAGAACAAATTTTATTACATCAAAAAGAGTATTATGAAGCAAATAAAGATAAAAAAAAGGAATATTACCAGAAAAATAAGGAACTTAAAAAAGAGTATTATCAAAAAAATAAACTCAGAATTTTACAATATCAACATGAATACAAAAAAAATAAAGCTAAAAAAGATTAATACTATGATAAATAGTTCATCATATTATTAATATTAAATACTTATATCACATTTGTTAGTTGACTAACATCTATAATTTCTAAAAATCCTTTTCTAAATCGTTGATAAGGTTCTGCCTCCATATCTATCAATAATGGTTGTAGTTTATCTCTTGTTGCGTATTCATATATTGCGATTAATTGTTCCTTTG
>Ga0181352_1001008_pt1 | contig 11324 bp, 6 predicted proteins | sample Fa13VDMLBSN_FD_130103 | JGI IMG/M metagenome (GOLD analysis project Ga0181352, IMG submission 130103) | Freshwater viral communities from Lake Michigan, USA - Fa13.VD.MLB.S.N | ecosystem: Environmental > Aquatic > Freshwater > Lake | place: USA: Michigan | collected 2013-09-23 | reverse complement strand
GGGCGACAACATATCAATTGCTGGGCCAAATGCGATAGCGACCGCTAACAACATCACCTACTGGATGGGTACGGACAAGTTCTACATGTACTCTGGTCGGGTGCAGACCCTGCCGTCCACCCTGCGGGAATACGTCTTCAACGACATCAACCTTGAGCAGTCGTATCAGTTCTGCGCTGGCACAAACGAAGGCTACAGCGAGGTATGGTGGCAGTATTGTTCTGCGGGCTCTTCTGTGGTTGATCGTTATGTGATCTATAACCACCTTGAAAACACTTGGTACTACGGCGACTGGGACAACTACCAAGGCGTAAGCCAAGGCCGTACAGCATGGCTGGACAGCTCACTGCGAGCGTTCCCAATGGCAACCACATACGGCGTAGCAGGTGGCGACTCAAACGCACAGCTTTTGTACCATGAAAGCGGTGTAGACGACGGCACGGTCAACCCGTCCGTGCCTATTGTTGCTACGATAACTTCTTCTGATTTTGATATAGGAGAAGGCCATAATTTTGGGTTTGTCTGGAGATTGATTCCTGATTTAACCTTTGATGGATCAAACGTCAACGAGCCTTCAGCTAATTTCACCGTACTCCCACGGGCGTTTCCCGGATCAAATTACGGTACGTCCGCTAACCCGGCGGTGACCAGTACACAGAATTACCAGAACCAAAGAACCTACGCTATTCAGCAATTCACTGAACAGGTGTATGTGCGGATTCGCGGTCGCCAAATGGCGTTTCAAGTTAGCTCGAATACGCTGGGCGTTCAGTGGCAGTTGGGTGTCCCACGTATCGACATCAGACCTGACGGCAGACGCTGATGGCAACGACGATCATCAATCGATACAGACCGGTTGTTCAGCCGCGCTTGCCTGCGGCTCCGAATGAATATAGCGCCGAATTCATTGAACAGTACACAAACATTTTGCGTTTGTACTTCAACCAGTTGGACAACCTGACTGGGGTGCTTTTGGGCGAGTCCGGCGGCCGATTTATCCGCTTCCCATACGGGGCGTTCTCCAGCGATCAAGATCAGACCGCAACGGCAAACACCGCCACGCTGATGACGCTCAACACCACGGACTTTGCCAATGAGGTGTCGATCAGTTCGTCCAAAATCACTGTAGTGAATGCGGGCATCTACAACCTACAGTTCAGTACGCAGTTCCAAAACACAGACAACCAAATCCAAGACATGAGCATTTGGCTTCGCCAGAACGGGACGGACATCCCGGGGTCCACGGGTTTTGTATCTATCCCCGCCAGAAAGAGTGCTTCGGCGGGTGAAGAGGCGCATGAGATTGTTGGGTGGAACTACTACCTTGAAATGCAGGCAAGTGATTACGTTGAAATCTGGTGGTCAACAACCAATGCCTCCGTGACGATTCAGCATTACCTCGCCTCAACCGGCCCGGTTCGACCTGCAACCCAGTCCGTTGTAGCCACACTTTCATTTGTGTCTGCGCTCTCAACATGATACGATCAAAAAACCCTTATGGCACAAGGAAATAACATGGCAACAGCAACCCCTCAAGGCATTATGGCTCTCCCAGCGGAAGGCGCATCGGCCCAACAACCTCAATTGGGGTTAGACGATTCCTATGACGCAATCCAACAGGGTTTGCAAAATGCCAGTCCTGATGCGCATTCAGCGGTCAATGCTGAGCTGGCCAAACTTGCTCCTCAGTTGGATCAGTTGCCTGATGAGGTGCTGGACCAGTTGTTGCAAGTCATTCAGTACATGCACGATAACCCCCAAGAGTACGCAAAGTGCTTGAAGGAAATGATCGATACAGGAATTATTGGTGAAGGGGATTTCCCAGAAGAATACGACCCTGAGTTCTTGGCCACCATGGGCATGGTCATCATGCAGTCTAGAAAGACTCGCCAAGGCGCACAACAGTCTGCTCCCGTAACACCTGCCCCCATGCCTCCTGCCGGTATGGCCCGAGGGGGCATTGCTGAAGCGGCCCACATGGTTGCTTCCAGAGGCCGTGGTAAAGACTCCATGCTGGCGCACATTACTCCCAGAGAAGCCCAAATGCTTCGTGCCAATGGTGGTATGGGCACCATCAACCCTGCCACGGGTTTGCCCGAATACGGTTGGTTTAGCGACACCATCAAAGGCATTGGTAATGCGGTAGGCGGAGCTGTCAAAGGTATTGGCAGTGCGATCAAAGGCATTGTTTCCAGCCCAATTGGCAGAGTGCTTGGAACGGTCGCTTTGGCCACGTTCCTCGGCCCGGGGGCCTTTGGCATTACCGGTCTAGGCCTTGGCGCAACGGCCTCTACTGCTTTGGCCTCTGGTGCAATTACTGCATTGGGCGGCGGAAGCATGAAGGATGTGTTGAAGAGTGCTGCAATTGGCGGCGCAACGGCCTTCTTTGGCGCACCCGGCGGTGCCATTTCCAACTTTGTAGGCGGCGCAGTGACCAACGCCGCTGCCAATGCAGCGATCACTTCCGGCATCGTGGGAACAGGTATTGGATTGCTGTCTGGCCAGAAACTGCAAGATGCCGTCAAGAGCGGCATAACTGCTGGTGCAATCTCCGGATTGACCACAGGGGCGACCAAAGGATTTGGCGCTCAGATTGAAGCCCCTAAGGTTCCTACCGTTGGGGACATGGCCACTCAACCTGACGCAAATGCCCAAGGCAGCAAGTATGATTATAAATATGATGCGAATGGGGATGTCGTAGGTTTTACGTTAAAGCCTGAATTTAGTGATCCAATGGGAGACTTTATTGCTGAGCGCAATTTAGACCTAGACTCGGATGTTGTTGCTAGGACGGGCTCAGATCAATTTTCTACCGGTGCCTCTGCCACGTCACCAGAGATAGTAATGCATGATGGTGTTCCGAAATACGTAATAACAGACGCAAGCGGAAATGTCACAGGATTTAAAACAGTTCCGCTTGCGGATCGAGTTTATTCAGAAAACGGAACAGTCAGTGCCCGGCCTGCCAATGTTTCAGGGCCTTCCTCTGCTTATACGGGTAGAACCAGTACGGGGCCTGCCTATGACACTGGATTTGGTCCGGGACCTGCTGACGTTGTCGGCGGGGACGGTGTTGTTGGAGGACGATTTGATGGCGTAACGACACCAGATAGTTTGATGGCCGGTCCTGCCGGAGACGGGTCTTATAAGCCGCCAACATTTGGACGGGCCTATGATGAGCTTGGCCGGGGAGAGTACGGAAACGCTGCAAAGACTGTTTTCATGCCAGAAGGCCCCACTGCGCAGCAAGTACTGAGCTCTGAAGCCTTCCAAAGCGCACGGGCCGAAGGGGCAGACTACAACACGGCCTATCAACAGGCCTCTGAACAGATGGGCGCTCCCGGTCTGCTTCGTACATACGGACCAGCAACTGCCGCAGGACTTGGTATTGCAGGCTTGGCCGGTGCATTTACGCCAAAGCCTCCAGAGCCTACCCAATTACAAAACGACATGAGTGCACGACTGGCTGCCGAAAAAGCACGTGTTGCCGCCAATCCCGGAGCATATGCACCACAGGGCTTGGAACGGTTTGGCATTACATACAACGACCGTGGAGAAATCACAGGTTCTCAACCATTTAACCCACAGCCTACCGGACCCACGGAGGTTGCAGGCAATTACATGCCCTACGCTCCTTCTCCGTACATGTCACCAACTGGGGCAATTGGCAATCCACTTGTTGCCCGTCCCTACAATACAGCCAGCATGTATGACTTCATGCCTCGATATGCAGCAGAGGGCGGCATCATGACCAGCCCTGCTTCTCCTATGTTGCAAGGAATGAGCGGCAGTGGTATTGCATCTTTGGCCAAGGGAGGGTATCCTCGGCGCACTGGTCAAATTAGTGGTCCGGGGACCCCGACCTCTGATTCAATCCCTGCAATGCTTTCAGACGGCGAATTCGTCATGACTGAAAAAGCCGTTCGCGGTGCCGGTAAAGGCAACCGTATGGCTGGAGCAAAGAAAATGTACGCTTTGATGCATCAACTCGAACGTAACGCAGCACGGGGATAAAAATGGCAGAAACAACAGAACAAATAGTCCGGGAATCCCCGGAAGTTGAAGCGTATAAGCTCAATTTAATGAAGGCCGCAGCGGCCTTACGTCCACCAACGCTGCCTCAATACCAAATAGCTGGGTTTACGCCCCAACAAAGCGCGGCCCTGAATGCAGGTCAACAGGGCATTGGCGCATACACCCCTTTCCTGCAAGCCGGGCAACAGGCTCTTGGAGCGGGGACCGCGACCACCGGAGAAGCGGCAGATGTATTGCGCGGAGCCGATACCCGGGGACAGTTTGGAGCGGCCCAACAAGCTGCAAATCTGGCCGCCATGGGTACTTTGCAAAATGCTGCTCCCATAGGCCAGCAGCAAATCCAACAGTACATGAACCCGTACACCAATCTTGTACTCGGTCAGCAGTTGGAGGAGATGAATCGTCAGGCCCAAATACAGCGCCAAGGCCTGAATGCACAAGCCGTTCAGGCAGGGGCGTTCGGTGGCTCTCGCCAAGCGATTGGCCAACAGGAGCTGAATCGCAATCTTACAACCGCCCAAAACCAAGCGATTGCACAGTCGTTACAGGGCGGGTATGGTCAAGCGTTGTCCACGGCCCAGCAGCAACAGCAGGCAGGTCTTGGCGCTTACAATCAATTGGGCAACATTGGCCAAGGTATTGGTAGCTTGGCTAACCAACAGTTTGGTATTGGCGCTCAGACGGCTTCTCAGTTGGGCCAGTTGGGCGGCCAAATGGGTCAGATGGGTATGCAGCAAGCCGCATTGGGCCAGTCAGCTCAACAGCTTGGCCAAGGCGATGTCAACTTCTTATACAACCTCGGTGCCCAACAACAGAAACAGCAGCAAGCTGTGTTGGATGCGGAAAGAGCCTCTTCTATACAAACGTCTTTGCAGCCGTATCAACAGTTGGCATTCCAGTCCGACATCTACAAAGGCGCACCGTCCACACAGATGGCCATCACGTCGCAACAGACTCCAACTCCAAGCCCTTTCCAACAGATTGCGGGCTTAGGTACAGGTATTTTGGGCTTGGCAGGCGCAGCAAATACAGCCCAAAAGCTCTTTTAAGGAAGCATGATGAAAGATTCAGCAGTTCTCAAGCGTTCCATGTTTTCTGAAAAGTTGCCCAAGTCTGTGCGCAACAGCGGAATCATGGCCGGGTTTGAAGATGACGACATGTTGGAGGCTCCTCCCGAAGAGGACACCATGCCGCAGATGGCCCGTACGCCTCAGAACCCTGAAATCCTGATGAACACTTTGCGGGGCGATATGCGCTCTGTTGATGCACGGTACCAAGAGCTGGCCCAAATGGTGGGCGAAGAAGCTGCTCAGGAGACTCCTCCTGAAGTCTTGGCCATGCTTCAAATGCAGTTTGGGCAGCAGCAGGGAGGCATTGGCGCGTTGCCGCAAGGCGCAGGCATGATGCCTCCTCCCATGGAAGGTGGCGCACCCATGGGGGCACCCGGCGGGGCCCCTGCAATGCCCTCCCCACAAGGTATGCCTCCAATGCAAGGAGCTATGCCCCCCGGCATGGAGAGTGCTGGCCCTTTACCTCAGGGCGGGGCTGAACAAGCTCCGCCTACACCGGACGGTATGCCTCCTATGCAGGCAGCGGCAGGAGCCTTTGTCAATGCTGGCACCCGTGCCGCGCAGTTCATTGCTGACAAAGCGGCTGTCTATGGCCCACGGGTAAATCAGTATTTGGGCAACCTGCTGATGTCCCCGCAGCCAACAATTCAGCGATTGACCGGTGGCCAGCCTGCAATGAACTTGACCCGTCAAGCAGGGCAGTCGTTGGTACAAAACCCTGTGACAGGGGAAATCGTGCAGGGCGCGGGCACCAGACTGGCTCCGTACACCACCCTTGGTCCTTTGCAGTCCCCCACACTTACACAAGGTATCAGCCAAGGTGTTGAGCGTTTTGCTGCGGAATACCCACGCGCAACGGCCCTGTTTGCTCCAACAGCGGCGGCTATGACGGCTATCGCTGGCCCCATGCTGGATAACTTTTCTGCGTCCACTCCGATGACACCAGAGCAGCAGGCTAAGTACGATGCCACCATGGCACAGATCGATGCTGTTAATGCGCCTCCTCGGGCCGGTGCTGGACGTGGATTTGTGAATCCTCCACAGGTCCCTCCAAAGGATACTTTTGTTGGTGGCGGACCATTTGATGGTGTAACTCCAGTTCCCTTGCCTGCTCCTGAAGTAAAGGAAGAAGAATCAACAACGAATGAATTTATCAACGAGAACTTGATTAAGCCCAAGGAGCTGAGCCGGATCGACCGTATTAAAGCCGCTCAGGAAGAGTACACGCCGCTGTATAAAGAATTAATAGGTGACTCAAGTGCGGATGCCAAAACAAATGCAATGTTGTTGTTGGCCGATGCCGGGTTCAAGCTGGCTTCTACCTACAAGCCTACTTTTGCCATGGCAGTTTCCGAATCAGCCAAAGACCTTCCACGCGGCCTTGCAAACATCATTGCGCAAGACAGGGATCGCGACATCAAACTTAAGACCGCAGCCCTTACGCAGGCCATCTCCGATGTGCAACAAGAAGACGCATATAAGCAAAGAACCCGAGAAAAAATTCTTGATATAGATAAGGCAATACTTGTTGAGCAGGCCAAGCAGTTAAAAGACAAAAAGGAAGTTGCCAAAAGAGGGGAGTTAGGTTTAATTAATATTGAGACCAAAGATGGCAGTTTTGTCAGGACAGAGATCGACCCAAACAACTCATTTGTAAAATCCGTACTTGGAAGCAATTATCGTTTTAATGAACGTGCTAACCCTTTTGTTGTGAATCGCGGAATCGCTCCAACAACAGTTGTAGAAGATGGAAAACAACGTCTGGAAGTTGCCGATAACATGGGCAGGATTGAAGATGCCTTAGGCGTAATTGGGGAAATAGAGGACGATTTAAAAAATGCCTACAGCCCCGGTACGTGGTTCTCGGACAAGGTCAACAATATCTTTGTCCCTCTTGTGCCAGACGCAATTAAAGCTCCCAATCTGGACGTGGCAGCCACATCTGCCAAATTACAGACAAACTTTAATCGGTTGATGAAACTCAGCGCAGCAACTGAGCGAGGAGGTGGCCGCCTTTCAAACTACGCAGAACAAATAGAACGAGAGGCTAACAAAGGCTACAGCAACCCCACTGGTTTATTGGAAGACCCTGAAATAGCTGCAAAATCTGTTGCCGCAATTAAGACCAATCTTTTAAATGCATGGAACCGTGAGGCAACTCGCACAGGAATTGTCCAGTACGAGCGTGTCATGTCTATTCCAAACATTGGAACAAAAAATGATCCCTTTGTGCTTAGCCGTGACCCTGAACAACAGCAAGTCATGTTGAACTTCCTTGGCAGCACTTTTGGCCGCGCACAGGACCCCAAGGCGGTGGTGTACTTAAACAGGGGTGCGGCGGGAATTAAGGCATATAGTCCTTCAGAATTACGTGCACTGGCGGGAGATTAAATGAGAACCATAACAAGTACTGATGGGGAAGTATTTGATCTTGACACTTTTAAAGTAGTTGGCCGGGCAGAGGGTGCGCCTGTTGAAGCTGAGCCACGGAAAACAAAACAAGAGACCCCTTCTTCGGCAATGGATACCATCAACCAGTTGTCGTGGGGATTTAACGCGGGACTGTTTGCTTTGCCCGATGCCGCTCAACGAGCGATTGGCAAGGGTCTGGGGATGAAAGATGACGAGATCTTTCAGTTCACCCGACTCTTCAACAAGGGGGAGAAAGCTCCTCAAAACACGGGAGACCGTTATGTCCGAGCTATTTTTGAAGGCATTGGCGGCGGATTACCGTTTACAGGAACATTGGCGTGGGCAGCGAAGAGTCGCCCACTTGTTACTGTTGCCGAATCCGGCGCAGGAATTTTAAAAGGAATTGCAAATGACGCTATCAGCTTTGTACAAAAAAATCCACGACTCGCTGCTGCAACTGACATCGCGTTTGGTGCAGGCTACGAAGGACTTCGCCAAGCGGTGGAAGAAAACGTAAGCGACGACAACCCCAACAAAAAGCTTTATACCGAGCTGATGCCCATGGCAGCATTCATGGGAGTGCCCCTTGCAATGCAGCTCAGCCCTGCCCGTGGCGCTGCCAAAGCGGTTGGAGACAAGGTCACTGGGTTCCTCCCAAAGAAAGCTGATCTTGGTGCAGTAGAGCAAGAAGCTATTGAATCGCTTCCCGGTTTCTACAACTTCCCCGTTATCAATGTTGTTCCGCGCATGCTGATGAAACGTGCAGAGAATAAGTTGGAAAAAGTATTTGGCCCGATAGCCGAGAGCCCCGAAGCACAGCAGGCGCTTGCTCAGTTGCAGTCGCACTTGGATGATCCACGGGTTGCGGAGTTGTTTTTGGTTGGAGGCAAGCCTACCCTTGACGTGGCCGAACAGACCATGTACGGCCCATTGCTGACAGAAAAAGCAAGGCTGTTGGAGCAACTTGGTCCCAAGGAAATCGCTTCCGTTAAACAGCGTATTTCCGAAAACCAGAAACGGTTGGACAGTCTGTTTCAATCCTTTGCCCCTGAGTCACGCAAGCCAATTGAAGAGGCGTTCATGGCCGCGCAAGCAGATCGGCAACAGTTCTTCGAGGCTATAGCCAACCAGAGGAAAGATTTAACTGCTGCGGAGATCGCAGCAGTGTCCGAGCGCCTCGGCCCGCAAGACATCAACAACTTGAATAATGAGTTGCGGGGCGCGATTATGTCTAACATGGAAATGAGTAATGCTCAGCGCCGTGGCATCATGCGCAAGATGGGTATGACGGAAGGTATGACCGAAGAAGGCTTACCTTTGGCCACGCGCCAAGACGGAAAATCATTGTTCGATTCTCAGGACATGGAAAAGGCTGCGGCGGGTTTGATTGAAAAATACCGTCCAGAACGACCATCTTTACGCGTCCAAATTCCAGAACCAATCCAGTTGCTGGAGCGATTCACTATTTCTCAGCAAAAAGCTCGGGAAAAAATGGAAAACGACATGCTTGGCCAACTGACCAAGCAAGCCATCGATGAGCAATTCAAGTTGATTGGATATCGACCCGGGGGAGAAGATGAAAAGGCATACGTAGATGCCATCTTGAGCGTGGTCCGTGGGGATAAAACCAAGGCAGGCAAGCGTAAAGCTACTCTTGCTGAGCTGGCTCCTGCTGCCGATGAACGGGGCATTGTTCGTTTCCCTACCGCCATTCCCGGGCGCAAGATTGAAATCAACCCGTCACAGATTCAAGCGGATGCAAGGCGAATTGCCGAAGCCAATACCAAGGTGGACATCAACGTCCCTGAGGCATTGGATTACTTGGCCTCCGCACAACGTTTCCGCAACGATTCCCTGAGCCGCTACAACACTGCTTTGCAGCGTGGGCGTACACGCCTGACAGACGCTCAACGCTATCTTGATACCGGCGACTCGGTGTACAACGACATTGAGAACCTGATCAAGGACCACGTGCCAAAGATTAGCAAGAACTTTGATGAGTTGACCACCGTCCTGAATGATTACAGGGATGTGTACCAACGCAACTTGCCACTGCTGACCTCCCAGAAAACCAAAGGCGGCTTGGAGTTTTCTCTGCCCAACGAAACATTGCTGCAAAAGGCTTTCCAAAACGCCGACAGTTTGAAACAACTTCAACTGACCTTGCAAAACACCCCGCAAGCCGAGAGCCTGCTCATGCGCGGCACCGTAGATTGGTTGCGCACCAAAGGTGCCGTGAACAAGGAAGGTTTGGTCGATCCCAAGCAAATCCGTTCCATCTTGGACAAGAACCAAAACATCGTCAATGCGCTGCCTGCAAATGTCCGTGCAAAGCTGCAAGATGAAGTTGCTTTGGCCGATGCCTACGTTGCACGCTTGGGTGAGTTAGACAAACGAAAAGTTATTGCTCAAGACGCAGAATTAGAGAAGCTGTTGGCTAAAGCTTCCCGGCCCAATGCCGATCCTAGTCAGACGTTGGGCATAGCTTTAAAAGACCCTGCAACAATGCGCACGCTGGTAAACGGCATGAGCAAAGACCCAGAGATGCTGGCTGCCTTGCGCCGTTCCGTGTGGGATGTGGCGACCGAAGGGGTTCGAGCAGGAGGGGGTCTAAAGGGTTTTATAGACACCAATCAAAAATCCTTGAAAGTGCTGTTTACTGAGCAACACTTAAAGGACTTGAATACACTGGCGGATTTGCAACGCCGAGTCAACGCTTTTGCTGATGTAACTGGTCAGATTCCTCTGTTTGAATCAATTGATCAGAATTTAAAACGGGTGATGGGTTTTGGCGTGCAATTTGGTACAACCACTTTGCGAGAAGGTCTTACTGGTCGTATCAGCCCTGAATCAGCAAGCTTGGCCTTATTGCTGCGCATGACAGCCAGTGCTGAAGACCAGTTGTACCAGCGCATCTTCACAAAGGCGCTGGAAGACCCTGCCTTTGCGCAAGCCATCACGCATGTGGGAACCCCGGCCCAAGGAGCCAAGGCAGCTGCTCAGTTGGAAGGCATTGGGGCCAACATGTCCCAAATTTTCAACGAGCCCCTCAGAGCCACTGTTCCCGGTATTGCCCAGCGCGTCATCCGTCAGGAATTGCCACAGGAGCAGTTGGAGGGCCGTCAGGCAGAGATTGGCGACATGAAAAGCTTGCCAGTTGTTTCCCGTGAAACATCTGCTCAGCAAATGCTCAAGGCTCTCCCGCCAGCGCCCGCGACCCGTGGCCTTGGAGAGGAGGGCTTTAGATTCCCCACTGTTTCTCCAAGAGCATCCCCCAGTGCAGGGGGGCAAGTATCCTTGATGTATCCCACTATGTTCCCCAATGACCCGATCAGTGGCCTGTTGCAGCAACGCCAAGCACAACTTCAGGGTGGCCAGCAAGTCGCCCCGCCCCAATAGGAGTAATAAGACATGCGAATGATTGGACAACTGATTGCCACGATGTTCCTGAGCCGTGAAATGGCGCACAGGGCGCATTTGGCTGTAACAGGAACCGGCAGCTTTGCCAAGCATTCCGCCTTGGGAGAGTTTTACCCTGCCATCATCGATATTGCTGACGGCATCACCGAGGCATATCAAGGCCGCCATTCCATCATTGAGATCCCCTACTTAGAAGCGCCCGAGGACTACAGTGACATCATCAAGATTCTGGAAAAGCACATGGATGACATTGAAAGCATTCGATATGCTGCGGTGGACAAGAAGGACACCCCAATCCAGAACATGATTGACGAGGCAGTGGGCACTTACTTAAGTGCGTTGTACAAACTTAAAAACCTGAGGTAAAGCATGAAAGCAAAACCCGTT
>Ga0181352_1001005_pt1 | contig 11350 bp, 9 predicted proteins | sample Fa13VDMLBSN_FD_130103 | JGI IMG/M metagenome (GOLD analysis project Ga0181352, IMG submission 130103) | Freshwater viral communities from Lake Michigan, USA - Fa13.VD.MLB.S.N | ecosystem: Environmental > Aquatic > Freshwater > Lake | place: USA: Michigan | collected 2013-09-23 | reverse complement strand
TTAGGTATTGCATTGATGCAAGATATATCAAATGCTTTAAATCCTCGTGACGAAGCTGAGAAGGATAAGTTAAAAAAATACTTATTAAATGACGAGTATTTTAATGCTCCTAAGCTAAAAACAATAGAGCAGGATCACGATTTATTTGGAAAATAGTTTGTTAATAAATAACAATGAGAAAAAATCATTATTATTTGTATTTTTAGGCAAAATTTACCAACGGGGTAAATAGGTTAAATAACGAAATTTAATTATAATGATCTTTCCAAAGCAGGATATTCCAGAAAAGGACAAGACGCTAGAGTGGGTGAAACTTCATCTCAATTACAGCGAAACCATCCTTAACAGAAGAAATAATATCTATTCAATAATGAGTAGATTGTATAATACTTATAACGGTATTAAAAACGCTGACGCTTTACGCTTCATAGGTAAAACGTATGGAAGGGAAAACAAATCTAAATTCATATCGTACCGATTAGGTAGAAACAAGTTAGAGTTACTTAAAGGTGAGTATCTTAATCAACCACTTAAACCGACTGTTACCACTATAAATTCTGATTCTAAAACAAAGAAACTTGATGAGGCTGATTTAGTTCGCGGAGCATTAATTGCCCGTAAAGAATTAGCTAAGTTAAAAGAAGTTGGAGTTGATGTATTGGAAGGAATGGAATTGCCAGAGGGTGATGCAGATGAGGTATGGAACAGCATGACATTTAAGGACAAGAATGAGCACGTTATGCAGTTGATATTGGAAAACGGTATCACTGAATTAGACATGAAAAACAAACTTGCTAAAAACTTTCTTGACCTTGAAATTACGTCAATGTGTTATGGTAAGATTGATATTGATTTAGAAGGTAACGTTAATTATATTAAGATTGACCCCCGTGATGCTATTTTTGACGAAATAGAAGGTGATGACTTTATTGAAAGAGCTCCATTAAAAGGCGCTAGATACAGGATGACTATCTCTGAAATATTGAGAAAGTACGACCTTACAAAAGAACAAAGACAAATGCTGAAAGGTCTTGAAAATACCGGGAACCAAAACGCAGGTACAAGAAGAGCTACAACATATCAAATAAACGGGGATTTGTGTATGGACGTTATTCATATCGAATGGATTTCATACGTTCCAACATATTATAAACTTTCTCCAAAAACACAAAAACAATTAGAATTAGACCCAAGTTCAGAGTTCTACACTATTCAAATGGATACTGCTGAATATGAGAACAATAAAGACTATTACGATAAACTTGTAGAGAAAGGCAAGTTATTAGGAATAGAAACTAAATGGGCGGAAGATATTCGTGAAGCTGTAAGAATTGGCGGGATTATAAGCGTTGACTTAGGTCGCAAAAAGTTTCAACCGAGAAGAGTTGACAATCCTAACAGGGTAGTTGACATGTCTTATGTTGGATATTTATTCAATACAGTAGATGGGATAAGAGTATCATTACAGCAAATTGTAGAGAATTTTGATTCAGCTTTTGATATTTGTATGTATCAAATTCTTAAAGAATTGAACATTGCAAAAGGCAAAGTTATAGGTTATAACAGAGCAGCGTTGCCGCAAAAAAGAACAATGAAAGAAATTATTTACGATGTAGTAAATGATGGTTTTGTTGACTTCGATACTTCGGCAGATGGTAACGAATCTGGAAGAGAATTAAATTTAAGAGATTTGATTCAAGTATTAGATATAGGCTTATCTAGTTCATTCCAACAATTAATCTACTTAAAGAATGACATACGTCAAACTTTAGATTTAATTACAGGGATTAACGAAAATCGTCAAGGGGATATTGCTGCAAGCTCTACCGTAACGAATGCTCAAATAGCTATTTCAGCATCTAAAAACATTACTACTCCTTTATTCTACGGAATGAATAAGTTTACTGAAAGAGTATTAATGAAAATGTGCGAGTATTACAAATTGTCTTACGGTTTCTTTAAAGTAGAAAAAGGACAACAAATTTTAGGAGATACTCAGCAAAGATTTTTAGTAGTTGAAAAAGAGATAGGTTATCAAGATTACGGTGTATATATTCAGGACGGAGCTAAATACGCTGAAATGAAAAATAAGATTATGGCTTTGGCGGAAGTATCATTAAACGCAAAGGAAATAAGATTAGAAGACTTGATGCAATTAGAAACTGCTGAATCATATACTGAAGCTAAAAACATATTAAAGAGCGCTTGGAAGTCTATACAACAAGTGGCTGCTGACCAACAACAAAGACAGATAGAAGCTCAACAGCAAATGCAACAACAACAATTGCAGATGCAGCAGCAAATGGCTTTAGAAAATAGAGAAGATATGCAGGCATCAAGAATTGATGAGATTAATGCTAAAACAGAAGGTCAAATAAGAATTGACGACAATAAGATGGGCAAACAAATGATTGTTGATACAAACAATATAGAGCAGAAAGCTGTTTATGACAATAAAACTGGCGGAATGCAGCCTCCTATGCCTCCAATGTAATTCATGTTTACTTAAATAAAAGAGAGCTCTGATTAACGTCAGGGCTTTTTTTGTACCTTAATATAAATCATTATTACTTTTCAACAAGTTATTCTTATTTAGATTAATTAAAAATAAAATTATTTATATTTGTTTAAAATTCATTAAATGCAAAAGAAATATTACAGCCCAAATGAAGCCACTGGAGGTGGTGAGGCAGCGGCGGCAGCGCCCAATTTCGAGCTTTTATCAGAAGATTTATTTGATTCTAATTACAATGCGACTGCGTTAAAAGAAGAAAAGAAAATTGAAGAGAAGTTAGAAAAAGAAACAAAAGAACAAATTCCTGTGGATTTAAACTTACAGGAAGAAATTAAAGAAGTAAAAGAGGAAGAAAAAAAGGAAGAGGTAAAAGCTACCGAAACCAAACAAGAAGAAGAAACCGAAATTAAATCAGATGACTTCGAGTTAAAGTTGGATGACACTAACTTAAACGGAAACTCTGAAAGTAGTGTTTGGATTGAAACTGCAAAAGAATTGTTTGGGCTTGAAGTGCAAGAGAACTCTTACGAAGCGTTTGTAGAAGCTGCTAAGGTAGCTGTTGAGCAAGCTGAGTTAAGAGGTAAGGAAACAACTCTTGAAAAAGAAGTGGCTGAACTCCCAGTAGATGCTCAAGTTGATTTTCTTTTATTACGTGAAGGTTATACAAGAGAACAAATTAATGAGCCTACAAAAGAAATTGATACATTATTAAGTTATAGCAATATAGACCTTGTAAAGAAAGATTTAGAATTACAAGGAATGAGCGAAAGTTTAATTGAAAAAGAAATTGAATTATTAACCGAAAAAGGATTAATAGATCATGAAGCCGAAAAACTTAAATTAGTTTTGCATAATGCAAGAGAATCGGTTTTAACAGAAAGAGAGCAATTAGCGGAACAAGTTGCAACAAATTATCACGCAAGATTGCAGACTGAAAGACAAGCCCAAGCAGAGCTCATGTCAAGCGCCTTTAACACAGTTAAGGATTTCATGGGACAGCCGATTAACGAGAATGCTCGTAAACAATTGGCTAACAGGTATGCAGAGGGCGCGTACGACAGTATTTTCAATGACCCTGTTAAAAAAGCCGAGTTCATCATGTATCATCACTTTGGTGAGCAAGCTGCGAAGAACATACGCAACAAGGCGTTAGAAGAAGGCAGGGAGAAAGTAACTAAACATCTTTCAAACGTCCCTCCTGTTCCGCAGCATAACAACACTAAGGTAGCTGCAAAACAAAATGCTAAGACAACTTCAGGCTTTGAATCTTTAAGTTCTATGTTTGGTGAATAAAACAAATAAACCCAAAATAAAAAATAAATAAAACAAAAAACAAAGAGCCATGAATATTAACATTAACAGAGGCACATGGTCAGGCGATTGTACTGACGAAAACGATTTGATGTTGAATCAAATTAAGTATCCAGCAATTAGAAAAATGTTGGAATACAAAGATCAACGTATGATTTCTACTTTATTAGTAAATGGAGCAGTTGGTCCTTACGGAGTAAAAGACGTACCTAGTTCGTATCTTCCTTCATTAGAAGAAGGTAAAATGATAGCTGATAACGCTTATCGTTTCAACATCATGGGTCGTATCCAAAGACCTTCTAACATTTTATCACAAGTTGGAGCTACATCTCCTGATGGAACTTTTCAATTAGTGTTATCTGATAACTATTTAGTACCGGGAATGAACGCTGTATTTTACGGTGGACGTTTCACTGCTCGTGTAATGGGATACCCTGTTGGAACTTCAGGAAACTACACTTACACTTTCCAATCTCCAAATGGTGAATTATTTAACTACGCTACTCATGTTGCTGCACAACCGGGCGTTAAAACTTGTTTTGGAAGTTATTCTTCTTATGGAGAGGCTTCTTTACGTGGTTACGGACGTACGCATTTCCCTGATACTTATATCAACCACACTACTATCCAACGTAAAACTGTTTCTATCACTGGTACAGCTTTATCTGATGTATTATGGTATGAAGTTGAATCAGAAAACGGACCAATCAAAGGATGGATGTACGAGCAATTACAACAAGCAAGAGCACAATTCTTAATGGAGCGTGAATACCAAAGATGGTTCGGTATTTCTACAATGAAAGATGATAAAGGAGCTTTATTACCTATATCACGTTTAATTGATCCTGAAACAGGAAAAGGAATTATCGCAGGTGATGGTTTAGAAGAGCAAATCAGAGGTGGTAACGAAATTTACGGTTCAGGCGTAAACGGAGAAGCTACTGAAGATGATTTTTCTGATATGATGAAAGCTATCCGTAAAAAATCGGATATGATTTCAGGTTTAACTTACGTGTTTGTAACAGGTGAAGATGGTTTCTCAAATGCACAAAAGAAAATGGCTGCATTGAACGTTAACCAAAACATTCAGTTATTCCGTAACGTAGCAGATGTAAACAAAGCTGGTGGAGATACTCCTCAAGCGGGTGTTACTTTCTCTAACTTCAACATTGATGGTGATACTGTATGGTTCATCAAACATCCAATGTTCGACGATGAAGAGCGTTTCCCTGAAAGAGGTAATGATGGTAAATTATTAATGTCTTCTAACTACTACTGTTTAACAGTTGGTCAAGGTGCATCTAAAAACATGGATGTATTTGCTAAAGGTGGTAAAAATGGCGTTAATCGTTCATTCGTTAACCAAGAGTTCAACGGTATGACTGGTTCTCAAGGGGCTATCATGTCTGAAGAAGATGCAAAAAAATATGCAATGTTAACTGAAGACTTACTTGTTATCTACAATACTAACAAGTGTGGTATCATTTACAAATCTGCATAATTAGTTCTTTAAAATAATAAGTCCCCCTTTGAAATATAAGGGGGATTTTTAATAAACAAAACAATAAAAAAATGAATACACTTCAATTATCTGACAGTGGAGCTGTCATGGAAGAAAATGCGCCGATGTTTAAAGTTATTAAAGACGGACACGGCTTTGAATTAAAAGTTGCTAATTTAGAACATCCAAAATGGTGTCCTAATACAGGGATTGTAAAAATAGAAGCAACAAAAATAAGTTCAAGAAATAATAAAAATGTAATTATTAAAACTGTTAACGACAAACAAACTGGAGCGATATTCGGTATTGATATTGGAGTTGATAGAGCTACAAAAGATATTATTTGGGAACGAATAAGTTTAAAAGAATTTGAGTTCTTTGATTTATCAAACAGAAAAGAAAGAGCAAGGTATATTGTTTTAAGTCGTCATTACACAATGGAGGGAAGCCCTAATCAATTCGGTAAACCTAATTGGAGAGTAATTGACCAACAAAGAAAAGCAAGCACTTATCTTGAAGAAAGAGGAGAAAGAAAGAGAGCTGCTGAAGTTGCTGAGAACTTAACATACGAACAAATGGTAGATTTAGCACCCGCATTTGGTATTCGTCCTGAAGCTCATTCGCAAACTATGCTAACGGCTGAAATTTACAAAATAGCTGATACTGACCACAAGAAGTTCTTGACAATTTGGGATAACCCAGATAAACAAGGTATGGTTGTATTCAAAAGAGCGTTGAAAAACGGATTAATATCTTTTGACCAAACTTACGGATATACTTACGAAGGTCAAGTATTAGGTAAAACAGAGCCACAAGCATTCTCTTATTTAACTAGAAACATACAACTACTTTCTGCTATTGATATGTTATCAAGAGAAAAAGAAACTAATTCAAGTCATTCTTATAGTCCGGTGGTTCCTAAACAGGTTGATCCTATGGAAGAACTAAGAAAGAGATTAGAGGCAAAAGAAAAAGAATTAGAAGAATTAAAAAAGAAAGTAATTACAACTGATACAACAGCTAACACTATAACTGCTGAAACAAATCATGAAAAAGATGAGCTTATAAAAGAGGCTAAGATTTTAGGAATAAAAGGCAGTCATTTATTTGGTTTGCAAAAGCTAAAGGATGAAATAGAGAAAGCTAAAAAAGAACAAGAAACAAAATAATAAAGGCGGCTAAATGCCGCTTTTTTAAATTTTACAAGCATGAATATTATTCAAATGATGGAAAGAATTGACTTCTACAATGATAGGTATAAGTCAGCGCGTTTTGCGGATTCAAATTATATGGACGCTATTAACGCATCTGTAAACTCTTTATTTAAAGATAAAACAGACAACAAAAAGTTGTTTAGAAGATATTCTTTTCAGAGTAACGAGCAAGTAAGACGTGAACTATACACATTGATTAAAACGTCAACTATTGTTCCGACAGCAAATAAAAATGTAGTATATCCTGTTGACTTCTATTATTTTGGAAATATGTACACTACTGTTGACGGGAATGTAGTTTATTGTAAACCTACTAACTTAAACGAGATAGGTCCACTTGAGGTTGATCCATTCAGAAAACCATCTTCAAAAAAAACTTATTACATAGAGAACAAAGTAGGATTAGATGTTTATTTTGGAACGGGAACTTTTACGAGCGCATCTTTAACATATTTAAAAACTCCTGATTTAGTTTCTATTGGAACTGAAAGCAACAAAAAATACCCCGCATCAACATTGACTTCAGGCATTCAGTATATAGTTTACGAAGATTGCGTTTTTAATGCGGTGACTTATTATACAGGTAGTATTTTTACAGCAAGTGTTACGGCAGCTTTAACGTCGGGTATTGTTATTCCAAATTCCGTAATTGTTAATTGTGATTTGCCTGAAAACGTTCATGATGAAGTTTGCAAAATGGCATCTGAAATAATGAATGGAACCATAGAGGATTACAACAAGTCAACGTTCTTGCAAAAGGAAATTGAAAAACAATAATTTGTTGAAAACTAACAAATTTTATTTAGAATTAGATTAATTATAAATAATATATTTGTAATATTATAAACCAATTAAAAACAAGAAAACATGAGTTTAAAACCAGCACTTCAGTCTATCTTGTTGAAGACATCTTCAGCAGCAGACTTAAAGTACAGTGGTAGAGAATTAACTATCACAGGGGCTAACCGTGCAATTAATGTTGATAGAATCGTTTCTATTAAACAAGAAAAGTACAGAGCCGAAGTAGTACAAGTTGTACAAGCAGGATTAGGATCTTATACTCCTACTGCATCAACTAAGTACACAATTTTATTAGGGGATGTTAATCGTGTAATGCAAGGTGGTCACGAAGTATTGTTACCATACTCTTACACAACTCCTTCAGATTTAACATTAATCGGAGCAACTGCTGCTGCGCAACGTGAGTACATTCACGGCAGAATCATTAGCGTTATTAATGCTAATCTAAACAATTACGTAACTGCTGCTACTTTAACAGGTGGTGCAGGATTTACAATCACTGATGAATCAGGTTACTATCCTGTTCACGGACAAAACCAATCAAATCGTTTAGGAGCAACGACAGTTATTCCTGCAATGAACAATGATGGTTCAGGTTTCGGTTCGGCTTCTGTGGCTGTAACTACTGCTGCTGTTTACTCATTCGGCGTAGGTGAAGAATTATTAGCGCAAAAACCTGTAATGTACAACATGGCAGGAAACCTTGCCACTGGTGTATTTACTGCTCCAAGAACTGCAAATGGCGAATACGCTGTAAGTGGACAAAATTACGATGGTTTCCGTATTGAAACATTGGAATTACAATCTGCACATAACGTGACAGGTCAGTGGGCTTTAGTTCCTTACGAAACAATCGTTTATGTTGATAACGGAACTGGTGCTTCTACAGCTAACTTAGCAGGATTTATTGCTTTTGAAACAGCTTTTTATAGATTAGTTTCTAAATTCTATTCAGCTTACGCTACAATCGTAGGTGAATTTTTCGATAGCCCTACTTTGTTTCAAGGTGCTGCTGGAGCTGTTCCAACAACAACAGGTGAAAACAAAATTGCAACTGAATACGGTCAATTAGTTTACAATCAAATTGGAACTCAAACAATTACTGTTCCAACTCCTGCTAATGGTGGATTAAATTTAGATCAAGACGCTACTGATACTGAAGGTGCTGAATACACTCCTTCTTTATTAACTGCTTGTCCTAAAGAATTTAAAGTTGGTGCATCAGGAATTTCAGTTTTAGCTCGTTTGACTGTTACTGACCATACTGATGCTACTGTTGTTATCGGTTTACGTAAAAAAGCTGCTCATGCAGCAGATTTCAATAACTACACTGATTTAGCTGCAATTGGATTCATAGGTGATTTAGTTTACACTTGGGGTATTTTAAACAATGCTGCAACTGTTGCTACTAACACTGCTGTTGTTCCTGCTGATGGAGCTAGCGAAACTTTTGAAATCAGAGTTGATGGAAGTGGTATTGTTACTGCTCTTTACAATAGTGTTGTTTACCCTGTTTATTCAGTAGGTACTACTCCATTAGTTTTAGATGCTGGTGACATTTTAATTCCAACCGTACGTGCAGTAAACGTAGGTGGTGGTGATCCTGATGTAATCATTAGCGAGCTTTTAGCTGTTAACGCTGATGATTGGAAAATCTAATAAACCCAATAAATAATAAGGGGAATGTAAAAGTTCCCCTTTTTTTAAAAAAACAAAATGGCAAAAATACTAGAGATAATTAAAGACTTTAATGTTAAGATAGCATTAAAAAACATTTTTACCAAAATTGATGAAATTATTCGTAATCTATCTGACAAAGAAGATTATATAACTCCCGGCACTACTTCGCAATATTGGAGAGGCGACAAAACATGGCAGGAATTTCCTGTTTTAGAATTGACAGGAAGTCTAACATCAGATCAAATTAATACATTAGATACTGCTCCAATAACTATTTTAGGAACGGCTGGAGCAAATAAATATTATGTTATTGAAAATTGCGCTTTTCATTATAAAGCTGGAGGAACTGGATTTACTACAAGTGATCCTTTAGTTTTATATTATAATACTGCAAACACAAGAATATCTGTAGCTGTAAATCAAATTGATATAGCAACAACAACAAGTAAAATTAATTTGTCAATACCTACTGGCTATTTAGATACAACTGATAATAATGCTTCATTTCCAGTTACAATAATAAATGATAGTGTTGTAATAAAAGCTGATTCAGCTATTTCTGGCGGAAATGGAACAATTAATTATTCAATTAAATATAGAATTGTAACTACTTCATAATACAAAAATGAATACTCAAAACAGAAACACATTATATAGGCTATTAAGTGAAAAAGACAGTATAGCTATTGGTTACGAGAAATTATCAATAACCGGAACAGCTCAAGCCTTAACAATTCCTGACGGAGCTACCTATGCTGAATTAAGATTAGAGAGCGATGTTACAGCTTCTATACCCGTAAGGTACTTGATGTTAGGTAACGATACTCTTCCTACGGCTACTGTTGGAATGGCATTAAATCATTTAGATTTTTTCGATATTGATAATGGTTCTAACATGGTAAATTTTAGAGTTATCAGAACAATAGCAGGAACTCACACGTTACACATACAATACTATAAATAAAAATGATAACGGCATTAAAAAATTACAGAAGAATATTTTCGCAGAATGGCGGAGGAGGAACGGGTGCCGGATTAAATTATAAAGGTACGTGGGATGCTAATGCTAATTCTCCATTTTTAACAAGCGGTGTAGGAACTGCTGGGGATTATTATGTAGTTTCAACTGCTGGTAATACTAACTTAGATGGAATTACTGATTGGAATATAGACGATTGGGCTATCTTCAATGGTACTATTTGGCAAAAAATAGACAATAGTGAAACAGGCGATAAGAATTATGTTCACACGCAATCTGTAGCAAGTGCTACGTGGAATGTGGCTCATAGCTTAGGTAAAAGATGTTCTGTTCAAGTGGTTAATGATAGCTTTGAAGAAATAGAAGCTAGCATAACTTGGACTGACGATAATAACGTAGTTGTTACATTTAATTCAGCTACAACAGGATACGTATATTGTAATTAAAAAAATTCTATCATGGCGATAGAATCTAAATAAAAAAAACAAAAAAAACAAAAAAATGGCAGTAGACAAAAAGTTTTTTGTAGATATTAATCTACAAGGTAATGCGTTAAACAACGCAACGATTGGTTCAAATTCTGATATGACCAAAGGTGGTTCATTCAGATTTGATGGTACAAGATTAGAATACTTTGATGGTTCAAGTGTTCAGTCAGTAGCAAATTTAGCTGATATTTCAGCAGTAACAGGTGGATTAATCCTTCAAGGAGGTTATAATGCAGCTACAGAAACTCCAAACATTACAAGCGGTTCAGCTTTAAAAGGTTTCTTTTGGGTTGTAACTGAAGCAGGTTCTTTCTTAGGAGAATCAGTACAAGTTGGTGATTCTATTATTGCTAAAGTTGATGCTGCTGGTGCTTCTATTAGTGATTGGTTAATTCTTCAAGGTAATATAGTAACTGCTACTGACGAAGTAGAAGGTATTGTAAGATTAGCTACTCAAGAAGAAGTTGATGGTGGTACAGAAGGTGGAGCAGTTGTATTAACTCCTGCTACATTTGAAAGTTCTTCTCAATTATCTAATATTAGAACTGATATTTCTAATTTACAAAATGATAAATTAGCAAGAGATGGTAGTCAAGCAATGACTGGCAATCTTGATATGGGAGGAAATGGAATTATAGCATCTGGTCTTATTGAATCTGAAGGTCTTGAACTAAAAGGAGGAGCTACTGTAACTAATGTTCCAACTCCTGTAGACACTACCGATGCTGCTAACAAGCAATATGTAGATGATGCACAGGCTGCTGCCGAATCATTTGCTACAACTGCTGCAAATAATGCACAAGCTGCTGCTGAAGCAACTGCTTCTGCTGATGCTACTGCAAAAGCTGACGCTGCTCAAGC
>Ga0181352_1001003_pt1 | contig 11354 bp, 6 predicted proteins | sample Fa13VDMLBSN_FD_130103 | JGI IMG/M metagenome (GOLD analysis project Ga0181352, IMG submission 130103) | Freshwater viral communities from Lake Michigan, USA - Fa13.VD.MLB.S.N | ecosystem: Environmental > Aquatic > Freshwater > Lake | place: USA: Michigan | collected 2013-09-23 | reverse complement strand
GGCGGTCCTTCTGATGTACTAGGTCCACTGCTGCAAGGTCTGCAGATGGATGCACAGAAGTTGGTAGCTTCTCAGGCTAAGGTTAGTGAACTGGAGTCTAACAATGACCTCATTACTAACCCACTGGGTTTTCTTAAACATCTTGTGCAAGGTGATGGTGCACGAGCTGAGCGGGATGCAGTAGCTGCTAGCTTGGATGTTAAGCAGAAGACTGCACAAGCTTTGAACACTGCAACTCAGCAGTCTGTTATGACGCAGGAAGCAATTAAGGAAACTGTAACTCAGTCTATGATTGTAAACCTGGCTGAGATGGATGTACTGCGCGGACAGATTAAAGCAGCGGAAGCTACCAAACAATCGTATCAGTTTGGTGCGCAAGCAGTTGGCGTAATGCGTCAGTTAGGTGCGGATAACTTCAACCGTGCTACTAACATGTACCAACTTATGACGGATGATGCTCGTTATAAGGAAGGTCTGGAACTCCGGAAAGAGCAGATTGCGCACTCTCGTTTAGCTCGCCGGTCTGCTGAAGATGAACTGAAGTATTATGATGAAGCTACTAGCCGAATCAATAACTTCCGTGCTAAGAGTAATCTTCCTCCAATGCAAGCTCACCAAGTTCGGGCTCAGTTGAATCAGAACAGTAAGCTGGGCGAGACTTTGCGGGAACAGGAGTACCGTGGTTATATTCTGGAAGATATGGGTGATATGGGCCCGCTGTATGGTAATACTGTGAGTGAGAGTATTAACCTGCTGCAATCTTCTGGCGCACAGATGCCAGCGCAGTATGAAGAAATGGCTGGCGCAGTTATTAATGATGCGCTAGGTAAGCTTGATCAGAACGTAAGCGCACAAGCTGCACAGGCAATGAACCCAGCGCTAGCTAAAGATAAGCAATTCCGGGACCGAGTTCTGGATAATCTGGTTAAGGTAGAAGCTGCAGAACTTACTAAGGATATCCAGCCAGGTAAAGGCAATCCTTACGAGATTCCTAAACTTGGAACCATGTTGCAAGCGGTGCCACAGCTGGCGTCTACTCCATTCGGGGAAAAGATTCTTGCTCCGCTAACAGCGGCTGGTCAGCAAGATGTTAATCCTGAGCAACTGTTGGCTCTGGCAGCGGACGCGATTAACCGTGGCGAGATTAGCTTTAATGAAGCTCGCGATGGCTACACTGCACTGTTCCAGAATGGCGTAGGTTTACGGAATGCTTCTGGTGGTTTCCTTGCTATGTCTGTGCCTGCTCCTGTAGAATATTATAGTAAGATCAAGGCATTCCAGCCTGGCTTTGTGGAACGTAATGCTACTTTACTTGGGGTTCCTACCGCTGTTATCCCAGGTGTTGGTACATTGGTACGAGCTGGTATCTCTGCTCAGCCGCGTACTGGCCGGGAGATGCAAGCCTTGGATCATACTAAGCCTGAGGACGTAACTCTCGCTTTGACCATCATGACTACTAAGAAGAAAGCATCTGCTATTCTTGACCAATATAATTCCGGGCAGTGATGTCCGGTTTTTGCTTTATACCAGCATAAGATAATCTGGAGATACTTATGTACCTTGACGAAAGCCCAGCCTATGTAAAAGCAGCCGATGCTCATAACATTGCATCCTCTGCAACTTCTGCATTCACTGATGTACTCGGTGCGCTTGGTCGTGCTCCGGATTTCATTGGCGTATCTATCGCCTCCGGTTTGAACTCTTTCTACAATACCGGCATTGCAATTAACAACTTCACTCGTGATGAAGATGCGCAACTTGAGGAGCGTGATACTGCTGAGTGGGTTGCATCTTATGATGATGACCTTGGTAAGTATTACACTGAGAACAAGGAGGCTGCTGATCTTACCGGCTTTATTGCTGGTAGTTTCTTGCCTGGCCTTGGCGCAGTTAAGGGTCTCCGTGCTGGCCAGTCTGCGCTAGTTGCAGCATCCTCTGGGCAAGTAGGTTCTAACTTATCTCTTGCTACTCGTTTGCTTGTTCCTAGCATGGAGAACTATGTTAAGCGGGAAGCTGGGGAACTTGCTACTCGCTCGGCTTCCTTTAGCTTCATGCATCAGAACTCTCTGAAGGCTTTGGGCGCTGGTACTTACCAAGGCATTCTGGAAGCTACTGCATTTGAGATTGGCGTAGCTGCAACTATGTTCCGCTCTCCTATCCTGAGTGAGATGGATACGGATGACCTCATTAAGAACATGGGGATGGGCATTGTATTTGGTGGAGCTTTCTCTGCTATTGGCTCTGCAGCTGGCACTTACTTCGGTGTAAAGAACTTGCTGAACAATGCAAGCTCCCGGGAAATTAAAGTAGCCGGGTCTAGCCAGCTTGGCTCGTCTGCATCTGCTACTAAGTTTGCTGATGCTATCGTTACAAAGAACGAGGATATGATTCGCCTCGCAGTTCCTGTAACTGAGGAGTCTGTACTTGCACAGAAACTTGCGCAGGGTGAAACAGGCTACTCTATCAGCCCGGAAGCTTTGAAGGGTGAAACTCTGCGACTCAATCACTTGCGTGAAGCTAACTTGCGTAAGCTGCAGAATGAGCGCCGCACAGATATCCATGCGCTGGCTCCTAAGGATCAGGAGTTTACAAACTTCGTAGCTGACATTGTTGATAAGGCAGATGTCAAAAGCGCTACAGGTTTGTTTGCTAACATGAAGCAGATGGTACGTGGCCGTGTTGTTACTGGCTTGGATAGTAAGATCCGGGACATGGTTAAGACCGGCACAGCTAAGACTAAGGACGATGCTACTAAGCTTGCTGCTGAAGAAGAAACCAGTTTGTTTGTGCGTCTGCACTCTGGTAAGATTGGCGAAACTAGCACAAAGACTTCAGGTTACATGCGTCTTGCTGATCGTTATGATTCCAAGCAGATTCATGATAAGTTGGTTAAACACAAAGCTTCTGTTGCGCAGGCTCCAGACTTCCGTACTATTACCAATGCAGAGGAAGCAGAACTCCGCTGGCTTAAAGTTAGTCAGCAACCTCAGCCGCTGTCGGAAGATAGCATCATCAGTATGTTTGACTTGCCTTACATGCAGCACGCAGTGGATAGCAAGATTGGTAAGATCAAGATCAAGAAAGATGATCAGATCATTGAAGTTGCCAGCAATGCAGAGCTTAAGCAGTATCTCGCTGAGGCCAAGCAGGCAGTTGTAGACTCACAAATTAAGAAGAAGCGCGGCACTGGGTTCGTGGAACTTGTATCTGATGTACGCCGGGATGCATTGGAAGGTGCATACAAAGGTGACGCAGCTGAAGCTATGTTTGCTACTCGCACCTACGCTAAGGAACTCTCTGACTATCTGGGTCGTGAAGTTACAGAGAAAGAACTTCGCACTCTGCCTACTACTGCCAAAGCAACTTACGATACTTCCAATGTATTGGACGATGCTGGCATGGTGATGGAAGGTATGGCTCTCATTAAGTATCGTGAGAAGCTGGCCAAGGAATCTACAGATCGTGCGTTTGCAACTATCGCTAAAGATCTGGCAGGTTTGTTCCCAGAGATTCCAGAAGATTTGCTGCGTAAGGCAACTCGTACTGGCACTGGTGCTGGCTTCGCTACGAATGCTGGTGCTGGGTATGGTACTCTGGAAGAAATCACTTCTTACATTGGGAACCTTACAGCGGAACTCAGTAAGAAGCGGATGGAAATTCTTAACCAAGAACTGGAACCACTGGCACGGCAACTTGCTAGTTCTCCGGAAGATGCTATTGCCTTCAGTTCCATCAACGAAATTATGAGTGGCACTACTGAGCGTTATGTACTTAACGAAGCCGGTGATGCACTCATTCCTCGTAAGGTGCGTGAGTATGAGAAAGCTCTACTTGCTGGAGAAGAACCTCCAATGTACACACTGCAACAAGGTGCGCCAGAAGAGGTTGCTATCAATAGTGATCTGTTGCGTGATGTTGTGCAGGCTCACATTAATAAGAATGGTAACCGTAACCAAGAGTGGGGCGTACTTAATGCTACTCAAGGTTTGGAGGACACTAAGCATCTGGATGTCTTCTACCCATTCCGCCCTAACCCACGTGATTACAAGTTTGTAGCGTTTGTTAAGGATGACACCATTACTGGTGTTGGTCATACTAAGATGCTGTTCGCTCACTCCTCTCGGGAGTTGGATGCACAGATCGCTTTAGTGCCTCCTCAGTATCGTGTGTTTACCAAGGGTGAAGCTGAAGAGTATTACAATGCTCGCGGCGAATGGATGTATGACAAGACTCTGCATGATAATTACATTGATGCAGATATGCAGACTAAAGGTGTTTCCAGCCGTCTGTTTCCAATGTCGGATCCAGTTAAGATTGCAAACACTTGGGTAGCTGATCACGTAGCCAAGGAGAATACGCTAGTAAAACAAAGCGTGCTGATGAAGTATGAGAAGGAAACTAATGAACTGAAGCGACTTGGGGAATTGTATACCAATACTTCCTCTTCGTTTACAGGTCAGAAGACTCTGCTCGATCAGCTTACTTCCAGTGATAAGAACCCTTATCTGTCTCAAGTTAAAGCTATGCTTAACATTACAAAGACAGACGAGATTCCACTGTTAGTAACTGCGAACCAAGCTCTGGATCGTATCGCTTCCCAAGTTTATCAGAGTGTGGAAGATGTACTTGGCCGCGGTGGCCGTGCAGTTACAGACGAGCAGATTGATACAATCAATAACATCATGGATCAGTACGGTGTGCGTTCTGGTTATTATGATGCTGCTACTCACATGCTTGCTAATGCTAATATCCCTCGAGGTACGCTGAGTAAGTTTGTGCGGTCTAGTAACTCTTTCCTTACCAGCACTGTACTGAAGCTGGACTTCTTCAACAGCTTGAACAACTTGGTAGGTAACACTGTACTGTTCAGCGCAGAGATCAAGTCTGTAACTCAAGCCATTGAGAAAGGTTCGGTTGAAGGTGCTGGCGAACTTGCTAAGCTTATGAAGATGAATGTCCCAGGTGTTGAAGGGGATCTAATCACTTCGCCAAGCAAGCTGATAGCTAACGCATTCTCTCGTATTCATGGGGAGAATAGTGCTGAGCTGATAGCTGAGTACAAGAAGCGCGGCTTTGTTCCGGATCTTACAGACCAGTTCTTTAAGGCGCTGGATCCTATGACTCTCGGAGCTAGTGAGACTGTAAGTACCTTGAGTAAGCGTACCGAACAGATCAAGGAAGGTTGGGGTAAGTTTGTCGAGAAAGGTGAGAAGGTTACAGGGAACAAGTTTGCCGAACAGTTCAACCGTTTGATTGCTGCTGATGTAATGAAACAGATTACTGAAGTTGCAGTTAAGCATGGCGTGCTGGATGATCGTGCAGCTTGGGCTTATGTGAATACTTTCACCAACCGTGTGAACGGTGTAACTCGTGCAGCTGAACGTCCGCTTATGTTCCAAGGTCCTATTGGCCAAGCTGTTGGTTTGTTCCAGTCTTATCAGTTTAACCTTATGCAGCAGATGTTCCGCTACATTGGGGAAGGCAAAGTTAAGATTGCTGCAATGGCTATGGGGCTGCAAGGTACTATTTATGGTGCTGGCTCGCTGCCTGGCTTCAGTGCTATTAACAACACACTCATTGGTAACGCATATGGAAACGAAGGACACAGAGATCTCTACGACGCAGCCAACACTGTCCTTGGCAAAGCTGGCGCAGAATGGCTTATGTACGGCGCGCCCTCGAACTTACTCAAAGCCTCTCTTTTCACACGAGGAGATACAAACCCACGAACTTGGTCAATTGTGCCCAACCCTACTAACCCCTCCGAGCTTCCTATCTTCTCTGCTTACGCTAAAGCCTTCGGAAGCATGAAGGATACGCTCAAGAACGTACAAGGTGGCGCTCCTATCTGGAACTCTTTCTTGTCTGGTATTGAGCACATGGGACTTAGCCGGCCACTAGCTGGCATGGCTGCAGTAGCTAGGGGCTTCACTAATCAGGATGGTCAAGTTACTAGCACACAACGTGATGGTAGCATCCTTGGTCAGAATGATATGGTTAGTTGGGCATCGCTGGTTCGGGTTGCTGGTGCTAAGCCAATTGATGATGCTGTGCTTAGTAACAACTACTTCCGCATTAATGCTTACGCTCAAAAAGATAGGGAGAAACGGCTGAGTATTGCGACGCAGATTAAACTCAATCTGCAAGGTGGCGGGACTGTTGAGCCAGACCAGATTGTGGAATTTGCTGAGCGTTATGTTGCAGCTGGCGGTAAGCAAACTCAGTTCAATCAGTTCTGGATGCAGCAGTATAAGAACGTTGATACTAGCAAGGCTGAACAAATGGCCAATGCTCTTAACAATCCATATGGACAAAGTCTGCAAAGACTTATGGGAGGCAGGAGTAATCTGAGTGAATTGGATTAAGTAATATAATCCTCCACTTGCGAACCTCAGGAGCTAACCCGCTCCAGCTAGCTTAGTTCGGTTGCCCCATCTTTCAAGCCACGCTCCGCTCTTTGGGCTTGATAGCTGGATCCTGCAACCTTACAGCTTAGCCTATGCGGTCAGCACCAGTCGGCTCGCTGCGTTAAGTAATGCGAATACAATGTGCACGAGTTGGTGTACAAAACAGTTTGGGCTAATGACAGGGAAGTCAGGGACTCGTTGGTAAATACTTGCATTTATTGCAGACATTAAAAACCCCGGAAGGAGATGATCCTTACCGGGGTTTCTTTTTATCTACTGTTTATTCTTGAGGCGGGTTTGTATTGTTATCTGTCTTCCCAAACAACGTACATACTCAGACAGATAATGTTCTTGGTCATGCAGCACTCTCTTCTCTTCTGAGCACAGCAGTTTCCAATCAGGATCATAACCAAAACTGCGCAGATACATAAGATCTATCTTAGCTTCATCCTGTTTAGCAATGAGTTCCGCTAAGGTTCTCACTCCTTCTTCTCCAAGGAAGTACCCGGAAGCAGGATGATAGGAGAGCTACTAAGTACAGTACTTCTCCGATCTTCTAACTTCACACGGATGATATCGCACAGTTTATAAATGTCCTGTGCAGTGTATGTTGCATTTAGAACGATGTTAAACTCTGCAGCAAGGAAGCCGATCCACTCGTTAAAGTCACGGATCATGGTAACATCTTTGTCTGCAGTTTCGCTGAAGATACTTACCTCAGCGTTAACTCCTTCCTGCATAGCTTGGATGATTCGAGCGTGCAGGTTAGGATGGTTAAGAGTTTCGCGGCGCAAACGATGCACTGCTTCATCAATCTCAACTATCGGAATTAGCTGGGTCATGCCAGTATCCTCTGAACTGTTTGCCGAATACTTCGTGCTTGTTAGCCATCCAATTAACTTGGGCTTTCAAAGCAACCGCATCACCATGAGCAGTGTGATCACCTTGTGCTGTAGGAGTATGGAAGAAGCTTTCCAAGGTACGCATGTCTCGAACATTGCGATAGTGGAATACCTTACTAAAGTCATAGCCATGTTGCAGCATGAAGTGAGTAAGGATAGGAAAGTCAAAGTCACTGCCGCGCATGTACAAAATAGGAACAATCTTGTAATCCTGCATCTGGCAGAACTTAATCCAGATTTCATCAGCCACCTGCTGACTTGTCTTCCAGTAACTACTCAGATCGAATAGGTAGTCACCTTTAATCTTGTCATGCCAAGCCAGAGTGTCTGGATCTTGTGCAAAGTTAGGAAGTTTATCAGCACCATACTTTGCAGGATGCATGAGTTCACTGATAAGCCAGTCGCCTGCTTCGATAGGAATCAAACAAATTTCCGTAATCAAAGCATTCTTTGCAAGAGAGAGAGTCTCTGTGTCCAGAGCGATAGGTACGCCAGTATACTCTGGAGCAAACTTCTTAGTGTATGGGTTATACATCTTTCACCTCAGTGTTGAGCAAGGAGATACCAATTACTCCCAGATCGCCAGCACATCCATCTGGGCTTTTGCTAAGCTGGAACTCACACTCCAGCGCATCCAAGAACAGCAGGTAGTTAATAGCATCTGCGATGCGTTCCCGGAAAGGCTCAGTACCCTTAGGCTCCAAACCTAGTTGGCGAATGTGAATATGAGTACGGATACTTGCAAGGTGCTTGTCCATAAAGATACCAAGCACAACTTGCGGATCAACCCCATACTCTGTGCTAGCCTTCTTGAAGTTAGCAAGAGCATCAGCTTCTGAGGAATATTCTTTGTTCTTGCTGAGGCGAATGTCTTCAGCAAGTTTTAACATGCTAGCATTTACTGCTGCTAAGGTGGTGTGATTCATCCTATTTCTTCCTTTGTGAGGTGGGCATAATTAAGAGTTCCGCTATACACAGGGGATACAGGTTTAAGCTTAGGAAGGATCTTCTTGTTAACAAGCTGAATCTTCTCTGCTTGCACCATACTTTGTATGAGGCTAGTAAACATCTCGAACCGTTCGAAGTCAGAGATGAACACACCCCACAAGTCCATGATGTCTGGATACTCTCCATCTTTAATAGTATCCAGATGTTGCAACAGCTTATGTGTCAGCGCGGAGTTACGAGAATGTCCGAACTCTCCGTACGCTTTGGGCATTGCAGCTTCCGCATGATGCAGGATTGTATTAGCGTAAACTACATCCTCTGCGGTAATTTCCATAGAGCAACGAGCAGCAGTGTGAAGCAAGATCATCTTGAGGAAGTTGGTATGCCTCCGGTTACTGTAGGAAAGAAAGCGAGTGTCATTTATCTCAGACCAGTTCTGGTAAATAGTATCTACCAAAGCATAAGCTTCTGGAGTAAATGTCATCTGGCCAACACAGTGGGACTTTATCTTGCGAAGCTGTTCAAGCATTGCGTCAGTTTCAGAATCAGGTGGCTCATGTGGCCAAGTTATCCGTTTCCCAGTAGGCTTACTATGAATAGCAAGTACACGAGAAAAGAAGCCTTGTCCGATAATCTCCTGAGGGAAAGTATTGGAGAAGGTAGTTGGCGTTGTGCCACCTAAGATAGAAACAAACGGGTCAGATATTTTGACACTCTGTCCATTCTTAATTTTATTTTCGTACGGGCCTTCCCAATCCCATAGTACGCCAAGCAATGAAACAAAATCAAGAATGTTATTACCAAAGAAATCCGTAAACTCATCCGCCGCAATAAAGACTTCTCGAGCTTCATCATCTCCATGTATTCCAACATTAAGGAACGTGTCAGCATCCCCTTCCCCTTCTTCTTCCACGCCGCTAAGGTCTAGTAAGAACTTTTCCTTAGAAGTCTTTTCAGCTGCGAAGTGACTGTAGTAAGCACCCTTCATCAGCTTTTTCATTGTTTTAATTGCGGTACTCTTTTTGGTTCCAGGTTCTCCTAATAGAAGAACATACAGGTTAGCATAGATCTTTTGAGATCCAAACTTAACATATACATCCTTACCTAGCCACGCACCTAGTCCGCCGATTGCAGCCCAGCGGTAAAAGAATGCAGGTACTTCCGTCCCTCTTGTATATGTGAGGAAGTTACTAAAGAAATCCGCCTCTTCTTTAATCACCGCTACCTCTCCAGTTCTTACCTAGCTTCTTCACATCTACAGGCACAAGAAGAGTTCTTGTAATTCCCTTGCAATCTGTGACGGGCCAAGGTATTGCCATTAAGTTCCGCACGTCTTCGGCAAGGTAATCATGACCTTCCCGAGTTGCGAATAAGATGGAGTCGTGGATTTGGGCGAACAACTTAAAGTTCGGATTCCTCCACAGTGCGTTAAACACTTTGATAAATGCTTTGTTAAGAAGCATCGCGTTCAGCGACTGAGTAACGTGCGCAATGTAACTGTTGAGAGTTGGCTTGTTAGCCGATGGATCACCAAAGCAATAACGCACCCAGCCAGTATCGCCGGTAAGCATGCTAGTGGTTTTAACTTCCTTAACGATGGAACGATAGTAGTCCCGTTTTACCATAGGGAAAGCACGCTCGTATGCGTTAAGCAAATGCTGAGCGATACCTTCCAGACTCCAAGAGCGAGGAAGTTGCAGAAGTACTTGGGCTTTACGAAGAGCTTTCGCACCCATAGTATCTACTAGAACTCTAGCTCCCATGTTGTAGTTGCTGCCGTGGTTGATACGCTTACCCAGCTGGCGAATATCTTTTTGAATTACCTTACCTAGAGTGCCATCCTCGTTTATATGGTTGGCATCATAGATACTTTCGTAGGCAATCCCAAAGAACATAGCGGCTTTGTAGCTGTGGGAGTCCACGTTACTACTGAAGATTTTAAGGAGAGCTTCATCGCCAGATTTAACGGCAACTCCCCTATCCTCGGCTTGAGAGAAGTCTGCTTCCCAAAGATTCCAGCCCGGATCTGCAATGAAAGTTTCTTTGGTATTGCTATCAGCGCCGACGTTCTGTACCTGAAGTCCACACCAGAAGTGATGCTCTCTACTAGCGCATCGTCCAGTGTCTGTACCGTCTGCACTAATGGAATACAAAGTTCGTCTATTATGACTAGGTCCAAACTCTTTGGAGTCTTCACCATAGGGGAGGTAAGTAGATGTTTCCTTACGTTCTCCTCGATATTCAAGGATGTGCCCGAGAATGATTTCGTTAAGCGGGTGTTTATAACTAAGAGCGGTAATATGCTTTTCGTCGGAACTCTCACGTTCTTTCTCCGTAGCGCCAAGGATCTGCATAAGTTCTACAGTTTGCTTAGGCGAGCTTGGGTTGAAGTTAGGCGTGTTAATCATGATGCGAAGTTCTTCAAGCAGCTTGGCTTGCTTAGCCTCACTTTCCTTAGCGAACTTCTCAATGAGTTCAGGATCACGACGGATACCCTGCATCTCACAAAGATGTAGAGCAGGAGTAAGAGAGAACTCAGCTATGTAGTTTTGCTTAGCCCACTTAGGTGCAGCAGTTAGCCAGGCAACACAAGCTTCCATAGTACCCCAGCAGTCGAGAGCATTGTAATGATAACCATCTTGCTCGCTGCCAGTTTCAGACAGATCTTTCCAGTATGCAGAGTTTCGTACTAGCAGCCCCACATTAAAGCCAAGGGACTTAGGAAGTTCTGAGTACCAAGCGTGTAGCATGTTCTTGGTATCATACATGTAACCTGTGACTGGGCAGCCCCAGCGTGCAAAGTAAGCAAGGTCATACTTACCATTCTGCATAACCTTTGCAATCGGCAGCGCACACAGTTCTGCAATCCACTGCAGATGCTCGGTATCTTTTACTGCCACAACATATGTCATGGAAGTATTAGTGTCTAAGTTAATACCACAGAAGCCAGCCATGCGCATGAAGGCATGCTCTCTGGAAGTCTCAGTATCTACTGCTATCAGATCTGTTGCTTGCAATGCTTGCTTGGCAACTTCGAACTCAGCACGAGTAGTGACTAACTTCCACTCGAAATTACTTTCCTGTCTCCAGCGGTGCG
>Ga0181352_1001000_pt1 | contig 11365 bp, 10 predicted proteins | sample Fa13VDMLBSN_FD_130103 | JGI IMG/M metagenome (GOLD analysis project Ga0181352, IMG submission 130103) | Freshwater viral communities from Lake Michigan, USA - Fa13.VD.MLB.S.N | ecosystem: Environmental > Aquatic > Freshwater > Lake | place: USA: Michigan | collected 2013-09-23 | reverse complement strand
GCGTGAATCTCTTGGTGAATGATTCACTGTCTTAGAAATAGGAATTCGTGCCTTCGAGAAATATTTGCGCCGCACTTTGCGTGTCTAGCATACTCATTCATTTTTCAATTCCTCTCATGTATCCAACAACTGACTGATAACTCGTGTGTGTGTGTAGGTCTGCATTTCGACGATGAAACGACAAAGAGAAGTCAGTGTCGCGGACCGTATCGAAATAATGAAAAGGGAGGATATTCATCGAATGGACGACTTCAAGTCAGGATTGGTGCCCGGAATGCCAGCCTGTGTGGAAGATCTCATATTGGGATATTTACTGCACAACCATCGAAAATGTGCATTGTGCGATGGTTATGCCTGTTGGAATGGATGCGACGACAGCCGTTCAGTGCAAGACTGCTGTCGATGTGGAAGATTTCTGTGTCGCGACTGCGCACGTGGTAAGGTACATAACGCCCCGTGGTATACTTGTGAAAACTGTTGTGCGACAATCTGTGGAAAATGTCAACATCGATGTAGATGTGGCGACCCATCACCGTTCTATGACAATAACTGTAGTGGATGTTAAGTTTTTATTGATTATCGGGTGTAATTAAAGATAATAAAAACATGGAAAACACTAAGTACAGCCCAGTCCAGTCCAATTCTGTCTCGATGCCCGCCGATTCATGTGTCTTCGTGTGTGAAGACTCAGGCATTGAACAAGTTGTGCGAGGTTGGGTGAGGTTGGGCGAGGTTGGGCGAGGTTGGGCGAGGTTGGGCACGGTTGGGTAGAGTCAAGTCAAGCGGGTCCCGATCATTTCCGATGCTTTCCGACCATTTTCGAGTGTTGTCTGATTGGATACTGGTATGAAACATAAAAGACCAAGGTAAAAAAACTTCACTTTGATTTTTATTCTCTTGTACCGATAAAAAACAATTAAAAAAGCTTCGATTCGCTTCTTGTACCGCGGAAAGGCCATTACTGTAAAGATAGGTCTAGATACGGGATTTCCCATCTTGACTATTTTTCAGGGAATATATATAGACAACACTAAGTACAGCCCAGTCCAATCCAGTCCAGTCCAGTCCAGACCGGTTCGATTCCGTCGACCAAGCCACGTCGAGCCAGGCCGAGTCAGGCCGAGCCAAGCCAAGCCAAGTCGAGCCAAGCCGAGTCAGGCCGAGCCAAGCCAAGCCAAACCAAGGCAAGGCCAGGCAAGGCCATGCAAAGCAAGGCAAATCAAGGCAATGGACGGCAAGGGAAGGCGAGGGAAGGCAAGGGAACGCAATGGAAGGCGAGGGAAGGCAAAGGAACGCAATGGAAGGCGAGGGAAGGCAAAGGAACGCAATGGAAGGCAATGGAAGGCAAGCCAAACCAAGCCAAGCCAATGTAAGAATGAAATGTTTTACTGATGTGAAACTAAATTTGAGGTATGAAAATAAATTATGGTATATAAATGAGTGGGTCACGCCAACTTTGCTCCGGACTGGAATTTTCCCGATTCTCACTAAAGTTGGCGTGACCCACCCTATTATATAAGATAATTTATTTAAGTTTGATTTATGTGTTTCACACCACCAAAAATTGAGTGGATTTTAATATTGTTATTTTTTACTAAAAGACAACTGAATCGTGGTTGGAACGTTACTGAAACATTGCTGAAACGTTACTGAAACGTAACTGGAACATTGCTGTTCAGGATGTCTACGGTTCAGCATGTATTTAAACAAAATGAAAGTAGCTAAAAACGTATGTATGAAATGGACATAAAATGATACCTTGAAATAGAAAAGTTATCAAGTCTGTATATCGACTTATAATTTTTACTCGTCCATTCAGCCTTACTTCCTATCGGTCGGTTTAAGGATATCCTTTTGATAGGCTTGTATTATGACGACTTTGACGTACGACTTTTATTTGATTTGTATGTCTACCGAGTTGCTAGATTCACGACCATCGACTGATGGGGCTTCTGCCGTTATAACGGACTGTTCTTTCAATTCGATTGATCCATCGACGGATGAGGCTTCAGCCTAAAACGTAGGTATGAAATGGACATATAATGGTACCTTGAAAACGGAAAAAATTACTTACGGCCCGCGCCAAAGTTGATAAAGCCGACGGGGTCTTCGGCCAAGTCAAATTCGGCGTGGGCCGTAAGTCAAAATAAATGAAAATATTTTCTTAGTACTTATCATGCATCCGATTGGTCTATTTTCACCATTACACCATGGTCATTTATGGGTTATATTTTTGTTTTTTTATCTTACCTTTTAACTGTTTTCACTCTCTACTAATCAGTGAAAAAAACACTTTGACGAAAATAATATATATGTATTAATATAAATCGATACATAATAAAAAATACAATTCAAATACAGGTGATCCGCATTTGGCGATGAAACTACAAAGAGAAAATAGTGTCGGGGACTGCATCGAAAGTGTGGAACGGGAAGATATTCATCAAATGGACGAATTCAAGTCAGGATTAGTGCCCGGGATGCCATCATGCATCGACGATCTCGTCTTGGATTATGTACTGCATCAACACGAAAAATGCTCAAATTGTGACAGGTTTTTCTGTAGCGAAGGATGTGATGACGGCATATATATTATACAATGCTGTATGTCGTGTGAAATGGAATTATGTGACCACTGCGCACCTAGCTATATGCACAACATACCGTGGGTGTTTTGCGACGAATGTTGTCGGAACGTCTGTGGTAATTGTCTTCACGAATGCTATTGCTACACTCCTACGACGTTATTCCACAATACCTGTAGTGGATGTCAAGATAACGAATAAACAGAGTAAAAATAAAAAAATAAAGACAAAGCTGGAGAAAGCTTGAGAAACGACGGCTCTCGGCTTGTCTATGATTGTATCTACTTGTCGCAAACTTGTCTCAACTAACTTACTGATCACATCACCTTGAACTGATCTCCTAAGCCAGATTGTTATTGTTTCTTATTGTTGGAGGACTTGTGCTTTCCAATCTTTGCATAAAATGTATAATATACGTTTCATTGGCTTAAGTACCTGAGAATCGATGTAATACTGATAGTCGATGTCTGTGACGTAGTCTGGATGATCAGCTCGCTTTGCGACGCCTCCCTCGCCTTGTTCGACGAGGTAATACACGCGTTCGCCTACGTTCGGCACTGCTTGTCCTCTCGCTTTCATCTTATTGATCACATTGATTTGTATTTGTCGCTCTTCGTGTTTATAGTTAGTACCTAGCTTTTTCGACTTGATCAACAAACTCTTATCTTGATCTTTGATCGTCGCGATGGAGGTGCATACTAGATTTCGTATTGATTCCCATGCACTTGTCGGATTCTTCATGATGATATTAATGGAATTCAATTGCAGCCTTTTAGTCAGAGACGAACTATCACCTCTGGCTAGGGCGATGCCTTTTACGTCTAGATTTCCCTTGTCGATAGGATGTGTATACATGATAGCGGCATACATTTTCTTTTTGAGATAAAGCATAGGTGTGTACACCTTCTCCATTTCTAAGCTGATTGGTGAACCGAATAGTTCTTCAATTGCGACGGTGATCTTGTGACCTTCTGTGAAGCTCGCTGCTACTGTTTTCTCTATAGGCAGTGTGCAGTACACGCTGTCTGTATCACCACCAACGATGACCGCGCCAGGATATGTCGTTAGGATGTACTTTGCTGTTCCTCTTACTAAATCTCGTCCATAAGCCGTGACAGCGGCGGCGAGTTCTTGGCGGCCGATCGGACCAGTGGTCATACCGAGAAATCCATACACTGAGTTCATTGTGACTTTTATTGCTAATTGACGCTGATTAAGTATAACCAACGCCTGTCCAGTAGCTTTCCCCATCTGTTTCTTCACTGCTGATCGTGACTTTCCCAGTTCTTCCAGTAACAGTGGAATAGGAGCTTGTTTTGTGCCGGTAACAAACGTCGCGAATGTGTCGTCTGTGTCGGTGAGCAGCCGCTTCGTCTGTGCGTGATCTGTTGGTGCGAGTACGAGTGTAGACGGATCGATATTGTAGCGGCGGATTACACTTGGATACAGCGAAGCAAAGTCCAAGCCTAGAATGTAGTCGGTGTGTATATCTACGATTGGCTCGAAACAATGAGCTCCTTGGTATTTCTTTTTTTTCACATTTATCACGGTGTCAATTTCGCTCCATTTGCGTTTAACGCGAGGCGAGTTGATGTAAAAACCAGCGTCGTGGGCGTATTTACTGACGATGTTCATAACCCTACACGACTGACCTCTATGCACAACATCGTCTATACTCGTCCATGAGATCTGAGACAACGAAAGTAGTTGTAGGATGCACTGTAGCGCAGTCTGTAGTTGTAGAACAAGTACGCAGTCTTGTATGTTATACTCAACCAATTGCTGGTTAGCCACAGGACACTTCGTCTCGTGTGCTTTGAAGATTTCTTGAACAGTGAAGCCAGTCTTGGATGAACCTAATACTTGCTTGCCTACCGTGTCTAACTTCAAATCTGCAAGTTTCTTGTCGTATTTCAAGGTACTGTTGTACGCTTTTGCTTGTGGTAATAAATCGATTGTTGTCCGACCAGGAATGATAAATCTACGGGTGCAGAAGGCCCCTTGCTGCACAGACGTCGTGTTTATTACTGAGAATCGAGCGGGCTGAGAAGTTCTTGACAAGGTCTTGTAGAACATCTCCTTATCTTGCACCCTTCTATGCATGTAATTCATGTCGAAGTTGTCGATATTGTAGCCGATCAGGAAGTCTGGATCGTGTTGGTGAACCACGCATGCGAATCGTTGTATCAATTCTTCTTCTGTTTTGCATTGCTCGACTGTCGTTTCAGAGTTTGTGTAACTAGCCGCGTCCAGCGACAATACGTGCGAATGTATACATCCTTTACCTGAGAATCGCTGGAACGAAAGGCAAATCATCACGACCGCGTTTGACTCGATATCGGCACTTGGAAATGCCCCCGTCGATGAGTAGCATTCGATATCGAATGAGCACAGCAGAAAATCGGGGATCGTATCCTGGTCATCGATTTTTTTCATTGTGTCTAAATCGAACCAACAGCTGGGGTTCAGCCCGCTTTCTTCGCTGAATTGGCGCGCAATAGGGACGTTGTTTTCATGTGTGCCGAGCCATGTTATCATCCGGCGAGTATGCGAACGAATCTTGATTACCTTGTGATCGGTGTCCACATAGCCAATGTAGGGTTTTGTTTGCGCCGACGCTTCGACCGTGCTGTGTTTGATGTCTCTTCGGAACGCAACTGGCATGTTCACCGCGTAGAAGTATGGCATGTAAGGTTTGTCCAATATATGGACTGCGCCATCTGCGGATAGACAGATTAACTGCACACCTTTTTTGACGACTTCGATGACGTGGAAGAGAAATAATTGCATTAGGTTTTTTAAGTTTGTGTTTTTATTATATACAAACTAAAATAATTAATTAGTAGTTAAAAAATATGTTAAAAATGTAGGTATGAAATGGACATAAAATGGTACCCCGAAAATGGAAAAAATGACTTACGAGGCGCGCCAAAGTTGATAAAGCCGACGGTGTCTTCGGCCCAAGTCAAATTCGGCGCGCCTCGTAAGTCAAAATAAATGAAAATTTTTTCTTAGTACTTACTATATGGCGTTGTTATGGGTTTGTTTGTTTTTATTTTATATATTTTTTGCCACATAGTTTTGTGTTGCTTTTAATTCATTTTTACTGTATTGTTTGTATATGTTTTGTTTATTACTTTTTTACAATACTTAACTCACACTTGTTTGTTTATATTTCTGTAATATCGGTCGAATCATCTAGAGGTAGCATTAGAGAGACACGTTCAAGGGCGTTATAAGCGACACCCTTTGTGTTAGGCGGAGGGTTGAATCGTATTTCGTATTCAAGGACTCGCTCTTGTTTAGATCTTGTTGTTTTACCAGACTTCGTTCGTTTGTCGGTTGTCTCTACCTTCGTGTCTGTCCTTACTTTCTTCTCTGACACGCGTGTAAACGTACCGTCCATGAGTGCTAATATTATATCGGCAAGAAATCGATGCAGCTGTTGGTATGTTGGATTAGCGGGTAACTCACGGCCAGGATGATCCGGTCCGAGTAATACGCGGCACGTATGTAGGCATTCCTTCACACGAGCGGAGTTCATTTTAATCATGATACTGTCCGTTGTGAAGTCTCCTTTCGAGATACCGAGAAGATCTAACAATTCAAATAAAGGTTCAGCGTATGCGTGGTAATCCACTCTACTGACCTCTGGGATAAGTACGTTGTGCATTATACCTGTATGTTCATCGACGTCTGGTCCCTCTGCTAAGGCTGTCGCATACCGATGATTTTTATGCAGACGACGAGATGCTTCGGCGCGGTTGCCATTTAATAGCATGCGCAGACGTTTGTCCTTTGCCAGTTTAGATCTGTAATCACACCAGTATTCGTAACCTACAAGAGGCCACTTGATTGGATTGAATTCCTTGATGTAATGGGCAATGTTCACTAAACACTGTTCGTCTGGTGTCAGTGTCTGACTAACTTGCTTTTGTACGAGATCGTCCTCGTTTTCTTCGTAGAACGCCATAATGCCAGTAGCTCCATTGTAAACATGGAATATCCTTTCGTCTGCAGTCATACTACGAGGCACTGTCTCGTCTCTATGAGCGGTACCTCGTACGATATTGATCGTATGACCAGAAGCGAGGAAGATCCTCATTGCTTCTTCATGGTAGTTGTTAAGAGTTCGGTTTCTGGCGACGGTGACCCTGATGTACGTCTTGACTAACGTTGATTTCTCGTAAGGACTATTCATGATTTCACGAATGGTCTCTAGGCGCTTTAGATCATCGTCGAAATCGGTTGTCATCCTCCTCTCTTCGATCTGTAGCAACGCATCCGATTTTTTAGCTAACATTCTCTTGATAATATCAGGATGCGTAGTGAGCTTGCTTCCGTTACCAGTAATCGCTATATTGATGACCCGCTTGATCGGGTTTCGAATACGACGAGAGGCTTGGGCTGTCTGTGTCTCACTGGCTGTTTTCGTATAAGGGAACAGAAACACATTGTGGATGACATCAGGTTCATCGAATGAAGTCCCGATGGTGATGCATGGCGTTGCATGGATGGCTTTTTTAGTGCGCCATGAACTGTTTACGTTACCGAGCTCTTCCTTCACTTGGATTGTGTTGCTATTGAGACCAGAATACACGACTGACTGGTCTTCCCCGAATGCGTCAGTGGTAAATTCATTGAGATGATATGCATTGTTGCGAGCACCGCTGAATGTAAATAGCGATTCACCTCGTGCTACTGATTCCTTCAGATGCTTCTCCAATAGTGGCTTATGCATATACCAGTTAACGGTGAGTGGGATCTGGTGGATGTTGTGAATGTAATGGACGTCCTTCCTCTCACAGTGATCGAGAACGAAACCCATGCTGATATCAGACATACAAGCGTCTGTTAACAACACTTTGTTGGCACTTTGTAACATCCAGGTTAGTACTTCCCAGTTATTACGTATTTGGTGCTTGTGTGTAGCTACACACGTCGTCTGTGTGATTGTCGATTCTGATTCGTCGATTAGCAAGAAATCGTACGGTTTGAAGTTGTATCTAAGTATCCTCCATAAACTTTCCAGTTCAATGACGATACAGTCTGGACGATCACGTAGGAAGTTTTTATCCTGATAATGTGCGAATGTAAGTCCATTTGCTTTGAATATCCCCATCAAGCTTTCTGCAAATAATCGCTTTGGAGTAATGGCGGCGATGCGAGTACCAGGCGGTAGCGACTGTAGTAGCTTGATGATCAAGTTACTCGTCTTACCAGTCATCATCTCTGACCTGACAAGTGTTACGCGATGTGATAAATCCAGTTCCTCGTACTTGATAAATCGATGATCAATGACTTGACTACTTACTGAATGTACGTTGATGTCTAGCGGAGTCGGATGCTCTAATACAAATTTGGTAAAATCGAACTTGTAATCAAGTGGAGGAGAAGGCACACTGGGTTCGCCTTCTGATCGTTTTCGTTTCTTGTTATTCCCGTGTGGATTAACAACGTAATGGAGATGCTTCTCTAACGCTTTCAAGGCGTCGCGAGGAGTGTCTAATGTACCATGTTTAGCGAGGGTAGTTGTAGACTCCCGCCATTCATTGCTAGTGTCGTAACCTGCGTACGCGTCTAGTAATGTCTTGAAGTCGCCAATACACGCTAGGTTCATCGCTAGCTGAGCTGGCGAGATACCCTTTTCTAGTCTTGTCACGATATCAATGGCTTGGATAGCTATATAGCAACTCTTTGGTGTCCGCTCCCATGGATATTTGTCCGTCGATATTTTTGTAGGTAGATATCCTAGTAGAACAGCTGGTCGATCGTCCTCACTTCTACACCGTCCAAGACATTGACAATACACTGCTCGATTCTTGACGTGTATGAACATACGATTACTTTTATGAGATTCTCTGTGAATGCATTTCTCTGCATGATCAACGTTCCACAATCGACCAGACTGATATGTGACATTACTAGGATCATTACCTGTTCTGGTGTGATACAACGTCCGAATTTGTATAGTGATGGACGCGACTTCATCCGCTGCTATTGTCAATGACTGGACCGGTTTGAGGGAGCATGTGCCAGTACAGTAGAACATTCGCTTAATAGCATCTTGAACCATGTCCGTAGTGATATGGATTTGTTGAACAGCGTAGTTTCCAACTAGCAGTGGTCCAATGTCTTTCAGATCTGATCCATCGGCAGGTAAAAGCTTAACTGTTGATCCTGCTTTGGAACATCCAGGTATCCGCAGTTGTTGATAAGCGGAATGGGTGCCCAAATCGAGACCGCCGAAGGTCCTACCTGTGTGTTTACACAGATGGTGTATCGCCTTCATCGTTTCGTTGCAGTTCTCAACTGACACGGTGGGAAACCTGAGATGCGTTGACATATAATCACCATCTTTCTTTGTTCTGTGTGAGGTGAGGATAACTGGAGCCTGCTCAGGTAACTGGAGCAGCTTGAATAGCTCGTGTACGAAGTCTAATACGCCTTCTTGATGAGACCGCAGGTCGGATAAACCGCCAGATTGGTCGTGGTCAGTAAACAGCATAATGGTTGTGTTTGGACGAATGACTTCGTATGCATGTAGGAGCTTCTGACTTTGATGGTAAGCTACAAACGATTGATTGTCTTTGAAACTTGCGAATTCACGACGTGTTCTGGTATCCATTGGATATTCGGCTGATATCAAGCACGTGTATGATTGTAATTCGGCATATTGTCGAGATTGTCTACCGGCGTCGGATCGATTGAACCAAGGTATCCCACACCGGTCGATGTGAACTCTGTATTCAAATGATTCTGGATCATTGGAGGGACTGATCTCGAGTTCTTGTTTCCCATGCGACACACGGTACTTGTTCTTTGTATCAATTTCTGTTATCTTGACATCGATAATCGTGTTGAACGCCTTTGTCGCATATCGTTCGAGGGCTGGACGGTGTATATGATCCAGCCCGACTGGATTATACATTGTTGTTTTTGTGTGTTTTGATCTTGTTTTATTATTAACAAAAACAAAATAATTTTAATGCACCCTTATTATTTACATTCACCAGCAAGTGATATACACACTATTGTAGACACGAATGTACTGGAGTTTGAGGTGTTGTACACCAACTACCAGTTTGTACTGGGTTTATGCACCACTAATGAAGTTTTTTCAGGTTTGTTGTTTTTTATATATACATATATACTATTTTTTGGTAATAAATCTCGTAATACCAAAAAATAACCAAAGATGGCAAATGTATTTTTGGTTATTTCAAAATTATTTTGTTTGTCATATATAAAACAAACAATAAAATTATCACAAACTTCTCGGCTCAGACTCATGTGGAGACAATCCGTTGCTTGCCCAGATCGTTTCGGCGACAAAACACGTGCATTCCTTGACGAATTCAGTGCATCGGGTAAACTTAGTCGGAATGGGACGTTCAAACTGAAGGACAATGTAAACCAGCTGGTGCCCTATGAACTACTACCAATTAGGCTCAAACGACTGGTGAATATGCTCCCACTAGAACGCAATAAATTCACGTCGAGTCAATCATACAAAGCCGCCATTACAAAGCTGTACGTGTATGGATATCTACCCGACATCAATAAAGCTATCTCAGCCAGAACCCAACACTGGAAAGAATTTAGAAGAAAGTGGGCGATCGATCCGGCGACCGAAAATGGACCTATCCCAGCTGGGAATGATATCTGGTTCAAATCGCACGAGGATGTGGCTATTTACAAGGATGGGGAATCTCCATCCATCGTTGAATCAGTGGCACCAGGTGGAGAGTCTGCTCCTATTGCAGATACTCCCGCGGTCGACAGCGGTGAATTAATCGCATCGCCAGAGATTACAACTTCAGTAACAGATCCTCATACGGTTGACGAGGCTAAATTAGGTCAAATGTCTTAAGGGTTGTTTTATATTGTTGTAGTAGTGGTTAAAAATCAGGAGGCCGTTCGTCTATATACTCTGGTGGTGGTTTCGCAAGTTTCTTTCGTTCCTTCTTTTTAGCTGATCGGAACGTTTTTAGTTCGATACGAAGCTGGCTGATCGTGTCGTTCGCTATAGCAAGTGAACTTGTCAGTCGATGTACATCTTTATTTATGTAAGGATTCATCGATTTGATCAGCTTATCAAACAAAGCTATATAACTTTTACCTATAAGGACGTACGTGATCATCGGAATTGAATTAACAAGTGTTATAGTTGAACACCTTGTGTACGATACAATAGTTGGGCTAGAATTACACATTTTAGTGTATTCATCTAAGGTTAGGATGATTGCACGCAGCTTGATATCACAGCCTGGAATAGGATCAATCCTGCCTTCGAATACATAGCTACAATCAATGCCTTTCCGTTTGAACATAAGATAAATAGCAGAATCAATGGCTATATTAGAGCTGTCACGATACCGTTCAATAGTATCGCTTATAAACTGCGTCACTGAATTTCTAACACTCGCTTCGAGGTATTCCATGTCAGAACACAGTAATTATTACTTTGTTATGTTTTTTATAAGATGAGTTTTACGTTAACAGAATAGAATATTTTTGCTACTATGAACATACATAAACCATATAGTAATAATAAAAAAAAAAAAAACCATACCAACGCCATATATTAAGTACTAAGAAAATATTTTAATTTATTTTGACTTACGAGGCGCGCCGAATTTGACTTGGCCGAAGACCCCGTCGGCTTTATCAACTTTGGCGCGCCTCGTAAGTCATTTTTTCCATTTTCGAGGTACCATTTTATGTCCATTTCATACCTACGTTTTTAACATATTTTCTAACTACTAATTTAATTATTT
>Ga0181352_1000998_pt1 | contig 11367 bp, 7 predicted proteins | sample Fa13VDMLBSN_FD_130103 | JGI IMG/M metagenome (GOLD analysis project Ga0181352, IMG submission 130103) | Freshwater viral communities from Lake Michigan, USA - Fa13.VD.MLB.S.N | ecosystem: Environmental > Aquatic > Freshwater > Lake | place: USA: Michigan | collected 2013-09-23 | reverse complement strand
TTGAACGAGCGCATTGCCGGCATGAAGGATGCCTTGGGCCGCGCCAAGATCGGCTCTGCCGAAAGCATTGCCCAGGCCCGAGAAGTTGCCGCCATGGAGCGCTTGGACAAGCAGCTTGAAAGCAGCTTGCAAATCGCGAACCTGGACAACGACACCAAGAAGGAGCTGGAGGCCAGGCGTCTTGCTCTGCGCGACAGGCTTGAGACGGCGCGGATGGATCTACAGGGCCGGATCGCAGACGACAAGAACATTACCTCGCGTTTGAACGCGCTGGATCGCAACGCGACCATGCTACAAATAGCGGCGGAGCGTGCTGCGGCGGCCGCGACGCCTGGATTCGGCAAAGGTTTGACGGCACAGCAGCTCAATATTTTCTACCAACTCTCTCCAAGCTTTGGTGCAAACACGGCAGGCGAGGAGGCTGACCGGATGTTTGAGACGGCGGTGGTGGACTACATCAACCGCAATACGGTGACCACAACGGATATAATGGGCGAGCGATCTACTCGTGTCCCCACACTTCCAAAGTTTGTTGTCACTGCGCTGACCGCGCGCGGACGTCAGGATCTCATTCCGCAAAGCGGCCGAGTGCCCCTCGGAGCACCGACCGTGGGCACAGCGCCCACGGCCACTGCGACTCCGACCACGGCTCAGGCGCAGGCCCCAGCTCCGGGAACAGTGACTCCTCCTGGACGTCCAGGGCTGGACACTAGGCCGTTTGAATTGACGCCGGAAGAGCGACAGTCCACCTTTTTTAACCTAGCTGAAAAAGGTACGGGCCCGGTTGCAATTGCTGGGTCTTTTCTCTCCAAATTCCCCGGCCTGGGAGGAATTGCGCCTGAACAGCAGTCGGCTCGAACTTTCTTGTCGGTAGCTGCCAACCAGATCAATCGATCCTTGTATGTGGGCGATCGGTTCACAGAGACTGAGCGCCAACAGATCCAAAACCAACTGGACGCCCTGCCGCAGTTCATTGACAACCCGACTGCCTATCGAAACAGGCTGCTGGGTTTGGACAACCTGCTCGGCAATCTCGAACAACGGGCCATTCGCATTTACAACTCAGACCCTATGCCTGTAGACAGAATCCGCAAGGCAGCCGTCGATTTCGCAGAAGTCCGGAATCTTCGGGCCATGCTCGGCATGCCGCCACGGATCAACAACGACCAGGCGGGACAGGCCGCTTACAACGCGCTGCCTCCTGGGGCATACTTCATCCACCCGAACGGTAAGATTCATCAGAAAAACGCTCCGAGGTGATCGATGACTGATTTTGAAAAGCTGCTCGAGTCCACCTCGCGGCCCGTGGATGAAGAGCCTGCGGCCCCCGCAGCGGCGGCTCCTGCCCAAGAGTCCCCGCGCTTCGCGCCGTCGGCCACAGGGACTTCGCCTCAGGGCATGGCCCCCAACATCCAAGCGCAGCAGTTCCGTCGTCCATCGACCCCGGACACCGGTCCTGCCATGGTCCCAGTACCACCAAATGCCTCGGGTCTTTCGCCCGCACCCAGCACGGAATTTGACCCCGCAGCCTTTGCCCGCCAGCTAGAAGCTACCTCCTCGGGCGGCGGTGACGGCGGGATTTTTGAGGGCCTGAAACAGATCGGCTACGGCATGTCCGAGGCTGCCGCTGAAACGGGGCTCCCCTTCTCCGGCATGCTTGCAGGAGCCGTGCGCGGTGCTCCGGCCGGCGTCCCAGGCATGCTTGCAGGCGCGGGGACCGGGCTCCTTGCAGGCTATCTCGGCGGCCAGGGTCTGAAGCCCTTGATTCCCCAAGCACGGCCCGAGGACCTTCCTTTACGAATCATGGGCCAGACGATCGGCGAGTCGATGGCCATGGCTCCGACGGCGTTCTACATCCCCGTCCAGACCGGCGGCCGCATCGCAACCTTCATTTCCAAGATTGGCGAGTCGGCGCGTAAGTCACCGGGCGCTTATCTGACCGCTGAGTCATTAACTTCGCTTGGAGCAGGCATAGGGGCGGGGACTGCGGAGGCCGTTGCGCCTGGCGAGGCGCTGCCCCGGCTGGGTGGCTCGCTTGCGGGCGGACTTACGTTCTCGCTGCCGTCGTCCATTGTGCAGAACGTCATTGACAAGACTGGGCGAGGGCTACGGGCGGTTGCCGATGCCGCGAATCCTTTGCCGTGGCTCTCGGGCCCTGGAGAACGGTTCGGGGAACTGCGGGATGCGGCAACCGAAGCGCTGCGCGCGCGGCAAAACACGCGAGCCGCAAACACGCTCTACGACATCCTTGAGGCGAACAAGGAAGACATCCCTGCGCTGATTCGGGCGTTGGAAGACCCTGGCATTGAGGGCATTCCAATGATGACGGCGGCGCAGAAGACAGGCAACAAGACACTGGCAGGGATCGAGGCAAGGCTTGCACTGGGCGGCAAGGATCGCTACGCCCCTGAGACGCTGAAGCAGGGCGAACTCGCGTTCGAGGCGCTTCGGATTCTCACTCGGCGATTAAGTGAAGTAGGCGATCCTGAGGCATTGCGCCTAGCCGCTGAGACGCGTGAGACGGTATTTAACCAGATGCTTCAGAACCGCCTGACTGCGGCGGAGGCCGATGCAGCGGCAAAGATTGCCCGTATTCCAAAGGTCGATGTAGCGGGGCGCCGTGAGATTGGCGACACGGTCCAGACGGAGATTTTGATTGCGTTGCAGGAGGCCCGAGCGGTAGAAAGCGAGCTGTGGCGCGTGGGACTGCTACAAGTACTCAAGGGGCCTCCGGTCGATACGGCCGCGCAGACTGCGGCATTCAAGACGGCCTTGAAAAAGGCCAAGATGACCGAGCAAGAGTACAACAACATCACTGCCATGATGGCGCGTCATTCGGACATCCGTGAAGACGCTGTCAAAACCATGGATGACTGGATAGAGCAGTTCGGTTACCTTCCGGAAAGCCGGAGGTACAGTGTTGCCAAGGAGAGATACGCGGGTAATCAGCGATATCGGGACTTTCTTGAGATAGAGCCCCTAAAGCAAGGCGCTCGGGCCGCGAACCCTGCTGATGTGGTCCCCTCGAACGCAGCTCAGAACTTTCTTGAGCGCACTAAGGACGTCAGCCCTGAAAACTTTCCGATGTTGCCTGCGCCATTGCGCAACATCATGCAAGGCCTTGGGGTGAACGTCAACACATGGACCACATACAAGTCGGGCGCTCGCACCTTGGAGGCCCTTGAGACAGGGACTGTTCCTCGGCAGTTTTTTCCCGAGCTCAAGCCCGTGAACGCGGTAGATCTTTTAAGCAACCGCTCAGAGCTTTTAGAGCTTGCTCGCTCTGCACGCGCAGCCAAAGACAATTATCTCGCGGGCATCTATAACACCGTTGCAGCAGGTCTGTTGGACGATATCAAGACGCTGAATGCTCCTCTTTTGGACGAGGCACGTACCTTTTCCAAAGCGCTAAACGACGTCTTCACGCGGACCTATGCCGACGACATCACCGCAATGACTGCGCGTGGTGCGCAGCGCATAACGCCCGAGGTGCTCGTGCGCCGTGCTTTCAGTCCATCGAATATGGACCAGACGACGGCCAGGATTGCGGAGCTTCGTGGCGCACTGGCATTGCCCAAGCGCCAGTACGAAGACGCGTTGCAACGCCTGGGACCTGATAATGAGATCACGATCGGTCTCAGGCCCTTGGCCGAGATGGCGGACTCTCAGCTTGACACGCTCAACGGCGCGTTCCAGTCGGTGCTGCTCACCGCAGCAACGAAGACAATGAAGCAGCAGATGGATCCAGCGACTGGGCAGATGGCAACTCGCGTCGATCCGGCTGCGCTCACCAACTTCGTCACGGAGAACAAGCAACTCCTGGACAGCCTTGGATTGACTGACACCTTAACGGACGCCGTTAAGGCCCAGAACGCGTTTGACCTTGTGCGCCTTGAGAACAGCGCAATCAACAAGTCGCTCCGGGAACAGACTGCCTTTGCCAAGATTCTGGAGGCGGGAGAGAGCCCGATCGTTGCGGTGTCGGATGCGCTCAACGGCAAGAACCCTGTTCGAGACTTCGGCAAACTTGTGAAGTTCGCCAGGGCCAACGGCCCTGATGCGGTGAACGGGCTTAAGGCCTCTGTGTACGAGTACGCGTACAACGAAGCGGGTGGTGCGAGGAACTTCAGTCCCAAGAAGTACCTCGAAGCCTTGTACGGCCGTGCGCCAGGTGAGCGCGGATCGTCCTTTGCCCAGCCCTCTGCCATGAACATCATGCGCCAGAACGGCCTCATCACGCTGGGTGAACAGAAGAACGTCCAGCGGTTGCTCAATCCGATGATCCGGATTGAAAACGGCATCGAGAACAACGTGCCAGTGGACAATTTCATCACCGGTGTAGGCGCGATCGAAGACCTCGCGCTTCGGATTATCGGCTCACGGATCGGGACCTCGGCTGCCGGATCAGGGCCGGGATCCCTGATCGCTGCTTCAGCGGGTTCGAAGTACATGCGGCAGGTGTTCGACCAACTGCCCACGCTCGAGCTGCGACGTGTCATTGAGAAGGCAAGCCAAGACCCTGGATTCATGGCCGAACTGCTGAAGCAGGGCCGCACCGAACGGGAGAGGTTTGAGATCGCAAGGAAGCTCAACTCCTACATGATCTCCTCAGGACTTACCGCGCTGACCTCTGACGAAGCGCCCCCTCCGCCAGAGCCCTTCGCGCAGCCGTCGCAGTCCTCGCGGATGTTCCGTCAGTTGCCGCCCGCCCCGACCACGCGTGGTGTCCCAGGCATGCCCCAAGGCGGTGGTCAGCCGCCTCCGGGCCCGCAGTCACAAGGCCCTGCCACGCAGAGCCGTGCGATGCTGCAACAGCTCTTCCCGTTTGACACCATCAGCGCGATGGCAGCGCAGCAGCCTCCGCCTGCTTAAGGCGCTCCATCCAGCCGGCCTTGTAGTCCTCAAACTCTCGGCCGGCTGTGGTGAACTCCTGCGTGGTGCCGTCCTGCACGGCAACCAGGATCACGGCGAAGTCAATGTTGGTCCCGAACAGGCTGTCATGCGCAATGGCATAGGCCGCGAGCTGGTGGTAGTAGTCCGTGATCCATTGCGCGCGCTTCGGTTTCAACGCTTGCTTGAAGTCCACGATCGCAAGCTTGCCCCGGTACTGCGCCACCATGTCCGTGGTCCCTGCATAGCGATGCCCGTAGTGCAGTCCGACCTCAAAGCCCAGCACGACATCGATGTCCTTGAAGTGCTTGTTGATAAGGGCGAACGCCATCTGATGACCGCGCAAGGAGAGCCAGTCCTGGCCCACGGTCAACGGCTCATCGGCCAGGAATGATTCGATGGTTGCGTGCATGGTGGTGCCAACAAAGGCCGCCTCGCGCTTGATCCGTTCTGCCTCTTCATGGCCCACGCGATCGGCCCACTCCTGGAGCTTTGCCTTGTCCTTGGTCCGATCGAGGATAGTCGTGACAGACGGTACGTTTTCAAACCCCGGCACCTTGTAGACGCGGCCCGTCTTCGCATCGACGCGGGACAGAATGGGATAGTCGAAGTCTTGCCGCTGACGGATCAGATGAGCCATTCTTTGAGGTCCTCGCCGAGCACTTGGGTTGCGATGTCGATCTTGTCACGGAGCGCCTTGACGATCTTCTCATCGACCGTGTTCGGTGCGATGAGATCAACGTAGGTCACGTTCTTCGTTTGCCCGATGCGATGCGCGCGGTCCTCGGACTGCAAGCGCTTCTCAAGGTCGAAGCTGTTGCTGTAGTAGATGACCGTGCTCGCCTCCGTGAGCGTGAGGCCGTAGCCGCCGGTGGATGGGTTGCCTACGAAGAAGCGGAGCTCGCTGTTGGGATCCTGGAAGTCGTTCACGATGCGCTCGCGCTCGTCGCTTGTCGTCTCGCCGTAGTAGGTCGCTACGCTCGTCATGCCGTAGGCGGTCTGCAAGTGGAACTTGATGTCTTCGATATCGTGGCGATAGGTCGCCCAGATGATCACCTTGCCGTCTGTTTCTTCGAGTGTGGCGAGCAGCTCGTCGATGCGCTTGTTCGGAAGGCTCACCACCGTCCCGTCATCAAGCTTCACGTGCCCGCAAGTGATCTGATGCAGGCGCATGATTTGAGTGAGCGCGTTGACCGTTGAAACAAGGCCTCCGTCTATCGTTGCAAGGGCCACGGACTTCATCTGGTTGTAGGCCCTGACCTGCTCGTCTGTTAGCTCGACCTCGCGGCGGATGTACACCTTGTCCGGCAGGTCCAGGCACTCCTCTTTCTTCACGCGAAAGCTGAAGGTGTCGAGCATGAGCTTGAGCTCATCCAAGTGCCGATAGCCTACGACCTGCTTGAAGCTGTGGCTTGCGAGCTGGCGCTCGACCACCACTGCGTACCGCGCCTGGAAGGCGTAGTAGCTGTGGATGTTCAAGCAGTCGTCCGACAAGAACGCGCACTGCTGGTACAGGTCCATCGGGCTCTTGGTGACAGGAGACCCAGTCATGATGCGCCTGTACCGTGCGCCAATGCCCACCTTCTCGGTGTTCTTGCTGCGTGCAGAGGTGTGGGACTTGATGGTCGTGCTCTCGTCGATCGCCATCAGCGCCTCGTGCGAAAGCAGGAAACGCGTGGCGAACGATGTGCCCTTCTGCGTGCTGAACGCTTCCACGTTCATGACCAGGATCTTTAAGTCCTCGGTGACTTCGAAGAGCCGATCGAGCGCCTGCTTTTCTGCCTTGCGTGGCGTTGCGGCCCACAGCGCCACGCGGTGCTCGACGTGGTCAGGCATGTGCTTGGGCAGTTCGATGTTCACCCAGTTGCGGTACACGCCCTTGGGCGCTACGATCAAAGCGGCGTTGATCTTGCCCTTGTCGTAGAGCATCGCGATGTTGTTGATGAGCATGTAGCTTTTTCCAGTGCCCATCTCCGCGAAGAGGGCCGCTACGCGCGTGTTCCAGAAGCGTTCGAGATAAGCCGCTTGATGGGTGTAGGGCTTGTTCTTGAACGGGTACGTCGAGAGAAATTGGTCCATGAGGATCTCCTTTCTGTTGCGGGGCTTGACAAGTCCCGTACAACGTAGTGTACACTGGCCGCTCTACTTGAGAAAGGAGAAATTCAGTGCCTACCGTCTACGTCGTATCCGAGACCACCACGCATAACATCGCGTCGGCTTTGGACTACGGCAAGATCGAAACCATCCTCCCGCCTAACGCACAAGTCGCGTTCAGCGTCGTGCCTACGGTGCGGCGTGTACAGCGCAAGCTGGAAAAATTCTCCGACGAGGATTACCTGCTCCTCATCGGCGACCCCTCTGCGATCGGCATTTGCTGCGCAGTAGCTGCGGCCCGTAACCACGGCCGTTTTAAGTGCCTCAAATGGGACAAGCGCGAACGTCGCTACATCCCAATCGAGGTTGATCTTTTCAAGAAAGGAGAATCTGATGACGCTTACGAATCTGTTTGAGAACGACGCCGACGCCCTCAAGGTTTCGGATGAAAACGTCACCGGGATCGCGGGCCTTGCTCGTCGCGCCAAGCTGCTCGAAAAGGAACTCGAGGACCTTGGCAATTCCCTGAAAGAGAAGGAAGATCAGTACCGCAACCTCACTGAGGTGTCGATCCCCGAGGCCATGGCCAGCGCAGGCATGAAGAAGTTTGTCATGGAAGACGGGTCGATGATCGATGTCAAACCGTTTTACGGTGCGAGCATTCCCAAAGCGCGCCAGGCCGAGGCCTTCAAATGGCTCCGGGACCACGGCTTTGACGACATCATCAAGAACACCGTCAGTGTCCGATTCGGCCGGCGAGAGGATGAGCTGTGCTCTCGTCTGCTGGAGCTTCTCCGCACGCAAGGGTTCTTGCCCGAGCAGACGGAGAAGATTGAGCCCCAGACCCTCAAGGCCTGGGTGAAGGAACGGATCGAGAAGGGGCAGCCCGTCGATTCGGAGCTTTTTGGCGTATTCATTGGCCAGAAAGCTGTCATCAAGTCTGTTTAATCACGAACCACGAAACAAGGACCATTAACCATGGCTAAGAATGACGTTGCAGTAAAAGCGGCGAGCACCGAACTCGCCATCCTCAGCGACCTCGAGCAGGATGCAGGCGCTGGTTTTGACGGCATGACGCAAGACGACTACGCGCTGCCGTTCCTGCGTCTGCTCACGAACACCTCACCTGAGGTGGGCGAGATCGACGGCGCAATGCCGGGCATGATCTACAACACCGTCACCGGGCGACTGTACGACGGCAAGAAAGGCATCCACGTTGTCCCGTGCGCCTATGTGCGGCAGTACATCGAATGGGCTCCGCGTGGCCAGGGCAGCGGCGCACCGATCCACATTCATCCTGCCACGAGCGACATTCTGTCGAAGACGCACCGCGAACCGGGCGACAACAAGGACTACCTCGACAACGGCAACTACATCGAGAACACGGCCAACCACTACGTGATGGTCATCGATGAAGACGGCGTTCCGAGCCCCGCGCTCATCAGCATGAAGTCCACGCAGTTGAAGAAGAGCCGCAAGTGGAACAGCATGATGCAGAGCGTGAAGATGCAAGGCAAGAACGGGCTTTTCACGCCTCCGATGTACAGCCAGATCTATCTGCTCACGACCGTTGCCGAGAGCAACGACAAGGGCAAGTGGTACGGCTGGGAAGTCGAGCGCTTCGGTGCGGTGGATGACTCTGGCATCTACCAGACCTGCAAGGCCTTTGCGCAATCCGTCTCTTCTGGCGACGTGAAGGTCAAGCATGAAGGAGCGGAGGGGGCCGCTTCAGACGCAGTGCCCTTCTGATGTACTCGGGCCGAAAGCACTAGCCGGTAGGCCCTGCTCTTGAGAAAGAAGAAATGACAGATATCACCCGTTTCAAAGCAATCTTCAGCGGCCTCGACGTTGCCTATGGCACGTACAAGATTGAGACGTCGAAAGAGAGCGGCAAGCAGGCAGGCAAGGCGGTTGTCGTCCGTAAGCCTCCGACCGATGACCTGTGGGCCAAGCACCTCGAAGGCGTAGAGCCTTCTCTTGGCATCATCCCCATCCGCGCAGACAACTCCTGCATCTGGGGCTGTATCGACATCGACCAGTATCCGCTCGACCACGCAGGGCTGGTGCAAAAGATTCGCAAGCTCGAGCTTCCGCTGGTCGTCTGTCGCAGCAAGTCAGGTGGCGCTCACGTCTTTCGCTTCTCTACCGAGCCCATGCCTGCTGCCAACATGCAGCGTTACCTCAAGGCCTGTGCGGCCGTGCTCGGTGAGGCAGGGCGCGAGATCTTCCCCAAGCAGGCCGAGATCCTGGTCGAACGCGGTGACACCGGCAACTTCCTGAACCTGCCCTACTTCGGCGGCGACCAGACCATGCGCTACGCCATCCGCGATGATGGCAGCGCCGCTACGCTCGAAGAGTTCTACGAACTGCATGCTCAGTGGTCACGGCCCCCGGACCACGAGCCACCCGAAGAGCCCAAGAAGCCTGATCACCCGATCAAGGACGGCCCGCCATGCCTTCAGACGCTTTGCACACAGGGCGTGCCTGAAGGAACACGGAACAACGCGCTCTTCAATATCGGCATCTACTTGAAGCGCCTGCATCCCGTGAACTGGGACGACGCGCTGTCTGAGCACAACTTCAAGTACGTCGCGCCGCCGCTCCCGAACAACGAGCTTCAGACCATCATCAAGCAGTTGCACAAGAAAGAGTACAAGTACAAGTGCAAGGACGCGCCGCTCAACCAGTTTTGCAATAGCGGCCTGTGCCGCACGCGCAAATACGGCGTGGGCGCAGACGGCCCCGACAGCCCGCAGATGTCATCGCTTTCCAAGTACAACAGCGAGCCACCGCTCTGGTTCTTGGACATCAACGGCAAGCGCATCGAACTCGACACCGAGGCGCTCTTCAATCAAGCCGCATTCCAGAAGGCGTGCTTGGAGAAGATCAACGTGCTGCCGCCCACGCTCCGTAAGCAAGACTGGGAAGGCACACTGAATGCGCTCTTGCGCGAGATGGTGGAGAGCGAGCAGATCACCGAGGCCCCAGAGGACACGAGCCTCACTGGGCGCTTCAACGACCTCTTGGAAGAGTTCTGCGCTCATCGGCAACAGGCCATGGACCGTGATGAGTTGCTCATGGGCCGGCCTTGGGTGAACGAAGAAGAGGCGCAGGTGTACTTCCGGATCAAGGACCTCGAAGCGCACTTGCTTCGCAGCAACTTCAAGGGCCTGTCCACTGCGAAGATCGCACAGCGGTTGCGTGAGTTGGGCGGTGAGCCGATCAGCCTCTTCATCAAAAACAGGACGGTGCGCTGCTGGCACATGCCTGCGTTTGCCAAACAGGACGCGCCTTTCGAGTCGCCTGAACAGAAGAAAGGGAGCCCGTTTTGAATATCACCAAAGTCTTCGGTCCTCCGGGATCAGGCAAGACGACGTTCCTGCTGGGCATCGTTGAACTCGAACTCGAGTCCGGTGTCGCCCCTGCCAGCATTGGCTACTTCGCTTTCACGCGCAAGGCCGCAAACGAGGCCAAGGAACGTGGCGTCGCGAAGTTCCCGCACTTGAAGCCCGACACTGACTTCCCGTGGTTCCGGACGCTACACAGCCTTGCCTACCGCTGCTTGGGCCTTGGCACAAAGGACATGATGGCGGTCGAGCACTACCAGGAGTTCGCCCGCGAGGCAGGCATCACGCTCGCGACCGATACCGGAGAAGAGGATTTCATTGTCAAGACGGACCATCCGATTCTGAACGAGATCAACATCGCACGGATCAAAGGCCTGGACCTGCGTGAGCACTACAACCACTCAGAGATTGAAATCGAGTGGCACTACTTCGAATTCATTGAGCGCGCGTACCGGCACTACAAAGACGCCCGCAACCTTCTGGACTTCACCGACCTCTTGGAGTTGATCGTCCAGCAGCCGGAGCGCTTGCCACGGCTCGAGGCGCTCATCATCGACGAAGCACAAGACCTTTCACCCTTGCAATGGAGGCTGGTAGAGCAACTCGCGTTGCGCTCCCAGCGCTGCTTTCTGGCAGGCGACGACGACCAGGCCATCTACACCTGGGCCGGGGCCGATGTCGAAAGCTTCCTGAACTTCAAAGGCCAGATCAAAGTGCTCGAGCAGTCGTACCGCGTGCCCGCGAAGATCCACCAGCTCGCTAACTCCGTGGTCCATCGGATCAAGAAACGCCAGCCCAAGGCGTGGCGTGCCCGCGAAGAGACAGGCAGCATCCACTACTACCAGGACTGGCACGACGTCAACGTCGCTCAAGGCGACTGGCTGATCCTCGCGGCCGCCAACTACATGCTCTCGGATATGTACGAGTGGTTGAAGAGCCAAGGCCTCCTCTTCGAGCGCTACGGACAACGGTCCATCCCCGAATCCGTGCTCACGGCCGTCATCGGCTGGGAGCGCCTGAGGAAGGGCCAGGAAGT
>Ga0181352_1000997_pt1 | contig 11368 bp, 9 predicted proteins | sample Fa13VDMLBSN_FD_130103 | JGI IMG/M metagenome (GOLD analysis project Ga0181352, IMG submission 130103) | Freshwater viral communities from Lake Michigan, USA - Fa13.VD.MLB.S.N | ecosystem: Environmental > Aquatic > Freshwater > Lake | place: USA: Michigan | collected 2013-09-23 | reverse complement strand
TATATCCATCAATGAAGCCCCAGGTTGTAGTACCGGTGGGTATCGGATCGCATCTAGCACTTGTTGGGTAATTGCGGTATATCCTGATGGCCAAGGCAATGCTGCCATATAGCCTAAACTTTTACTTATGCTTATTGATCGTGGACCATTATAATCTGTTTCATTACTTGGATTTTGGTAGCCATCGGTCCAAGTCAATATATCTCCTATTACGTTTGAATGGTAAATAGGATAATCTCTTTTGAAATTAAGTACAGGTGATTCTAATATTATTTGTACTGCATTGGTTTTTGAGAACCAACGTCTTATTTGATGTTTTTGCTGTGAGTTCCAAATAAAATATATAACGCCACTATTAGCTAAATCTTCGCATGATCCTATCACTTCGTTTACCCCTGATGGCAATACCGGATTATCCGTTGGCCTTAAATTACCTTTTACGTTAATGATATTACCCCAATTACTTTCATCTGAGGAGTCGTAATAGCAATTCAAGCGAGAATCTGAATCGCCTGGTTGCATGGCACGAATATCACTATCTGTGTCAAGTCCGGTTCCTCTAAAGTCTATCGGTTGGTTAGCTGTCATTATCTCTTAGGTCCTTGTGTCCAAACTGCATATAGAGAATCAAGGTGTTCTTGCATTGTCCTTGTGTACTCTAGGTTAATTAACATATTTTCTTCATCGTAAAATCTTTTTTCCCAATACTGAGGATTTCCTGGTAAAACGCTATACTCGGTTTCCACCCACATCACCTTAGCTATAATAGCCTCTAATGCTTGTCTAGGAACATACGTGCCGGCACTTACTCCAACTCCGCTAGACTTATATTCTAATACAACTGTGGTGCCTTCTGGCAACCCTCTAGTTAATAATCTTCTTCCTGCTCTATCAATATTGTAGTAGCCTCGGTTAAATCCACCCCCCATTCCATAATAGTTATCTATGAAATTTCCATAATGAAAGTGAGGGGACCAGAAGTAACCTGTGGTTGGGTATGGAAAGGCGGTACGGTTAAAATCCGCATGGCCGGTAAGCACTCTATCTAATGGCAATCCACATTCTTCTACTGGAAGTCTTACTAATGATTTATCTAGGGTTAGCGTCCATAGTTTCATATTTCTATCTACAACGCCAATTTTAGTGTAATCTACATAGTCCTCTGGCAACTCAATCACTCCGGTTGAATCCACATCTATATAAGATACTTCAATAGTATCAAGGGTAAATATATTCAGATACCCAATAGCATCTATTACAAGCTGCTCAATGTGCTTATAATCTGTTGCAGAATACTCTTTCCTACGGTTCTTTATATTTTGTACGATATATCTAACCGAAACGGTGCCTGATGCTTTTAATGGGTTTGCTCTAGTTACTGCCATCTTACCATTTATTTAAGGGACATTTCTCAGCCTTCACTCTAATTTTTGCCGCTACACTACATCCACATTCCCCACAACCTACTCTAATATCTGTATTTTTTTCCGATGGGTTTCCTCTTTTTAATACTGATGGGCAAGCTAAACATATCTCTCCCCTGACTTTGGCTAATTTCTCAACCTTATCATCTGCTATACCTATATGCTCTCGCCATAGGTTCATAAATCCGGTAGCTATGTTTCTTGCACTCATTGTCTTTCTACGTTATCATTTGCCGTATCTTCTGGCGGCATGGTTAATAATTTCTGCCTTACCATATCCGTTACTGTTACAAACCCTCCCTTTCCTACGATTTGTGGATCACCTACATAATCTTCATCATTAAGGTAGAAGTACGAAGGTACTAATTTCATTAATACATTACTCAAAGGCTCACCTAAGAAATTAAAATATACCGTATTTGCCTCTATGTAATAAGTAGGTAAAGTTGACGTTTTGCTAACTTCTAACTCATCAAATACAGATAGCGCATTGTTTGTAATTGGAATAAATTGTGTGGCTTGATCTTTCATCCAAGATATAAACCTTATTCCCATTCCTTCTGGCAGTATAATTATTGGAGCCGGCAATGCTGAGTAATATTCTTCCCTGTCTGTGTTATACGAAACGCTAACATTAGGGAAGGCTTTTGTATAGGCATCTAGCATTGCTAAATCACTTGTACCTCTAGCGGCTGATGATTGCCTATAAGCATTGGCTAAAAGGGTATCATAGCACTCTCCAATAACTCTGTCAACCAACATTGGCGAATATCTACCTAATAGGTCAGCTACGGGGATTCCCCCTGCCAGTTGGTATAATACCGATTCTCTATATTCGACTTTGGTTAACATTAGTATCCGCTTGCTTTACGCATTTCTGCACTTTGTTTTAATTCTTGGCTTCTCAAATTATCTGCTACATACGATAATAGTAAGTTGCAAATATCAGGATGCACCTCTACTGGCCATTCCAATTCTACACTATTTGATTGAACTTGCACGTTAGTTTGTCCTGCTGATCCTGTTTCTCCTGGCTGTAAATTATATCTTGTCCCAGGCGGTAAATATATGATAGCATCATTTGAGTCTACGTAATAATCATAAACCGGTGTAATCGGAGTTCTTAGGTAAACGAAATTAATATGCTGTATTGTTTTGGGTCTTACTTCTATATAATTTTTTCTAAATGTGCAATATGGAAATTCTGCTACTCTATAATTCATAGTAACATTCCCTATTGCTTCACTCCATTGTTGATCTGTTAAAACGTCAAACTTAGGGTATTTTATTTTTTGGTTGCAATTACCATCCACATAGGTATAATTCATTGCTGAAACGTGAATATAGTCCTCTGGTAAATAAGCAATACCATCCGAATTTACTTCTAATGGACCTGGATCACCTGCTGCAACTCCACCCATATTTACCACTAAATGACGTAAATCATCTTTTACTCTTTGAGTTACCGAATAGGCAACTCTTGGGATAGCTACTCCAGGTGAATAATCTGTGGGTAAACCATACATTTTAGAAAACATTTCAATATTGGCCGTTTTAAGGTCAACATTAAAACGTTCCGGATTATAAGTATTCCCAGATTGGTCCTTATTTGTCCTGCTATATATATGATCCCATATATCCTGTAGTGTCATATTATGCTAATGTAATTTCAATAGATAATAACGCTGAACCACCCCATGTAGTTTTTGCTGCATCTAGTCCAATATAATTACTATTTACAGTTAATGCAGGTAAATCTAAACCTTGCCCTGTTGTATTTAATATTCCACCTGTATTTACAGGCGTATCTGCTGGAATTGTTACAATATAATTACTAACCGGAACTGGCCAAAAATTTGTAATTCCTACATCAATCGTAGCATCATCTGTTCCTGCGATTTTTTTAGTTACGACATACCCTATTCTAGTTATTTCACCAACAACAGGAGCCATAATTGTATTATATCCCTGCTCTCCAGAATTAAATGAAATCGGCACATGATAAACGTACTTGTTTAATCCAATTTGGCTTCTTAAACCATCATACGTTACATCTTGCGGAACTCCTGCACCTAACCCACTATTCATCTTAACAGTTTGTGGCGGCATTGGTGCTAAATCGCTATTAGCCACACCTGTTGTTTTAATTTCAACTCTATTAACAACGGTATTCCAAGCCGATCCGTCCCACCATACTTCTATTACTGCTGGAGATAATGCTTGTGCTGCTGTTAATTGCGTTCCAAAAAATGAGAAATTATTGGCACCTAAAACCACTCCCCCATCAAACATAAATTTATAGACAAGTGGAGCTATTGGAGTATAGGTAGATGTTATTGATAATGATGTAACTAATGTGGTAGAATTTCCTTCTACTACAAAAAACGCCACTTCATCATTAAGATATAATGATGGATTTCCCAACGGTATATCGTATGTAGCTCCTACCGATGATCCATCTACTGATAGTGTGGATGCCCCAACTGATATTGTTTTATATAGTCCCATTTTTAAAGTTTAAATAATTTTATAGTATAGTTCACTAATGAACCTGATGTACTTGATACTGTTGGGTCATACCTAAATTGTACGGTATTAGATGCTATGTCTAGGTTATTTACAGCGTAGGTTGTTGGATCAGAGAATACAACCGGAACTCCATAAGGAGGATAGGCGTATCCTGGGCCAAAGTTGTTATAAGAATCATATCGGTATTGCTGCCTAACAGTAGTTGAACTTACTCTTATGAATCGAATACTTACTATTGTTCTTCTTATTGCTGCTGTATTTAACCAAGCCGTAGTAAATGAATCATTACCTGTCATTCCCACCAAAACTCTTTTAGGGGTAGATGATGATGTAAGCAAATACTCACAATCTATATCTAAATAATCTCCTGTTTGCACTAATGTACCGGCAGGGATTGTAACTGACTTTAATGTTTGAACGGCACTTCCACTTGATGTATAAGTGTTTTGCTCAATAGCTATAATGTTTCCGGTATTACTTTGGTTAACCCAATTACTTCCGTTCCAAGTCAAAACCTGTCCTACAAGTGGATTTGAAACGCTAAATTCGGTTATCTGATCTAAGCTAATAGAATCTACCGATACCCAATTTTGTCCGTTAAACCTTAATAGGCTACCAGAACCATATCCGGTAGTATCTACATCAGCAAGGTCGTTTAATGATAATGGGTTGTCGGCTAAGTAATCTGCAACAATACCATAAATAATTTGCTCATCTACACATAATGTATAGGTGGTTGTGATTCCTACGGTATTTGCCGATACTGTGATTCCGTTTCCACAAGTAGTAATTACAACGTTTCCTCCGGTTCCTGATCCATTTGATGTTGAAACATTACCACAGATAGGTATAACTTGTGCTGGCTCTGCTGAATTACCTGTGCAACAAGTACAACCTGAGCTTTGCGCTAATGTTATAATTTGTGCTAGATATGTTTCTGCACTTGTTGATTGCCCACAAGTTTTAGCAATAGAATACAGCATCCAGGCTCCATAGGCTTGGATTAATTTTGCTTCCCATTCTTTTGCTCTTACTAAATTTGTTTGCTTATAATCCTTCCATGTTTCAAAGATATTTGCTAAACAGCTATATACACAACATAGTTCAGATGTACACTCTACAGTATATGTTTCCGATCCTGTTACAGTTACTATTACTGTAAAATCATCTGCATAAGCATAAGTTAAAACGCTACTTATAGTTGTAATATAGTCATTTGTCCATATTGGGCTAAGAATAATTGTAGCCGAACTAGAGGTTGTTGTTCCGTCTACTCTCTGCCCTGTTGATGGGCTAAGAGGAGGATAAACAACATGAGTCCTAGCTATTGTAGGATATATATAAGTTCCATCTACGGTTATACCATAGTTAGTTAAGTCGGTACTTGTTATTTGACCACAATCACATTCCACCTCTGCTTGTATATCAACCACAGGAAGTGTGCATGAAAAATATCGTGTAAATGAATTTGTATAATCCGAATCAATTTCTATAGATCCCTGTAATGAGTTTGGATCAGCAATAGATTCGTTTACAAGAATATATGTCAACCCCGTTAATGAGTTATATGTTGAACTTATAACACTATATGCTCCGGCATTAGGACCTCCAACAATAGTAAAATCTGAGTTTGCTGTAAAAATAGCCGTTTGATTCCCTACAACATTAAACCCTAATCCACCGGTACTGGCATATATTGAAAACCCCCAATTTACTCTTACCGTATAAACGAAGTCATAGTTGCCAGCTAAAACATCTCCTGCTGTATTTAATGGCAAATTAACCACTTTCGTATTTCCTGTATTTAATACTATACTTGGCGTTACCCATGATGTATTATTATAGAATATACCAGATGGTCCAGTTACCCTTAAATTACCATTCACATCGGTAAGGGCTATCCCATAACTTGAATAATTGGTATTATCCGAAAATGTTAACTGTTCGTTATTTAGATTAAATAAAACAGAATTAGATATTGTTGGTGTAGACATGACAATTTTTTTCAAAAATATAAATAATTCCCAACAAAAAAAAGGGGACAACGATTATATCCCCTTTTTTACAAATTAAACATAGTACAAAACTCTAAGATTCAGCTAATAGGCTTTCTGCCTTGGCCAACTCCTTTTGATGCTTTTGTGTTGGAGATAGTTTATTGATCTTCTCCCATGTATCGTAATACTTCTTTACATCTCCTTCTGCTTTAGCGGCTTCTGCATCCACCTTTAACATATCAACTTCTAACTTAACGTCTGTTTCGTCTTTGCTACCGGCTGATACTCGCTTCAAGAAATCTACTTTCTCATCTTGTTTTCTTTCAAAATGATTAAATAGAACGATCTCTTTATTTGCTACATTTTTTTCACAATTAACAATTCTTTCAGTTGGAACTTGTTTTCCTCCTTCTTTCTCACTCAAATAGAACCATGCTGCTCTTGCGGTATCGTATTTAATAACGCCTAAGTCAATAGCCCTTCTGATTGTAGTCTTAAGAGTAAGATCCACTTTATTGTCAATTAAATGTAAGAAGTACTTTTCTCCTTTTAGTCCGGCATCCCCCGATACCGCACCCTTCGATTCATCCTGTGCTACTGCGGCCTCTAATTTAAGTCTTAAAGCCGGAACTGATAATTCCATTGCTTTACCTACATTAAATGCTGCTGCAACATCTCTTAGTTGTGATTCTGATAACCCTCCGGCTCCATCTCCATTGTAAATAAGTGCATTAACTCTATAAAAGTTACGCTTCTTACCTTCTTCTTCCCTGGCATCTGCTTCTGGATTGTACAATACTATTGAAAACGTTTTTGACTTATTTGACTTTGCATTGTGTCCTCCTTCTACGAAACGTGAAGCATATTTTAAGAACCAAAATTCTTCATAATCGTCTGGATGCAATGTCTTTAATTTATCCAAGGCAATAGGCTTATATTCGTCCTGCTTGGTTTGTGAGTTAAAGGCTGTGCCGGTAGCCCATCTCACTTGTACTTGTTGTGCATTTACCGATGTTTTGGTTGCCGGTAACATGGTGTCAAGATCAAGATTAACCGAATCTACATATCTTACAACCTTGGCTGCTGGCCATTCTACAATCGTCTTTCCCTTATCTGTCTTTCCCTTTGATTGGTATTTTTTAGGGTACTTTAATTGTATCCCTCCATCTAACTCCTTTCGTAGTGAGTTAATTAACGCTTGTGGTAATTGCGCTTTTTCATTATTAACGTAAATCATGCTATATAATTTTTGAACTATTTATGGCAAATATACAGATATTATTGATAATAACAAAAATAAAAAAAAGCCCCACAATTAAGTGAGGCTCTCTTTTTCTAAACAAACGACCTATATATGAAATAAACTCGAAAAGAACTATTGCCCTTCTAATTTCACAAATCTATTGGCACCGAAGAATTGGTATCCTAAGTTACAACGTAACTCCCACTCTCTGATGTCATAGTTTGTTTGGTTCCAATCCCTTGTCCAGGTTTCAAACATTCTATTGTAGGTTCCCAATTTCTTGTAACGAGCCTTAATAGAATCTACTGGCTTACCTGTTTTTGGATCTTTACCTTCTGCTAATGGGATCATAAACCCTAAGTTTGGCGTATTGTATCCTGCTGCTCCCATTCCTTTTGGATCGGTGAATGTGTAATCCACATTACAAGCAAAAGAATAACCACCTAACTGCAATCCGCTAAAGTCAATGAATACCTCTTTTGATTCTTTACCAAAGATGTCGGATCTCACCATATCTTTAGTATATGAGGTTTGATATTGGATAGCGTTATTTGCCATTAACAACTGGTCAAATTCATTTTTCTGCTTACGGCCACATAACCACCAAATTGGCTTAAGTGGAGATACTAATTGCTGATCTAAAAGGTCAGTAATAGCATAGAAGTCAGTTAATGAAAGTGTACCTACTGTATAAGGATAGGTTTGTCCAAGTGCATCGGTAACTGCATTTAAACCTTTGGTTGCCCAAATAGAACCATCCATAGCTGCTGTATCTGGGTCAGATAATGCTGATGCGTTATCATTTTCAGTACCCCATAACATTTGATTACTCAACTGTACGGTCATACGGAAGTCAACGTCAGCTTGACACATTGCAACCAATGTATTTCCTAACTCAGGAGTGTTTTTGATATAGTCAGCTAAACGCTTAACATCCACTGATGCCTCATCGGTCATTGCAGTTCCGGATGCTCTGTAAGCCTCTTTCAAAATCTGAGTGTAGAAGTTACGGATAACAAAACCTCTAATGATACCTTCTGGCTGAGTTGTTCCCTCACCGAAGTTAGAATCACCAATTACTAACTCATCACCGGCAGTTACACTAATAGCGTAGGTGCTAGATTTTGGGGTTAAAGTAATGGTTTCGTTTACTGTATCAATATCAGTAATTGTTGCTTGTGCATAATCAGGGAAGATTACGTTGAACCATTTACGAGCATAAGTTTTACCATTGGTAAACATTGCTGCTGTAAGTGGAACTACTACGTCTGCTCCGGCTGCTCCAGAAGCGTTGCTTTCTACTGTAAGTGTCTGCAACTTTCTTTCTTCTTCAAAGTGATGACCTTGAATCTGTGCAACCGGCTCCTGTAAGCCAAGTTCCTTAATAGCCATGTAGCTATTGTATCTTTGATCGCCATAAGAACGATAAATCTCTTTAGAGATGTCGTACTTCTCCAACAATGGATCAAGTGTGGAGATATAATCTTGAGAGTATCCTCTCGCTAAGTCGGCCAATGCCATAATTTTTTGAGTTTAAAGATTAATAATAATTTAATCTTCTTACTCCCCTTTTTTATCTTTTGAAGATACTTGATGAGGTGTCTGATTTCTCTCCGGTATCTGCAATCTTCCTGTGTGTCCCTACTGCTGATGGGTTTTCTACTTCTATGTGGTGGTCTTTAACCGCCTTTCCGTAACCATGCGAAACCGCATCATTGATTACTTTATAGATGTTTTCTGCCAATGTTAAACCTGCTGCGTAAGCCTTTGCTTGTTGTGCGACACCGCTTTCAAGATCAGGCCATCCCTGCGCATTTAACACCGCCTTGTAATTTCTCACATAGGCTTCGTGCATCTGCTTGTCAAATGTAATACTTTTTTCAATTTCCTCAGTAGCAACCAATTCGCCTTTGTCATTTTTTTTCAACACTGGAATATCTATCTTCAATTCATCGGCTTTATCCTTTAGAATCTCACTTTCCCATGCTTTTTGGTTAACTTCTAATTTAGTGTTATCAACAGGTGGAACGTCAAGTTTGGCGTTTATCTCCTTAAAAAACCCTGCTGATCCTTCAAATTCTTTCTTCAATGCTCTCTTTGATTCCTTTACATCGTACTTCTCATCATCATCTGCATAGTCTAAATCTACGTCTAATTTATATTGTTTCATTAAACGCTGCTTTAAGTATGCTTCATCTCCTTTTAGTTCCGGATCGTCATATATTTTTTTAGCTATAATAGCATCTATCATTTGGTCCTCACTTGGATTTTCTACTGTGGAGAATTTAGATACTGTTTGGAAGGTAGTGAAATCATTTATTCCGGTGGCCTCTACAAACTTATTATATTTCTCAACTTCTGGAGCTGCGAATTTAGGTTTAGGCACTTCGGGTTGGAAGTTCTTATACTTCTTTACAAATTCCTTTGCGGTACTTTCATCTTCAAATTCTAATTCTTTGTACCAGGGGGTTACTTCCACTTCTGGTTCTGAAACGCTAACGTTAGGGTCTGCGCCTTCTGTTACTACTTCTGGCGTTTCCGCAACGGTTTCTACTATGTCTGTTTCTACTTTAGGTTCGGTTTCTGTCCTACTAAAGATGCTTTTTGTTAAGTCTACTACTTCTTCTGCCATAAAATATGTTTTGTCAAATGTACTATTATTTTACAATATCTGCAAATTTATCCTATGCTGGTTGTGCCGGACCAGGTGCCGCACCGCCTCCTCCTTGCTGTGGCATTAGCTGTGCAACTAAGTTCTGCATCAATAAGGCTGTGGTTTCTGTTGTCATTTGAGATTCTGTTCCTAGCCTTGTTTTATGTTCTTCTAAGGCTGCTTGTATAATAGCTTTCGCACTCTCCTCATTTATTTTAAGGGTAGATTTGAACGCTTCTACATCTTTTAGCGATTGATTCTGCACCACCGCTAATTGTTGTTGTTGCTGTCCTTGTGCTTGGATATTCTGTTGTTGGAAGGCTTGTTGCTTTTGTTCTGTTTCTGCCTCCATCTTAGCTAGAATAGCATAAATGTATTTCGGGTTGTATCCGGAGCTAATCATCATGGTAAGCATGGTATATTGTGGCAGGGTAATCCCTGGCATCCCGTTTCTACCTGATTGCAATGAGGCTAATGCTGCTTGTTCTAATTTTGCCCGTATCTCTCCGGTTGTTCTTTGGACCAGATTAATTCCGTATTGCTGTGCTGATTTAGAGGATTCTTGAAGTAACTTTACCGTTTCCTCTCCTAATATGTCTATGTAGTCTTGGGCTATTTCTTCATTATGCCTAAATACTATTTGTCCTCTTAATAATATAGTCTTAGATAGTGAGTTCTTAATTCTCTTATACTCATTAACTACCGGTTTTAAAACGTTACTTGTGGCTGCTAATTGTATTTCTGAAACGGCTTTACCTGTATCTGGGGCCAATGGACTTGCGGTGGCTTGCGGTGTCATACCTGTAATTTCCTGCAACATTGAGATCATTAAATTCCACGTTGCCACAAATTCATTCAAGGCGTTTCCGATACCCCCTGGCATTGGGAAAATAGGCATACCTGCGTTAGGTGCCATTGTCGGGTGATTCCTCTTATTTACTGATTTAAAGAATAAGCGACCTGTCTGCTCTGACATGGATACTATTTCTTCGGGTAGTAATTTACTACCTATCGTACTATTTACTAATACTGTTTCATCGTAGGCATATCCATCCGGTCTAGCCTTGGCCCATGCGTTTTGGAATTTCAACCACGCTAATTGTACTTGGTCAAATATTTCTCTGCACATTTTAACCGGTGATGGCCCTGGGGTCTTAACGTAATGGAAGGAACTCATGGCTTCTGACTTATTCGGCCTTGGCACATCGTACTGCATACCATAGTCATAAATAAGATCTTCGCTGCCAACTACCCATTTGGCTCTGTAATAATTAATACGTGCTTTAACTATCGTTTCCTTATTTTTAGAGTTCTTATATACTTTGCCATAATGTTCCTTATAATATTTATCTCCGTCCTCTCCTTTTACTTTCTTATAGTAGTTGTCATCTTCTGTCCTGTATTCACAATCTAAAACGGCAACTTTCCAATCGTCATAGCGGTAGATTCCGAAATTGTTTGGCTTATATAGTTCGTCATCTCTATCTGTAAACCAGGTGTTAGGATTGTTAAAGTAGCCTTT
>Ga0181352_1000996_pt1 | contig 11373 bp, 4 predicted proteins | sample Fa13VDMLBSN_FD_130103 | JGI IMG/M metagenome (GOLD analysis project Ga0181352, IMG submission 130103) | Freshwater viral communities from Lake Michigan, USA - Fa13.VD.MLB.S.N | ecosystem: Environmental > Aquatic > Freshwater > Lake | place: USA: Michigan | collected 2013-09-23 | reverse complement strand
CCAGTTACGGGCGCCTCCGCGAGATTTTAGCAATATGAGTGCGGGAGAAACTCCCAATCCATGACCCACTGTGGCGCCACCAGTCCCATTGCCCGTATAAGTAACAATCGAGAACCCCGCACTCGCATTAGCCCTCACCTGACTAGAGATGGAGCCTGCGGTGTTCGTGACGGTGGAGCTGCCGGCGTCCCAGGCCCAAGTGACGTAGGTGCGGCCACTGCCGTTTGTGGAACCCTGTATAGTATTGTCCCCGGACAACGAAAAACCAGCAGAATCAAAAGACGCGAGGCCGCCGCCTTCGGTTGCTTCTGCTGCAGTGCTGTTGCTTACAAGTGACTTTGATGCACCTCTCACTATGTCGTAGAGGGCGTGCTGCCCTGAATCTCCACGCGCCTTAAACCAGAGAAAATCCGGGCTGAAGTCTGTTGAGATCGTCTGCGTGCTGCCATTGCCCGTGTAGAGCTTCACGTCCATCACCGTCGAAGGCTTCGTGATTACTGGGGCCGGTAACGAACTGGTATTGAGCGCCTTGAAGCCGCTTACGGGATAGGCGAAGGGTCGTTGGCCGAAGTTGAAATCAACTGTTGTCGAAGCTCCAGACGAAAAGGCCGGACACAAGGCACCTGATAAGTTACTGTAAGCCGTGCCTTGACTAACTCCGTTCTTGTAGAACACAAGCGTCCCTGCGTCTAAGTCAGCAGCCACACCAACAACATCACCTGCACCGAAACTGGCGCCATAGCTTGATCCGCCGCCGTTGCTGTACTTCATGGCATTGGCGGCGTAACCCCACGAGCTGGTGGAATTACCTACCCAACTTGCCAGATTTGCACTTGAACTAGCCCAGCCGAAGATAGGATTGCCCGAGTAAGTGGCGAGCGTAACCTCGTAATACCATTTACCGCTTGAAACAAAGATAGTTGAGCGGCACATCACGTTTGTTGTAGTGCCTACGTTCGTCAGATTGCCATTTGACAAATCGACGGACGAGCTTTTATCCAGCGGATTCCAAGTGCAATAATTCCCCCTCACCTGCCCACCGGCTCCCGTATCAACCTCGCTGCCATTAGTGGGAACGTCTACGAGGCTGTCGTTGCCTGCACCAGCGGTAACGGATAGGTTGTTGACGGTCCATGTGTTCCCGTTGCCAGAAGAGTCCGTCCCTAAGGCTGCGGCGGTGCTGTTATCGGCGAAATCAAGGTGGAAGCCGTTGGTGCCGTAGGTGCCCGTAAACGCTATTGGTTGAAGGATGCCGTTATCGTCGAACTCTGTAAAGTAACTCGGGTCATATGCGTATCCGTCGCAGAAGTGGATGTCGGCCAAATAAGCATTTGCAGAAGTTCCTCTCCAGCTTGCAATTCCATGCGGAGCAGTATTATTTATTGCAGTATCCAGGTTCTGCGTTATTGTCGCACTAGCGGTATTTACAAGCTGGACCCCGTTTTGATAGACCTTAAATCTATTTGAAGCAGTGGCCTGTGTAGTATCGCATGTAAAGACAAAATGCTGCCAGGCTGAGGGATCTCTAAACTTTGTCGCAGAAGTAAAATAATATGTACTGTAGTCGGTTAAGTGAATAGTACCGGAACTGTACCATATTTCAAAAACATCAGAAAGAATACCAGCACCTCCTGATTGAAAAGGTGCCTCAAAGATTCCATAGGCTCCGGCAACGGCGCTGAACTTCACCCACCCCGCCCAGGTCCACGTCTTGCGGTTGCCGGCTGATGCGGGGGTGCGACTAAGAAAACTGCTGTCGGCTGCGTTGAAACGGAGCGAACGTGAGATGGCGTACCCACCACCGCCTTCCTGCCCCAACAAGAGGCTGTTGTTCAAGGCGCTCATTTCACGTCACCAATGAAGCGGACCGCAATGCGAGTCGTTGTCTCGCAGTGGTAGGCCAGTAAATCCACAGCATTGGCCGTTGTGGTGAGCGTCGGTGCCGTGCCGCCAGGGAACTTGAAGACACTGTTGTAGGCGAGTGTCCTGGAGCCGGTGCCGTCCTGGACCACACGGTTCACACCACTCTGACCAGCAACAACATTCGTCGGGGCACCAAGGGTGCGGTTGCCACCGAGCGTGACCTGGAACTGGTTACCAAGGCTCAGGTCCGTGGCAATGGTTGCGGCATCGGTGAGCGTGACGTATGCACCGCGTTGTGCGGCAGTGAAGGTCTGTGCAACGTCGGTCTTGGCCGTGTCAGCGTCATAGCTCTGCACCGTGGTGCCGATGGCAGACGTAGGTACATAGCTGCTCATACCAGCTTGGGTCTGGTAAGTGCTGGCTGCGTTTGATTGGGTAAGGTAAGTGCTAGATGCGTTACTCTGTGTTAGATAAGTAGACGCAGCAGTAGTAACATCCAACTTCTGAGTATCAAGACCAAGAATGTCGGATTGTGCCTGCGTCATATCAGCAGCCGAAGCGTACCGATTCTCAGGATCACCAGCGTAGTAACGCACCCACACCCAACTAGAGGTGGAGCTGCTGTAGTAGATCTCGACAGTCAGACCAGAGTCACCAACAAATCCAACAGGCTTACCACTCAACGGAGTGAAGCTCTCAATACCTGTAGAGTTGGTAACGCGGATAGCATCACCATTCGTTGGCGAAGCAGGAATTGCAGCGACGTTAGCTACAACGGTATAAGCAAGAGCCTCAGCAGCAGCATTCAACGCAGCAGTGGCGTTAGCGTTAGCCGTGTTAGCTGTAGAGACAGCACTTGCAGCAGAAGCAGAAGCAGCGTTGGCAGTGGTAACAGCAGATGTTGCAGAAGCAGACGCAGATGCAGCCGAAGCAGTAGCAGCATTAGCCGTAGACACAGCAGAGTTAGCTGTTGCTGTAGCAGCATTAGCGGTGCTTACAGCACTGTTAGCCGTGACCGTAGCTGCATTAGCCGTGGTGATAGCTGAGGCAGCATCCCTATTCGACTCCTGCGTCACATACAGGTTCTGAGTGAAGTTATCATTCAGATCCTGAGAACGAATAGCAGAACCGGGGTAGAACTGAGCAGCAAGAGCTGCGTCATCAGTGACACGATAAATCCGAATGGCAACACCATTAGCAGGTGCTGTGTTGAATTGGATCGTGGTAGCGTTGGCTAAGGTGTATGCAGTTGTAATCGTACCGTTCAAGGAAACCTTGATGTCGGTAGTCTCTAGGTATGGGAAGGTAAAAGAAAAGAGGACGGTGGTTCCGTCCCCTGTGTAGGTATTCTGAGTGACAGCCATGACGCTTATTTAGCGATAGAAAGGATTTCCTCAATGTTGTTGGCTTGGCTACGATCTCCCTGTTTGCGAAGCTTACCGGAGAGTGCCTCAAGCCGTGCCTTATTATTCAGCTCTTGAAGGTCGGTGGAGTCATTCATCAGCTGAGCCCAAGCAGTTGTCTTTGCGTTCTTCAGAACTTGTTCAATCAGTGGAACATGGAAGGTCTCTGACGCTTCATAACGACGACCTGCAGCACGATCTTCTTCCATGTCTAAAATTGACTGCACAACCTGACGATCTTTGAATAGGTTTTCTAGTTGGGCTTCAATGTTCTGCTGGCTTACATAGTATTGCCACTTGGATTTCAGGTCAGGACGACCTTCCAGTGACTCATTGTTTGGGCCAGTATTAAATGTGAGTTTCAGGTCAACTCCACTACGGAACAGCAGTTCACGAGTGGGGTTGGTTGCTGGGTTGACGTAGAACGGGTTCACCGAGTTCATCATCCGTACCAACGGCACGTTGTCGTTCAACGGACGACCATTCAGAATGTCGTAGCGGTATGGAAGCTTTCCATCCTTACCAGCAAGAAGATCAATGTACAGGTTACGGTTTCGGATGCCATCAACAAAACCATTTTCCAGTTCTCGCATCCCAGGACTAAACAGCTTGCCCAGCTCATTCCGCATACCAGCAAGCGGTACTTGGTTGTTGACAAGGTTTGCAGCAATGGAAGGAATGCGTTGCCCGTTACTCGTGAACAGCTCCTGCAGCTGGAAGATACCAGCCATGAATGTTTTGTTGGTAATGTTCTGAGCAATTAGGTAAGACAGCTTGCCGAGATTGTTGCCGACCCATTCATCACCCATCACCTTCTGAGAGTCTGCCACGTCAGCAATGAAGCTGAGCATCAGGTTGAATGGTTCTAGTGATTCGTAGCTCACATATGTATCTCCAACCTTGATGGAGCGAGGCTTCCATCCAAATTGTTTCCAAGACTCACGCAGCTCACGATCCGGTGGACCGTTGCCAGTGATCTGACCGTTCAGTGCCATCATGGCAGCTGTACCGACCACACCGTATCCAACAGCCACACGACCACGCATTGTTGCGCGTGCAATCTCTAAATCATTAGCTGACTTGATTCCGTACTGAAGCATCGCTGGGTCATCCCAGTTCTTGCTCATAATGTCGGCATGTTCCTTGACAAACCGATTCAGAACAGGAGTATGCTTTGCAGTCATTTCCAAAGCATTCACGCCTGTCTTGATGAACAGCATGAAAGGCTTCAGGTAAGGAGCCTTGTCAAACGCATGGTCAATAGCCTTGGCAAAGCCTGTCAACTCTTTGGTCAACTTGGCTTCATCAGCAGCGTATTGAGCCATCTCATCAGCAATCTGACCATCTGCATCAAAGACCTTACTTTCAAACTTGCGTTCTGCTTCACGGACCAGTCGATCCATATCAGCATCGGAAACAACCTTGTTAGCAGCTTTTAGTTGTTCATAGGTGTCAAGGTATGCAAGCTGACGCATCCGACCACGACCGATCAGTTGTGAGAAGAATGTATCTCCTGCAGCCATGATCCTAGGACCATAGTTGAAGATAGGTAGTTTGTTCAGCTTATGGATGGAGTCAACAACTGTCATCATTGCCTTGTCTCCATCGCTACCGTATTGGTAGTGGAAGGCTTTCAGTGCTTCAAACTCATAATCTCTGGTAGACATGGTGATACCACGCCAGCCTTCAGCATTCTGATTGTATGCACGGAAGTCCATGACAGCTTTCTGCCATGCTTCCCCAAGCGACTCCATCATGCCGCCAAGAGCAGCAAAGGAGCTTCGAGTGATAGCAGGGTCAGTTGTACCCCCAAGGGATCCGATGATTGTGGATACCGGACGCATAATGGTGCCAAGACCAGTACCTACAACAGCACGTACAGGAGTCTTGGGACCACTCAGGATGCTATTGACACCCATAATCTGCATCTCATTGATCAGCTGATTACGGTATTGGGTATCTCCTTCACGATATCCATGCAGCTTGCGACGCATGAATTCCTGAAGATCCTTGAATGTCTGAGGCTTATTGCCACCAGTAGCAGAGAAGTGCAAGAAGGTCTGCAGCAGACTGTCATCTACATCGTCACGAAGTAATGTCTTTAGTGTCTCTACTTCAGCAGCAACAGCATCAGAAGCATCAGTTCTTACTGTTACATCATCAATGGTCGTCTCTACTCCATCCTTGAACCTACGAAGGTTCCAGCTCGACATCATGCTGGTCTCTTTACGCATACGAGCAAGCGTTGCGTATCGAGCCATGATGCCATCCAGGATGCTTCCAGGTGCTGCAACATCAACCTGATCAGAAACTGACAACGCTGCTCTTGCAAGGTCACGAGCACCAGTGAGTAGTTGACCCATTACAAGGTCAGTTGCTACAAGCTGTGCATGGTTCAGGACGTTGATGCCTTCAATCTTGCTTCCCTTATCAGCTCCGTCCACAAACCGTAGAGAGTCAATGAACTCCGTTAGCTGTTCTGGTGACGCATCAATCATGCGACTGTGACCAGAGTCATCAAGAAAGTCTTGAACGACACCGGCCATTTCCTTGAAGTCTTCTTTGATGTCTGACGGTGTGTTGCGACCGCCATACAACTCCTGATACATCGGATCAGCAGCAAAGCCTTCAGCTAGTTTGTCGATCTCCTCTTGAGTCATGCCTGGAGCTGCGTACTCCATGCGACGGATCTGAGCAGCACTCAGAGGACCACGGGGAGCACCATCCCGTTGCGGCCATTCATTACGAATTCGTATCTGATCTCGGACCCCTTTGAGAGGAACGCTGGTGTTGGTGAGTTCTTGGTGGTCTGTTACATCTCCACCCTTCATGTAGGCAGGGTTCTCACGAGGTGTACCAACTTCCAAGTCATCAAGGAGTTGTTCCTCAGCAACCTCAAGGTTCGTAGCACCTTGCTTCTCAGCACGACGTGTGAAGTCCCGCTCACCCCAATCAACACCTTTGGTTCCAGCTAGAGCCTTTGTTTGAGCTAGTTGTTCAGCTTCATCAAGCTTGTTCCAAGGGTTGCTCCCATTCTTATTGACAAACTTACGCCATTCAGCGACCGACGTAACCTTGCCTTCCAGGTTCACAGGAAGAGCACCCTCTTCTACCAGCTTGTTGTAAGTAGCTTGCTCATAATTCTGACGTGCTTCTGCCATGAGTACTTGACCCTTGCGGTTGTACTCAAGTTCAGCAGTACGATCAACAGCTTCCGAGATCTTACTAACATTGGTCGATTGGGCTGGATCAGTGATCCGTGCCTTTGCCTTGCCAAGGTTTGACTTAACACCCCTAGCAGCGGCTCCAACACCTTCCATTGCTACGTCAGCAATAGCACCAAGACCAAGCCCTTCAAAGACGTTGTAGAAGCTTCTCTGTGCTGGAGACATGTCATCTGTCGTGGCAATCGGTGCCAAGACACTCGACCACTCAGGCTTCACTTCCAGGATGGCAGCAGCAACGTTACTTTGCTGTGATTGGTTGCTGATTACATCGTAAGTAGCACCAGCAGCGGCACTACCAGCAATACGTCCAGCGGTCGTTGCCTTACCGGCAGCATTAACAAGACCACCAGCTTTGGCTAATCCCTGTACACCTTTGATGCCCCATCCAATTTTACCAACACCAACAGCACCACCAATGAATTCAACACCTGTACGGATGACGTTACCCCAAACTGTCCGAGTGATCGGTTTGTCGGTAATCAACCAAGGTGCTTTGAATTCGTATGGATTCTCTGGGTTGTCTTGCTTGTAGAAGTTGGGATCAAAGAACTTTGGGATTGAACCAATGCTGTTGTAAATGTCAACTGCACCGCCTACAACTGCATTGCCAAGTTCCTGAGCATTCTCCATTACTCCAAACTTCTTCGGATCCATCGTCTCTTGCGACGATTTCATCGTTCCGTCTGGGTTCATCTTTGATTTGTACTCAGCCTGTGCAGCTGCTTCCTGTTGTGCTGCTTTCTGTTTTTCTTGTTCAGCAGCAGCTTCTTCTTGTTTTACCTTTTCGGTTACATTGTATTGGTCTAACGCCTGTTGGCTTACCTCAAGGTCGTTAGGTCCATCAATTCCATAAATGTTCATTGAACAGCTGTCCCATGAAGGAAGTTAAATCGACGACCATCAGGCAACGCAATTGTTAGCTGATCACCGTGCTCTGTCCTACGTGATGCAATCATTCGTGCACCATTACGCAGTACCACTGGCGTACCAGCATCAACTGCATAATCCCAGCCGTTGTGAGATCCATAGCTCCTTGCAGCTCCAAATCGACCGCCAGGAACGGTTACTCCTGCCGACAAAGGCTTCAAACCCTTCGGTGTTTGGAATGCAATAAAGTTGTCAAGTGACTCACGACCGAAGTACGCACCAGAGTCTTGTTTTACATCGAGATGAGCGCCAGTCGAAGTGGGTCCAATGTTCCCTACCTTGTAGACAATCTCTTCTCGCATGTTGTTTACGTCAAAGCGAGGGTTGTTTATGTTGGCTCGTGTTTGATTCAGCGCAGCAGCGACCTGAGCAGGAGGAAGGTATTGAAGACCAATCCAGATCTGACCCATTCCCCGTACAGCATTGTTGACATCACCGCCACGGAAGAACGAACCAACACGCTCGTGCATGTACTTAATTGCTAGTCGATCTTGTGTAGATTCATCAAAGCGATCACTCCGACTTACGACACCACGATCAACCAACCCTTTCAATGTACTGCCAATGAATTGGTAGCGACCAACAGCATGAAGATCACCATTGGCTTGCATGTCCATGATTTCTCCAACCGTCATTTGCAAGAGAGGTCGGTTGAACTGGGCAGTACCAGTACTTGAACCAATCGCTACATGACCGTTGGCACGACCACCACGATTCAAAGCATCGTACCCTTTGTACTTACGATCAGTGCCTTGTGATTCCTTGCTAGCGATCAGGTCAAGGATTGGCTTGTATGGTTGGCCTCCGTCACCACCACCAGCCGTCAGGTAGGAAGCACGAGCTGTCCTTGCAAGAGAGGGACGGTTAGTAAGAAGACGCTGTAGTTCTGGACGAACATATTGCATCATGTTCATCTCAGGAGGACGTGTTAGCTTGGGCTTACCCGCAAGTTCCAGTTGACGGTCCATGATCTCGAATGGATCAAGACCTGGGTACATCGAAGAGAGTTGCCAGATTGCAGGGGGAATTGATCCACCGTTACCGACTGCTTGGACTGACTTCAACTCAGCAGAATTCAGGATTAGGCGGTTACGTACAGCATTCCTATCTGCATTCACAGTATCCCGAAGCTCACCTGCACGTGCACGTTGAGCACGCTGACCAGTGTCGTTACCGAGAATTGTGAAGCCTGCTCCATTACCGACAATCGGTTGACGTGAGTTCGGGTCTAGTTTGCGAGCATATCGACCCTGACCTTGTACGCCTCTGTTGATCTCAGCAACAACCTCTTGCCCTGCTTTCTGGTAAGCAGCAGCAGGGTCTGCTCCTTCAGCAATCATCCGACGAGCACGTTCTTCCACATCTTGGTGGACATACCCTTTCATCAGATGGAACAACGACCCTTGATTAGCTGCTGCAAGAGTCCCTAGTGTCTCTTTCAGAGCACCTTCACCAGCAGACTTTGCCATTGCAGAGAACTCCTTGTTGGAACTCTCCTGCTGCTTAGCTTGTTCTCGGTAAGCGAGGCGGAGCTTTGTGGAGAATCGCCCACTGTTCAGGTACGTCATTGTCAGACGACCATCAGCAACCATTGCATCAAGTACCTGCTTTCCATTCTCATCCGCCAACTCTTCAGTTGACTTCATGGATTGGATCCAGCCAGGGGCAGGTTCTAAGAATCTTGTTTGCCACTCTTGCTCGATGGCATCTACTTCGGTCTGACTGTAAGGACCACGTTCAGCTTGCAGACGCATGATTTCCTCTTGCATTTGCTTCTGTGCCATCTCCTTGTCTACCTGACCGTCACGGTATACACCAAGGTTGTATTCGCGGAGTGCTTTGCGGAGACTACCTACTTCACCCTTGTACAGGTCACCAAAGCGCTGTGCCTTGCTAGAGCCGTTGAGTGTGACTTCTAGATTCTCAAGGTCAGTCAGATCATTGATGGTGAACTCACCGTTGCCAATGGCATCCTTTAGGTGCTCCATTGCAGCCAACCGTTGGTTGCGTAGGCCCACCTTTGTTCCACCACCTGTTCGCTGAATCCAATTCAGAACACCCTGAGCACCCTCAGCACGCCAATCTGTGTACAACTCAGATCGCAGTTGATCTTGATATTCAGCCGCTAGAGCCTTCTGCCGTTGATTTGCGAATGCTGTCTTTTCTTGAGCTTCTGTTTGACGCATACCTGGAAACAGGTATTTGTCGAGAAACTTGTTATCAATACCTTTGTACTGAGCTAGGTACTCAGTTCTGATCTGTGCATTGATTGCAGCCCATACTTCAGGACCGGCATTCACAGCTGTCGTCAGCGTGAACTTCTGACCATCAATGTCAAACTCTCTGTCTGCATTCTCAGCACGATAGCTGGCATATCCATCAGCACCATCAAGTGCCCATGCTTGCATAGCGCCATACCAGCGCCTACCTGACAAGCCACGAACAGCAGCAATTTGTTCTGCAGACACACCCCTTTCTTGCAGCTGTGCCGCAAGGTTGTTGTATGCCTGATCCTTTGCATCCAGCTGAGCTTCGCCAGCTCGAAGCTGCATTGCTTCTTGATAACTGATACCGCTGTCAAAGACAACGTTCTTACCAGCTAGTTCATCAGCCTCTGCACGTTTCTCACTGTAGTTCGTGACCATCTTGCCAATCGACTCAGACAGGCCAGCGAGACTACGCATGTTTCGCTCTACCTGATTGGTATCACGATTGGCGTCTTCAATTCTTGTCTGATAGTTCTGTAGTGCTGCCTTCTGATATTGAGACCTGAAGCTATCCTCCAGGTTCTTGTTGGCATCACGTTGTTTCTGTTCGTTAGCGTTCTTCGATTGAAGAGCCGACAAATACTCTGACCTATTTCGCCTATCCTGTTCTTGGACGGCTCTCATGCCACTTATGACACGTTGCCCTTCCTGAAAGATTCGTGCTGTTTGATCAGGTGCTTTAATCGGATCAAAACCAGTACGTTGGGCGTACCCTTTGTACGATACTTGTTCCATTTAGTTTAGCTTAGTAAGTTAACCCCAGTTTATATTCTCTACCAAGCTTGCCGACATTGTTCCTGCCGCTCTATATAGATCTGCCGTAAGAGATCCTGAAGCAGATCCACGAATCGGCTTGGGTGGTTTGCGTGGTTTCTGTGGCTTCTGGAAGATAGATCGAGGAAGCGGTATCGGTTTGGGTAGAGCAGGTGCAAGTTCAGGCTTAACCATCCTGTTAGCTTCTGCAGCAATATCAGCGCCGTACTTGTCAGCAGCAATCTTACGAAGATTCACGTTGTACTGCTTCTCAGCACTGACAAGAGTTTCTGCAAGAATTGCTTGATTCCTTCCTACTTGTGCCAAGACGGCTTGAATCGTTTTTCCAGCAGACCTACCGGCTTGTCCTCTCGCTGCAGCCTTACCCTCAGCTTCCAACGCTTGAACAAACAGGTCTTGATTCTCGAAGGCTGTTGCAATGCTCTGCTCTTCAAGGAACCTGTTCTCTGATTCCATTGCCACTTGTGCAGCGATGTTGTTGAAGTTTAGCTGCTGCCTAAACGTCTGCTCCGACTTGTTGTAGGCTTTCATCTGCATGTTGTATTCGTAATTACGAATCGCCATGCCATGGTTGTAGTCGTTTGTTGCGGTAGCCTCGCGCCAACCAAGCTCCGCATTCTCATTTCTTATTGCAATATCGCGTGACCGCCGGGCATACCTATAGTCCCGCTTTGCCTGATTCCAGTTGTATTTGTAGACTCTGGTATCATAGATATATTTCTTGTCAAGTGCAGCCTGCTCGGCCTTCCTTTCTGCGTCTCCAGCAAAGAGACCAAATACTGTCTTTAGGCCATCTGACAATATCGACATGTTATGCCCTCCTATAGAATCGTGGTGAATAAGATCCTTCCCACATCATCGAAGTAAGAGAGATCGGGAATGGTGAATCACTAAAGACCTTTAGGTCAAAGT